>JAEEGL012938524.1_pt1 | contig 13802 bp, 9 predicted proteins | sample 9134231 | NCBI WGS metagenome assembly JAEEGL01 (sample SAMN16246548, study PRJNA631951) | gut metagenome | biome: gut microbiome; feature: rumen; material: fiber-attached | host: Bos | place: Iran: Karaj | collected 2018-10 | reverse complement strand
GCGCGACCGCAGCACCGCCATTGCCCATTTGACCGATTACAGTTGCAAGATTGGCGACCAAATGGTGAAACGCTGGCGGCAGATGGCCTATCACATGATTGTGAAGTATAACGATGGTGTCATCCGCTTGGAGGAAAACGGCCAGTACCTGCGCAATTCCAGCGGATTCCGTCCTCGACTCTCTCGCCCCGGCATGAGCGAGAAAGTGCGCCGTCGCATCCATCAGTCAACTGGCACCCGCTTTGAGGTCCCAGCAACCGATTCCCTGGATACCTCCTACATGTAAAACAATTGAGCAAAGAGATTAACAATTTAAAGAATGATACAATGGAAGATGAGAACAAATTAAAGGAAAAACTGGGCTTAAAGCCTGATGAGGAATACTTGTGCTTCTCTCGGATGGGAGGTGCTGGTATCATCAAATGCAAGGATTGCGGCCATCAAGAGGAAATTATCAGTTTCGTTCATGGCATGATGTCATGTGATATTGGTCGGCAATGTCCTCATTGCCATGCGTTTGTGGTTGAACATAATGAGGGCCAGGAATTTCATGCATTTGGAGAATCGACCGAAGATTTCGTTTGCCCTGAATGTGGTACTGTCATCAGAAAAAAAGAAGAAGATATCTTGAAAGGCAATAACGATCCCTTGTTCTGCCCCAAGTGCCACAGCGCGCGGTTGTGTTACATCATGAGTTATATAACTTAAAATGGCATGACTAGTGGAATATGGTCTGTGCTGCAGGAAAGCTATTTATTTGAATGTGTGCCAATTTTTGGCAAAATTGTTGTCATATCGTGATGACAGTTCAATCGAAATAGTTATTTTTGCGGGGTAATATCTCTAAGTTTATATCACAATGAAAAGAATGACCAAAATTTATCTGCTCGTGTTGGTGGTGTGGTTGTCGCTGACCTCCATGACAACCCTGAAAACCTGTGATGGGAAAAACGGTAAAGCGATGCTCCCCACCAAGGAGGCCAGTCAGCAAGCCAAGAACGAGGCTGTGGCCAGTGGCGAGGTCGTGCTGGGCGCAGCCCGCACGGGTGAGTACGTGCCCCTGTTGACAGGTAAGCGCGTGGCACTGCTGAGTAACCAAACAGGCATGGTGGGTGACAAGCACACGCTGGACCTGATGCTCGAGAACGGCGTGAATGTAGTGACGATTTTCTCGCCTGAGCATGGTTTCCGTGGCAATGCCGATGCTGGTGAACATGTGTCGAGCAGTGTTGACGAGAAAACAGGTATTCCCATCGCTTCACTCTATGACGGCAAGTCGCCGATGCCCAGCAAGCAGGTGATGGATAGCATCGACATTATAGTGACTGATATCCAGGATGTGGGGCTCAGGTTCTACACCTATTATGTGACGATGATTAACCTTATGGACGCTGCCGTGACCTATGGCAAGCAGTTCATGGTCCTTGACCGTCCGAACCCTAACGGCATGTATGTTGACGGTCCCATTCTGGACATGACACTCAAGTCAGGCGTTGGACGGCTGCCCATCCCTACCGTTCATGGTATGACGCTGGGCGAATTGGCACAGATGGCCAATGGCGAGGGGTGGCTCAAGGACGGCAAGAAATGTGACCTCACCGTCATTCCCTGTCAGAACTATACCCACCAGACCCGCTACTCGCTGCCCATTGCTCCGAGTCCCAATCTGCCCAATATGCTCTCGATTTACCTCTATCCCTCGATGTGCTACTTCGAGGGCACGACGGTGAGTTTGGGACGTGGCACCGACTGGCCTTTCCAGGTCTATGGCCACCCTGACATGACAGGCTATGACTTTGAATTTACACCCAAGAGCCGTTTTGGCGCCAAGACACCGCCCCAGATGGATAAACTGTGCCATGGCGTAGACCTACACAACCTAGATGCTGAAGATGTTATCAAGAAGGGCATCAACTTGGAGTATATCATTGACGCCTATCGCAACCTCACTAAAAACGGCAAGCAGTTCTACTTGAAGAGCAACTTCTTTGACCTGCTGATGGGCACCACCCGCGTGCGCGAGATGATTGCCCAAGGCATGAGTGCCGAAGAAATCAAAGCCACCTGGCAAGGAGACGTGGAACTGTTCAAGGTTCAACGCAAGCCATACCTCCTCTACGCCGAATAACCTTTCAGTAGCATTCACTATTAACAATTAACTATTCACTGAAATAATGACTCCCTGGATTGTACTTGCCACGATTGTTGGCTACTTCATTCTTCTGTTTATCATCTCGTGGGCTGCCTCGCGCAAGAGTGACACCGCCACCGCCTTGAGCGGCGGTCGTCAGGCCCCGTGGTTTATCGTTGCCATTGCTATGCTAGGAGCGCCCATCTCGGGCGTGACCTTCATCTCGGTGCCTGGCATGGTGGTGACCAAAGGCTTCAGCTATCTGCAGATGGCATTGGGCTTCATTGTGGGATACTTTGTCATTGCCTATGTGCTCATTCCGCTGTTCTACAAGCGCAACCTGGTTTCCATCTACGGCTATTTGGAGCAACGCTTCGGTGGCAGCACCCACAAGAGCGGCGCATGGTTTTTCTTCATCAGTAAGATGCTGGGTGCTGCGGTACGTTTCTATGTGGTGTGTGTGACGCTGCAGCTGCTGGTGTTCTCACCGCTGCATATTCCTTTTGTCATCAACGTCATCGTGACCATCGCTCTCATCTTCCTGTACACCTTGCAGGGTGGCGTGAAGACTGTCATCTGGACCGACACCTTGAAGAGTTTCTGTCTCATCTTGTCGGTGGTACTGAGTATCTATTTCGTTGCTAAGGGCTTGGGTTATGACCTTTCAGGCTTGTGTAAAGCAGTGGGAGGTGATGAGACCTCGCGTGTATTCTTCTTTGACAATCCCAAGGAAGGAACCTACTTCTGGAAACAGTTTATTGCAGGTGTATTCATGGTGATAGCCACAACAGGCCTGGACCAGGACTTGATGCAACGCAGCCTCGCCTGCAAGAATGCCAGTGAATCGGCCAAAAACCTCATTGTGAGTGTTTTCCTTCAGGTCATCGTCATCGCTTTGTTCTTGGTTCTGGGAACCCTGCTCACTTTGCACGTCAAGGCTCACGGCATCGTGATGCCCGAGAAGACCGACGAACTCTTTGGCACCGTGGCTTTCAGCGAGGGCATGCCTGTGTTGCTGGGCGTCGTATTTATTATCGGACTGATTGCAGCCGCCTACTCGGCAGCAGGCTCGGCATTGACATCGCTCACCACCTCGTTCACCGTCGATATCCTTGAGGCCGACAAAAAGCAGGACGATGCCACTCTGGGCCGCACACGCCGCATGGTACACATTGCCATGGCTGCCGGTATGGGTTTAGTTATTCTCGTTTTCTACGCCATCAGCAACAGTGACGCCATCAGTGCTGTTTACACCTTGGCTAGTTACACTTACGGTCCCATCTTGGGCTTATTTGCCTTTGGTATGATGTGCAAGAGCCCCGTGCGCGACCGTCTGGTGCCTGTAGTGTGTATCGCTGCACCCGTCATCAGCTTCTTTATCCAGATGTGGCTCAAGAACCAGTTTGACTACACTTTGGGCTTTGAATTGCTGCTGCTGAATGCCGCCTTGACCATGATTGGTCTTGCCCTGCTCATCAAGAAAAGGGAGGCCTAACTTCTCATTCCTAACTCCTAACTAAAAAACGCATGGCCCGCAATCTGATTAATCGCTACGTGTGGCTGGTGGATACCATCAGCCGCTACGGGCGCATTACGCTTAAGGACCTGAACGAGGTGTGGCTGCGCAGCCCCATCAGCGAGGGCAAACCGTTGGCACGTCGCACTTTTTTCCATTATCGCGATGGGGTAGAGGAAATGTTCGACATCAACATCCAGTGCGATAAGTCCACCTTTGAGTACTATATCGATGATTCTGGAAACGAGAGCAATGCGCGGCTTCGTTCATGGCTGGTGGACTCGGTGTCGATGAGCGGAATGTTAAGCAATGCCCATGATATCAGCGAACGAATCATGCTTGAGAATGTTCCCTCGGCACGTGAGCATTTGCCTGTCATCATCGACGCCATGAAGCAGAATCGCCGCATTCGCTTTTCCTACAAGAGTTACACACGTTCCTTGCCTACCAACGGCATTGTGCTGGAACCGTATTTCGTCAAAATCTTCAAACAATTATGGTATGTCATCGGCATGAATGTCAATGAGGGCGTCGTCAAGACCTACTCACTTGACCGCATCAGTAGCCTAAACCTCTTGCAGGAAACGTTTGTCATGCCCGAGGACATCAATCCGTCGGAATTCTTTAAAGACTGTTTTGGCATTATCACCAACAAGAACAGCGCCAAGCGCATCGTTCTGAGGGTGGAACCTACCCAAGCCAAGTATTTCCGCGCCTTGCCACTGCACCATTCACAACAGGAAGAGGTGCATGACCATTATTCGGTGTTTACCTACAAAATGCGCATCACCTACGACCTGAAGGAGGAAATCATGTCCCACGGCGCCAGCATCGAGGTGCTAGAACCCAAAGAGCTGAAAATGCTCATCCGCAATGAAATGGAAAATGCCCTGGCCCACTATGATTAGTGATAGATTGAATGTTTAAACGTGTACTCATCATATTGCTTATCCTGTCAGGAATTGCACTTATTTCTATTCCGTTTTTGACGCGTGCCCAGTCGGGAGACCTGCCTCGTAGCACTCCTGCTGCCGAGGGTATCAGCACGGCGGCAGTCATCAACATGATGGACTCTCTGCTAGCATTGCGGGGCAGCGACATCCACCATGTGATGGTCGTCAGGCACGGCAAGGTGGTTGCCGAGGCTCATCCCACTCCGTTCCGTGCCAGTGACACTCACACGATTTTCTCGGTGAGCAAGACGTTCACTTCGCTGGCCGTGGGCATTGCCATTGATGAGAACCGCCTTCGCCTCGATGACCGCGTAATGACATTCTTCTATGACAAGATGCCAGACGACATCAGTGACCGTATGGCCGCGCTGACGGTACGTGACTTGTTGACCATGTCGGCGGGAGTGCAACCCGATGCTGCCCTGCGAAACGAGAGCACAGATTGGGTAAAGGCGTGGTTGGCAAAACCCTGCGATGAGGAACCTGGCACTAAGTTCCAGTATGACTCGATGTGTAGTCATGTGCTGGCCGCCATCGTGCAGCGCGTGACAGGCCGCACACTTCTCGATTACCTGAACGAGAAATTGCTGTTGCCGATGGGCATTGACCGAGCCGAGTGGGAGATGAGTCCTGACAGTGTCAATGTTGGCGGTTGGGGGCTGCGGGTGCCTGCCGAGGCCTTGGCCAAGTTGGGTGTGCTGTTGCTCAACAAGGGCAATTGGCAAGGAAAACAGTTGGTCAGTGCCGACTATGTGGACCAGACATGCTCCCGGATTATAGATTGTGATACAGCGCCCGACACGACCACCCGTTTCGGCTACGGGTATCAATTGTGGAAAACTACCTGGCCTGGCTATGGAGATGTCTCTATCGCGTCGGGGGCCTATGGACAGTATGTCGTGATGCTACCTCAACTGGACATGGTGGTTGTCATTTTGGGAATTATCAATGACAATAATGCCCTAATGAGTGATATCCGTGACGTGCTGCTGGCGGGAGTAGGGGATAACCCATTGGTATCAGAACGGGTCCTGCAGCAGCGCTTAGACTCCCTTTGCGCTCATGCCATGATTTATCTCCCCCAAGGCAAAGCCACGGGGCAGCCGGTGAACGGCAAGCGCCTTTTGTTCAGTCCCAATGGCTATGGGTTGAAGTGGGCCAGTGTGGATGGCGACACTCTGAGACTTGCACGTAGCGGAGTCCCTGTCGAATCTTTCCCCATGGGCTACCGCTCTTGGCGTTATGGCTTTCTAGCGGGCATTCCGCCTTATCCCATCCATGCGGCCAATCGAATGCGTGACCTCTGTCATGATTTTGAGGTAGCGGCGGCCTGGGCATGGACTTCTCCCTCCAAGTTGGAGGTGCGTATGCATTATGTGAACTGGATTACCGCCAGCACTTATATTTTTGACTTTGACAAGCATGAGTTGACGTTCAGGGATGACTTCCCAGGAACCCAGCCTGCAACAATCTCTTTTGACCTGAAATGAAACATTGTTTGCTATCGTTGTGGCTGCTGGTGGCAGCCAGTGTAATGGCTTTGGCGCAGACGGGTGACTTGCCCCGTAGTACGCCTGCGGCTGAGGGTATCAGCACCCAAGCTGTTATCAACATGATGGACTCGTTGATGGCGTTGCCCGAGTGTGACATCCATCATGTGGTGGTTATGAGACATGGCAAGGTGGTTGCCGAACTGCATCCAGCGCCTTTCCGTGCCGAGGACAGCCACACGCTCTACTCGGCGAGCAAGACTTTCACTTCGCTGGCGGTGGGTATCGCCATTGATGAGAATCTGCTGCGGCTCGATGACAGGGTAATGACTTTCTTCCCCGACAAACGCACCGACCGCGTTAGCGACAACATGGCAGCGATGACCATGCGTGACCTGCTGATGATGGCATCGGGCGTGAAACCCGACTGGACGATGCGCAACAACAGCATGGACTGGGTCAAGGACTGGTTGGCCAAACCTGTTGATGACAAGCCGGGCAGCCTGTTCCAGTATGACTCGATGTGTACCTTCATGCTCAGTGCCATCGTACAGCGTGTGACGGGTTATACCATGCTGGAATACCTCGAGAAGAAATTATTCGCCCCCATGCACATTACCGTGGCCGATTGGGAGTCCAGTCCTGACGGCATCAACACTGGAGGCTGGGGATTGCGCGTTCAGGCCGAGACGATGGCCAAATTGGGTCAGTTGCTCTTGGACGAGGGCAGGTGGAACGGTGAGCAACTCGTCAGTGCTGACTATGTGAAAGCGGCTTGTTCGCGCCTTATTGACGGCGGTGCTAAGGAAACTATGCCGCCCACCGATGGCAACCAGGGTTATGGTTACCAGGTGTGGCAGAGCAAATGGCCAGGCTCTTTCCGTGCCGACGGCGCGATGGGGCAATATACCGTCGTAGTGCCGCAGGAGGACCTCGTGGTGGTCATCCTGGGTATGAAACTCTACGGTCACGAGGAACTGGCGTGTATCTGGAACCAGCTGATGCCAGGACTGAAGAGTGCGCCGCTCCAGCCTGAGAATAAATTGCAGAAACGCCTTGACAACCTGTGCGCGTCAGCCAAACTGACGTTACCCAAGGGCAAACGAACTGGTAAAAAGGCTGCTGCCTTCATGGGCAGGCAACTTCAACTGGCACACAACCGATTTGGAGTGAACAGCATTGAAGTGAGTGGCGATGTACTTAAGCTCGGCTATGAAGATGGCACAAAAGAGGCATTGTCGATGGGTTATCGCACTTGGCGCTATAGCACCTTGACGGGTTACCCCTATTACTCAATCAATTCCATCAACCGCATGCAGGGTTTTACACACGGTTTTGATGCAGCGGCTGCTTATGCCTGGTCGACGCCGACCACGCTTGAGGTGCGTGTGCACTACGTCAATTGGATTAGCGGCTTAACTTTTTTCTTCGACTTCGGCAAGAATGAGGTGACCATCTGTGACACTTATCCCAATTCAAAACCTGCAACTGTCCCGTTTACAGTAAAATGACACGATACTGCGTTGCCGTCATATTGTTTGCCGCACTGGCCTTTGTCTCGGGCGCTCAGACAGGTGAATTACCCCGTTCAGCCCCCGAGGAACAAGGTGTGAGCCAGGAACTGCTTGATGGTCTTTACCATCGCCTGATTAACTTGCCTGATGTGGATATCCACCATATCATGATTTTGCGGCATGGTAAAGTTATCGGTGAATTGCATGCCGACCCTTATCAGGCAGATGATTTGCACACGCTTTACAGCGCCAGTAAGACGGTGACAGCGCTCGCCGTGGGACTTGCCGTTGATGACGGTCTGCTCGCTGTCGATGACAAGGTGTCCAAGTATTTGAGCGACAAGATGCCTGCCAAACTGTCGCCTGCTCTCGATAGCCTTACAGTCCGCCACCTCTTGATGATGGCATCAGGACGGCTTGAGGACTTGAGTATTCTTTTGGGTGAGGATGACTGGCTGACCACATGGTTTAAGGGCGATTTCCACGATGTGGGCAAGCGCTTCCACTATGACTCGATGTGTACTCATGCATTGGCGGTTATCGTTACACGGCTGACGGGTAAACCGTTGCTCGAGTATCTGAGGGAACGTATTTTTACACCGATGCACATCGTGCAGACCGACTGGGAACTCGCTCCTGACAGTGTTGAAGCGGCAGGGTGGGGGCTTCGTCTGCAAGCCGAGAGTGAGGCGAAGTTGGGACTGCTCATGCTGCAAGGCGGTGAGTGGAACGGCAAACAACTGGTGAGCCGCAAGTGGATACATGACATGACCCAGCGCTATCTGAGCACCGAGGAGGGCGAAGCACCACAGTTGTCTTTTTGGGAAAAAATCATGCGATTCTTCCGCCACCTGTGGCACACGGTGCGTTCCTGGTTCACGGGATACAATGTTGATGACTATTACCTGGGCTATGGTTACCAGACCAAGACCATTCTGCAACCGCGTGCCGAGTCGTTCTTTGCTGCAGGCTATGGCGGCCAACTCATTGATGTCATTCCCAAACTGGATATGGTCATCGTCATCAACGGCAGGGCTGCCAACTATGGTCACGAACTGAACACCATCTATTATCACTTTTTGGATCCTTTGATAAGCGGGAAGCAGTCGGCCGTGGAGGTGTCTCCTGTCAACTTGTCGATTGAGATGCCGCATGGTGATGCCACGCATCCCGATGAGATGAGACTGCTCGGGAACACGGTTCTTCTTGAGGACAATCTGCTGGGTCTGAAATCCATCGAATTGACCCGCGACGGTGAGGACCGCATCTTCACGATGAATGACAGGCTTGGCGCACTGCGAGCTGTCGCCTCTTGTGGCGGGTGGCGCATCACTACCGACAATGAACGCCCTATCTACATTATGGAGACCCGAGAACAACTGATAGGTGTTCCAGGACCGTTCAAAATGGCAGCGGCCTACGCATGGCAGAACGACACACTATCGTTACGCCTTGACTGGCTTGATGGTGGCGACAACCGTCGACTGAAGATGGCGTTTGACGGAAACAACGTCACGGTTATGGTTAACGATAATTTCGATGCGCTCTTGACCGACACCATACAAGGTAAGTTAGGAGTGAGGAATTAGGAGTGAGGAATTAGGAGTTTCAACTATTAACTGTTCACTATTAACTATTAACTAAAAAATCCCCTTTTGCGTGATATTACTGACATAGCGGATGTGAAACGGCGTTTCTTGTGGTTCTTGACCATGGAGAAGGGAATGAGCGCCAACACGGCCCAAGCCTACAGCGACGATGTGGACAAACTCACGCGTTACTTCACTGGCGCAGGTATAGCTGTCGAGCATGCCACAACCGATGACCTGGAGCGCTTTGTCTGCACCTTGCAGGACGTAGGCATCCAGCCAAGGTCTCAGGCGCGTATCATCAGTGGAGTGAAAGGTTTCTACAAGTTCTTGCGGCTGGAGGGCTATATGGATACTGACCCCACCGAATTGCTGCCCGCGCCCAGAATTGGCCGCCATCTGCCCGAGGTGCTGACCATCGACGAGATTGACCGCATGATAGCCTGTATAGACATGTCCAAGGCCGAGGGGCAGCGCAACCGCGCCATCATCGAGACACTTTACGGCTGCGGGTTGCGCGTGAGCGAACTGGTAACCCTCAAGTTGTCTCAACTCTTCATGGACGAGCGCTATGTCATCATCCAGGGCAAGGGCAACAAGCAGCGCCTTGTGCCCATTTCGCCCGTTGCCATCGAGCAGATTAACCTCTATCTTGAGCAGACGCGTTCCCATCAGGTCGCTCAGCGCGGCAGCGAGGACATCCTGTTTCTCAATCGACGTGGCGCGATGCTCACGCGTCAGATGATTTTCCACATCGTCAAGCAGCTGTGTGAACTTGCCGGAGTGCGCAAGGTCATCAGCCCTCACACGCTGCGCCACAGCTTCGCGACCCACCTGCTCGAGGGTGGAGCCAATCTGCGAGCCATCCAGCAGATGCTAGGCCACGAGAGCATCACCACAACCGAAATCTACGTTCACATCGACCGCACCCGCCTGCGCGATGAGATTCTATCCCATCACCCCCGCAACTCCTCCTCAAGTCAGTCCAAATAGTTTCATTTCAACAGTAATGGTCACACATGAGTTTTTTATGTTAAAAAGACGTAGAAACAAAGGCGACCTAGAGGCTTTTTTACTATCTTTGCGGTAACTACCGATAAAGATATATTGAAAGATGAAACGATTATTACTGTTTCTATTGGCACTAATCTCGCTTGCAGGGACTGCAAACGCTTGGTCGTGGTGGAATTATCCGCCTGACAATGAGGATGTACAACTGAATTCCACCAATCTGCCTATTGTTTGGCTTGACGTTGATGGCCAAGTTATCGACCGTTATGAGCGCATCACCGCGCGCATGAAGGTTATCCACAACGGTGACGGGCAGCTTAACTATGCCGACACCATTCGGCATCCCGGTCAGACGATTGACTATGAGGGCTATGTAGCGCTGCGTTACCGTGGCAGCTCGTCGTTCAATGCCAGTGACAAGAAACCTTATTCCTTCCGTCCGCTGGACAAACCGCTCGAGGAAGGCGGCGACAAAAAGAAAGTCAAGATTCTGGGCATGGGCAAGGACAACAACTGGGCTCTGCTGGCTCCCTATGCCGACAAGAGCATGATGAGGGACTTGCTCGCCTTTGAGGTCTCGCGCCCGTGGATGGAATACACGCCCCAGGGCCGTTACTGCGAGTTGTTTCTCGATGGCACCTATTATGGCGTGTTTATCCTCACCGAGGTTGTTTCCAAGGGCAAACACCGCCTGAACCTGCCTGACCCGGGCACTGAGGGCGATGACATCACCGGCGGTTACATCATGGAGGTGAACCGCACCGAGGACGAGGTCGTCTATACCTCAAAATATCATCCCGTGAGCAGCAATGGCAAGCCATACAATAACCAGTACATCAATTTCCAGTACAAGTCGCCTGATTATGAAGAGTTGACCCAGGAGCAGGTCGATTACATCACCGGTCAAATCGACAAGATGGAGAGGTCGCTCTGGAACTACTGGGGTGGCGCTTCAGCCTACGGGGCATATCTTGATATAGAGAATTTCGTTGATTACCAGATTGCCATGGAATTGGGGCACAATGTGGATGCCTACCGCTTGAGCGGCAAGTTCTTCAAGCGCCGTGACAGCGAGGACCAGCGTTTCAAGATGGTGGTGTGGGACATGAACCTGGCATACGGTAACTCTGACTACTATCAGGGCTGGCGCACCGACACGTGGGTTTACCAGAATAACAACATCTTGAACAATGAGGGTGACCCGCAGCTGGTTCCTTTCTGGTGGTACAAACTTAATACCGACCCCAACTATACCGCAGCCCTCAAGACGCGTTGGGCACAATACCGCCGCGCCAACCTGCGCGAGGACCGCTTGATGGCTACTGTGGACTCGCTCGCTCACGTCCTCACCGCGAATGGTGCTGAGCAGCGCAACAGCGAGGCGTGGCCCCGCTGGGGAGAGTATGTGTGGCCCAATTATTATATTGCCGATGACTATGCCGACGAGGTGGACTACCTCAAGCAATGGCTCCATGACCGCATCGCTTGGATGGACACCAAGTTGGAATATGACCCCAACGCGCTTGAACGCGGTGACGTGAATGGTGACGGCGTGGTTACAATCGACGATTTGACCGCTCTCATCGATTACCTGACGTCGGGTGTCGAGGTGGGTATTGTCGTGGATGCTATCGACTGTGACCAGGACGGAGAGTCCTCTATCAGCGACGTGACGGCACTGATAGACTATCTCTTGGCAGGCACTTGGTAAAACTATTGTTATCTATTTTCTATTGAGTTTCTAAAAACGATGATTAAAAATCTAATCTGTCTTGTCATTCTGTTGGTGATGTGCCCCATAACGGCACTCGCACAACAACAAGCCATCGAGAAAGCGCTCGATGACTATAACCGTGCCCCGTCGGTGGAAACCGCCAACCGTTTTTTCTCGCTTCTCGACCAGGAAGAGTTCACCGAGGAAAGAATCCACTTCTCGCCTCGGGTGCCTGCCGACTCGCTTCGCCAGCAGGTGTGGTATTGGGCCAGCGAGTGGTTCTATGACAAGCAGGATTATACCCAGAGCAAGGATTATGGCCTGAAGGCTCTCAAACTGTATCATGGCTCCAGCGATAGCAAGGCTGACTGCCTGAACCTGCTGGGATGCATTTATGTGCGATTGGGCGACTTCAAGAATGCTGCTGCCTATGCCAAGCAATGTCTCAATATCGATATGGCCAGCGGCGACCACGACCGCATCTCATCGAGCATGAATACGCTGGCAGGCATCTATATGGCAGCTCATCAGGCCGACGAAGCCGAGAAACTCATCGTCCAGGCCATCAACCATGCCGACTTGGCTAACAATCCTGCCCGCAAGGCCGTCCTGCTGGGCACGGCATCCGAAATCTATCACTCACTGACACAGGAGGAAAAGGCTCTGGACTATGCCCAGCAAGCCTATGAACTGGAGCAGAAGCTGGGCCGCAGCCTGCCTGCCGCCTACCGCCTGGACCAGAAGGCGTCGGCGCTGATGGGCCTGAAGCGCTATGAGGAGGCCGAAAAGGCGCTGCGCGAGGCCATCCCCGTGATGCGTGAGCAGGGCGATCTGCACTCGCTTGCCATTGCCAGCAATCATCTGGGCACCTGCCTGATATGGCAGAAACGCAACGACGAGGCATTCCCGTTTTTCCGCGAGGCCGCCGACCTGTTGGTCAAGATGGGCGACCCTGTTAACGAGATGTATTCCCGTCGCGGCCTGTGCCTGAGTCAGTGGGAGAGCAACCCCGACAGCGCCCGCAGCGAGTTGAACCGTTTCAATTTCCTCAAGGACTCACTCTACTCCAGCGAGTCGGCCGAGGCGCTGGCACGCCTCAATGCCGAGTTCGGCAACGACCAGTTGACCCTTGCCAACGAGCAGGAGCGCTACGCCCACATCCGCGACCTCGTCATCGCAGCCCTACTGCTCGTTCTGCTTGCGGCAGGGGCGTGGTGGATTATCAGGCGCCAGCGCCACCGTCAGCAGCAGCACATCAACAAGCTGATGCGCGAGATTGAGCGGTTAAAGGCCGAGGGCGAGGCGGCACGTGCCGCTATGGCGAGCAGCAAGGAGAGCATTGCCGATGTTGAAGAAGCCCTGCCCTACGAGCCCGCTCCGACGATTGTCGGAGTCACCGAGAACGAATTCCTGACCCGCGTCATCAATTTCGTCAACGACCATCTGGAGCAAGGGGACTTCGGACTCGAGAATATGGCAGACCACTTTGCGATGAGCGTTTCCACCCTGCGCCGCCGCCTGCAGGACGCCACCGGCGTTTCTCCCAAGTCCTACATCCAGGCGATTCAGATGCAGCACGCCTGCAACCTGCTCGACAGCGGTCTGCAGATTGCCGATGTGGCGATGCAATGCGGATTCACCGAGCCAGGCAGTTTCACCCGCACCTTCAAGCGAGTCCTGGGCCTCACACCCACCCAGTACCGCGCACGGGCATAACAAAATTCCAAGCCGCTAAGGGTTTTCAAACAACATGAACAACTAAACAACAACTGGAACAACTTTTTATTGGGCATCCGCGCTCCTTTAAACTCTAAACTGCGAGCGCAGCGAGCATTAACCCTTAGCGGCTTGGAATTTTGTTATGCCCGTGCGCGGTACTGGGTG
>JAEEGL011703247.1_pt1 | contig 13802 bp, 13 predicted proteins | sample 9134231 | NCBI WGS metagenome assembly JAEEGL01 (sample SAMN16246548, study PRJNA631951) | gut metagenome | biome: gut microbiome; feature: rumen; material: fiber-attached | host: Bos | place: Iran: Karaj | collected 2018-10 | reverse complement strand
TTTACCGTTACGGAGTATATCGAAGACATAGAGGGATATGATGACCGCCAGTTATCCATGATCTCTTTTGAATACATCAGAAACGAGTTCAATTATCCTTATTTCGAAGATGCCAATGACAATTCCGCACACGGAAAGGTAGTTATCAACATAAAGAGGCATTTTGAGATCTGCGACTATGCCATGGAAGGCCAGCACTGCAGGTGTTCCAGAGAAGACGCAATAGTTATCGCCTACAGCCTCTGGTGTATCACAAACAGTCCCAACACCAACATGCCCATCCAGGTCCCCTTCGCAGCGTACAGGGATGAAGACTGGGATATCGTTCTTCCTTAAGACTTTTTAGGGATCGGCAGCAGCAGCATTCTTGTGCCCGCCTTATACTCGGCATAACCGGGCTTTGACGACTGTCTCTTTTCAGCCAGAGGAATGCTTACCGTAAAGAACAGCACAGTATTCGCAACGGCTCCGGCAATGAGCCACCATCTGTCCGGCATTACGGAAACAGCCTGTATCGCTATTCCCCACCACATCATTATCTCGCCGAGATAATTCGGATGCCTCGAATTCTTCCACAGGCCGGTTCTGATAAGGCCATGACATCCGCTCTTCCTGTAGCGGCGCATCTGCGTATCGGCAAAGAGCTGCAGTGTTGCTGCACCGACGCATATCAGGGCACCGGCAGCACTTACTATATTTGCACTGATTTCAGCCCTGGTGACGTAAACAGCAGGCAGCGTGCAGGCATAAACAATGAGCGTAGGCATCATGTGGATGCCCGTAAAATTGATAAGCGGATACAACTTACCGTTCTCGTTTTTGAGCTTGATATAACGCCAGTCCTGGTGGTTCAGTCCGCCGAATCCGATAGCCCAGTTGGCGGTAAGCCTTATGCCCCAGTAAACGATCGATATCAGGAGCAGGATCGTCGCTGACGTGATCTTATATTCGAGAGCAAAACATATGATTATCACTACCGGCTGTACGCTCCAGTAAGGATCATAAACCGAAGCATTGCCGAAGATAATGCTGAACGCGAAAACAAACACCGTTGCGATCGCATCAGCTATAAGCAGGCTGAGCCAGAACGGATACGGCAGATAAAGATAACTTACCACGCCGATAAAACCTGCCATGACGTAAATGCAGGCAATTATGACAATGCTCACCGGTCTGCTGTCCTTGATCGTATCCATGATCAGCTGTAATTCTTAACAGTTCCGACCGATATGCAGTTATCGATTATCGCACGTAGATCGGTACCTTCTGAAGCTTCCCATTTGCGGTCGAAATTAACCCTGTAGGATATCCTGTCACCTTCCCGGCCGACTTCGTCATAACCGCCCGCATAGAAATCGTCCTGTGATACTTTGCAGCCGTATCTGATCCCGCCGAAATCTTCTTCGGAACAGTCAGGAAAATTAATATTCCATATCTCATTACGTCCGAGCGGCTTATCGATTAGTTCAGTCGCGATCTCTTCAATATATCTGTCCGTAATGGAGTGATTGCCTGTATGAGATTCCGAAAAGGCAATTGTGTGGACATGGTGATTTGCAGCTTCGAGCGCAGCGCCTACCGTAGCGGAATACTGGATGTCAGAAGCGATGTTGAATCCCATGTTAATGCCGCAGAAAACTCTGTCAGGTCCTCCCGGGACAACTACTGAAATACCCAGAGCTACACAGTCTGAGGGTGTTCCGGACGTTGCATATGCATGTACGCCCTCAACAGGAAAATCCACGGGCCAGATATCCACAGACTGCCAGAAAGTTGCGGAATGAGACATTGCGCTGAACTGTTTCTGCGGTGCAACGACCCATACTTCTCCAAACTTTTTGGCAAGAGTTGCAAGTCTTACCAAACCTTCGGAAGCTATGCCGTCATCATTAGCAACCAGTATCTTTCTCATCAGATATCATCCTTTCAGCGTATATACGGCATTAAGATTGAGCCTGTTGAAATTTCCGTCATCCGGCGTGAGTTTGCGCTCAAAAGATATACCTTTATGTTCCAGACAGATATCAAGGAACAGCATGAATATTCCAATGTCGATGCTTCCGAAATACGCCAGTCTGAACGGCGGGATAATGCCGTGCTTACCCGGGCGTCTGTAACGGTATACATCAAGTGTTCCGTCACCTTTGTTTACGACCTTCCAAGGCTGGATATTGCATGCCGTCGGAGTAAGCCTTACAACTTCAGTTATGCCGCTAATAGCTTCACCTTCCCAGAATTCCTCAACCGGAACACGGATAAATGATGAGAGGTCTCCGGGCACGCGGAATTTGGAACTGTCCACTTTTCTTATGGCCATCATGATGACGTAATCCAGACCTTCGAACCTGCGTTCTTTTGTCCTTCCCACTCCGAACCAGAGTGGTCCGATATTTCTCTCTGTAAGCCACAGATCGAGCTGCTCGCCGATATATCCGATATTCTGAAGGTAACCGGGCTTCTTCTCACTGTATATGAGAATGCAGTATTCTTCGCCGCGGTTACAGCTCGTCTGGATGCCCGGAACGATCTTTATCTTCGTATTGATCCCATCAAACAAAGGAGTGAACTTATACCACATATCCCTGATCTCATCCAGTTCTTCCGGAGTGATCTTAAGCGCATCCGGCTCCCCGTAACGGTGAAAAGACTTGCGCCTGAATATCATGTTATACCAGTTTGAATCCATATGCCGGTCCGCCCTTCTAACCAAAACATCTTTGCTTATTCTAACATAAGAAAAGGGCCTGCCCCGAACATTTATGTTCCGGAGCAGACCCTGTAACTCTTTGTTTTCGAGCCGTCAGGCCCTTGTCATCACTGGCTTACAACGTAAGCGAACAGGAATACGACAGGAGAGTTCCAGTAGATCGCAACCTCGTTGAGAGAGTATGCCTGATCGTTATCCGCATAGCAGAGAGCAGGAGCAGAACCTGTAAGAACCGTAGAAGCATAAGGATCTTCGAGATTCTGGTTAGGACCGCCTGCGATCATGCCGGGAACAACTTCACCTGTTGCTTCAGAAGGTCTGTGGTGAGGTGACTTCGGAGACTGTGTACCGAATCCTGAGAGGAAGCAGTAACTTGTTCCGTTAACACCGAGGAGGTAATCGAGCTGCGCTCTCGCAACCGCATCACCGTCGGTACTGTTCTTGACCGAATCAAACATTGCAAGATACATTGCGTTGTTAGCAACTGACATGTTGCTGCCCCAGGGATATTCGGTGAGTGAGCAGCGGTAAGCATCTGCGGAAGCAGCTGCCTCATCTCCTGCAACACCGCTCATGAAGCTTGCGAGAACTGCATCGTAGAACTTGCCCTTAGCCTTCGATGAGAGATAAGCATAACCGGCATAGGCGCCTACACCCTGCCATCCGAGTTCAGAAGGTCCGGGAATTCCATCGCCGATAAGAGCACAGAATGCTTCGTCATACTTGGCATCGCCTGTTGCCTTGAAAAGTTCCGCATAAGCCCAGAGTCTCTCATCAGCGTCTCTTGTATCAGGATACTCACCTGTTACGATACCGTCAGGGTTAGATACACCCTCGAGATCAGGGTGAGATTCGAGGTATTCAACAGCCTTAACAGCTGCATCAAGACACTTGGAAGCGAACTCAGGATCGATATCGGCATATACATAAGATGCCATGGCCATTACTGCCGCGAAATCGCCCGTAGCAGTTGTGGATACCGGAGTAACGATGAGTTCTTCTGTCTCTTCCTCAGGCATTACGAATCCGGGGAAATTAGCGCATGTAACCTTGTGATATACGCCGCCCTCATCGTTCTGCATCTTGAAGAGCCAGTCGAGTTCGAACTTAACTTCATCAAGAACATCAGGAATTCCGTTGCCTGATTCAGGGATATTAAGATCATCATCAAATGCCTCAGGATAGAAGCTGTATGCGAGCATAAGATCTGCTGCAGCCTTTGCGCCGGATACTACATATCTTCCGTAGTCGCCTGCATCATGCCATCCGCCTGATACATCGATCGTCTCGTCTGTTCCGTAGATTGTTGCTTCATCTGTGTGGCACTCAGGGTGGGCATAAATTCCTGCCTGATCACCGTTAAGTTCCACGCCGCATCTCTGCAGATAGAACATACGGAGCGAAGCCTTAAATGCCTCGTCATAAACGTTCTCGGCAATAACAAATTCGAATGACTCGAACTCGCCTGAAACGACCTTATATGTACCGGGTGTTGTGAGTCCTGAGAAATCGAATGTTGCTTCGTTTCTTCCTGTTGATGCATTCATTGTTGCAGCATCAACATTACCTTCGAAAACAACGTTTCCGGAAGCATCAACAACAGTAGCTGTTGATGCGATCGCATCGCCGTTAAGAACGGCAACCTTGTAAGCATTGGGGAGATAACCGATCTGGTTTACGTTGATCTCCTTTGAGATAGCACCTCCGATCGTGCCGCCCTCAACATAACCTGAGTCATCGATGCACTGCAGGTCAATGTTGTCGAATTTCATGGTATGTTCCTTGAACTTCTCGTTTGTCTCAAATCTTCCGATGTTAAAGCAAAGACGCGGAGCCGGATCACTCTCTTCCTCCATTACAAACGTAATATCGAAATGCTGCATCTCGGTAGTAGCATGAACTATCTCCTCTTTATATGCGTGATAGTCCTTACCGTTGATCTGGATCCTTACGGCAAAATCACGTTCAACTGTTGAGCAGCAGTCGAACTGGAGTTCATACTCGCAACCCTGATAGATGCTGAATCCGTCATAATAGAGCTGATTGGCATGCTCTTTAACGCCGACCATCTTACAATCATATTGTAATTCGCCGTTGTCATTGACCGAGATCGTTCCGTCGCCGCCTTCCAGATAGACCATCCACGTATGGTTCTTGGAAGAAAAATCACCGTTCTCCACCATGTTGAATCCCATGAGAGGATGTTCGTCTTCCGTCTCTGTCGTCTCTTCTGTCGTAGTCTCGGACTCTGAAGTTTCAGTGTTCTCAACGTCCGGTTTAGCGCATGAAGCCAGGCTCATTACCATGGCACCTGCGAGAACCGCACTTACGATTTTCTTCTTCATAATAATGCCTCCAAAAGCAATTACTGACAGTTATGGATTATAGCAAAGCAAACTGTCAAATCATATCAAATACAATATATATATTTGAACTGCGCGGCATTATCAGTCACAGGCATAACCGGGTTTCTTATAAAGGGATTCCATCTCCGGAGCGATCTCCTTATCCCATACTTCCGGCTTCCATTCTTCCTTCTCGTATTCCTTAACAGCTACGGAAACGGATGAGATATCACAGCCCATCAGTTCGGCAACGTCCTGAGCGACTTTGTCCACACATTTCTGCTTAACCTCTTCTGTGCGTCCCTTATAGCATTTAATCGTTACATGCGGCATAATGCGCCTCCTTAATCAAATTGATATAGTAGGTTTATACCACAATAAAGGGAAATAAAAAACCGCAACTGCCTTAAGACAACTGCGGTTTTGATTGGCTGCCGAACAAGGATTCGAACCTTGACAAACGGTGTCAGAGACCGGTGTGCTACCGTTACACAATTCGGCAATGCAATTTTGCAACGCACGAATTATAGCAAAGCAATTCCCGAAAATCAATACGGGATTTTTAATCTTTTACAGGCTCTAACGGAGGCATTGCTCCGATCTCAGTCAATTTATCGCGGACTTTGCCCATATCTTCATATATCGGCATCTTATTTGCAGGGTTTCTCAGGGCATATGCCGGGTGATAAGTCGTCATGATGTAATAACCGTTCTTCTCGATAAAAACGCCTCTTACATTATGCATTACCGGTTTTGTACCAAAGAATCCCTCATAAGCCGTAGAACCGCACAGAAGGATAACTTTGGGCCTTACCAGCATGAACTGCTCGGCAAGAAGCGGCTTGCAGCAGCGGATCTCCTCCGGTGTAGGGCGTCTGTTCTGGGGCGGCCTGCACTTGGCGATATTGCAGATATGGTAGTCATTGCTCGTAAATCCGTAGCTGCCCAGAAGGTTTTGCAGGAGCTGGCCTGATCTGCCGACAAAAGGCAGGCCCTGTATATCCTCGTTCTCACCGGGCGCCTCACCTATTATCATCAGCGGAGCCTTGCGGCTGCCTCTGTAGATTACGACATTGGTGCATCCGGCTCTGAGTCCGCAGTTTCTGCAGCTCTTACACTTGGCTTCAAACGCCTCCCACTTCTTATCAAACTCTTCTGCCATATTAACCTCTTACTTGAACATTATTACCGTGATGCCGTCATTCTGAAGTCCCCAGTCACGGTCGCGGGACACAACGGGATATTTTGCGCTCATCTCGCGTCCGGTCGCAGAGAACGGGCCGAAATCCTCACCCGGACAATAGGACTTGATCATTCCGCGCGAGATATATTTGCGGAGTTCCGTTCCTATCGCCTGCTTGATCGCTCCGCCGGTACCTGATGAACCGTATCCGTGCACGATCTTTGCGAGGGGCTTGCCTGTCGCCCTGGCACGGTATATTCCGTTCTGCAGCTTTACCATAGCCTGCTGTACGGTGGGATGTCCCTGCTCTATGTTTATTATTTCCATAATTAACCTCTTCAATATCCTTTCCCATTATAAACTATAAGTTATAATAAACGCATGAGACTGGACAGATTACTTGCAAACAGCGGAATAGGCACGAGATCACAGGTGCGTGACATCATTTCACACGGTGGTGTCAGCATTAACGGCACTGTCATTACAGATGCCTCTTTCCATGTAAAAGAAGATGATCCTATAGAAGTTAACGGCCAGCCTATTAACTGCCAGACAAAGCTCTACTATCTTTTTGATAAACCGGACGGCGTACTCACTGCAATGGAGGATAAACGCCTCCCTTGCGTTGCCGACTATATCCCGTCTGAACTCAAGTCCAAGAAACTCTCACCTGTCGGACGTCTTGATTACCACACTTCAGGTCTTCTCATAATAACCAATGACGGTGAGCTGTCTCACCGCCTTCAGTCTCCAAAATACGAAGTGCCGAAGATCTATCAGGTTGATTTTCGCGGTACGGACTGGACGGATGAAGAGATAAAGACCGTTGCATCAGGGTTTACCATCAGGGATAAAGGTTTCGCAGAGCAAATAGCTCCCGCAGATCTTAAAGTAACAGACAAGGGCCGCGCCCTTTTAACGCTTCACGAAGGCAAGACTCATGAAGTCAGAAGGATCTTCGCGCATTTCAACAAGGAAGTATTGGAGCTCAGAAGAATAGAGCTTGCCGGAGTAAAGGTCAGCAGTGAAATAGACGGCTGCGGCTCTTTAAGAGCACTTACTGACTCTGAACTGAAATTACTTTTCGAAGCGACAGGAATGGCTTAAGCAAATGCATAGTTGATGATCGCAGTGATCATCATTACAGCGGTATCCTCATCTTCCCAATTCGCACATTCACAGATAACAAGAGTCGTCTGACGGGCCTTCCAGAAACAGTCAACACCGAGCTTTAGTGACAGGTCGGGATCTGTTATCTCATATCCGATAAGTATCGGTGTGTCAGGGTACGTGGAAGGATCCGGAAGATCATCTTCGTCAAATCCGTTGACCAGATACATCTCATTCTGGTAGTAAATTGCTTCCTGCTGCGTCATATATACGGGTGCGATCCCGGCCTTGGCCTCATCACTTAATCCTGCCATTATCCTGTCGGACAGTGGCGCGAGATCCTTATATGTAGAGAAATAATATGTATAAGACTGCTTGTCTGACACGAGGACAACAGGATTCATATAAAACAGTGCATTAAGCGTCTCGTTGCCTGTCTCCGAATACTCCAGGCCTTCATCGTTTGGAACGATAATGTCAGCATATCCGACATACGGATTCTTGGCACCCTTTTCCAACAGAGCCTCGATCATATTAGTGTTGTCAAAACGCATATGCCCGAAAACAGCAACCGTATATGTCGTCTTCGAATTAAAGAAATATCCGACAAAGATAACGATCAGCGCAACGGCGCCGATGATCACTGCCGCATATTTATACCAGGTATATTCAAAGTAGTTCTTCCACTCGTCTTTGGTCTTGCCCCAGTACTTCGGTTCAGCTTCCAGAGCCTTTTCGATCCTGAGCTTCTCGTCACGGTTGCCGGTGGCAATGTCGTAAACGGAAGATATCTCATCTTCCATCCTCATGGATTCGGGATCATCTTTACCTCTGTATTTCTTGGACATCTGCCAGAAGCGGTCATCTATCGCTTTTCTGTCCGCATCAGAAGAAAGCCCCATGTAAGCCAGGGCTTCCTCGCGTGTCATTCTGGTGAGATCCAATCCGTTGCCGTCCGCAGTATTTATATCCTGCTCAGTTACTTCGTCCATTTATCTCCTGATTACAGGCACCTGATCGCAAGACGGACAACATTCTTGGCAGCTGTCTGTACATCGGCGAGCGTGAGCCTGCCGTTGTGAACTGCCGTAACGATATCTTCAACATTCTTAGCACATCCGGGCATCTGCATGTCGCAGCCTGCATAAACGCACAATCTGGAGAATGCCGGCGGATACTTGAGCTTCTTCTCGTCATAACCAAGGAACTCAACATCCTCAAAGGAAGAATACCAGTCAGTCATGACGCAGCCTTCGTAGTCCCATTCGTCTCTTAATACGTTCTGGAGCAACTCGTAATTGTTTGCTGTATGTATTCCGTTCAAGAGGTTATATGAGGTCATTACGCAGAAAGGCTGTGAGAGCTTGACTGCGATCTCGAATCCTCTCAAATAGATCTCACGGAGTGCCTTAACGGATACGTGAGAGTTATTGAACATTCTGTTGTTCTCAAGGTTGTTGCATGCGAAATGCTTGATCGTAACACCCTTTCCGTCAACGAACTGTACACCATTGGTATCAGCAGCAGCGCAAAGACCTGTAAGGAGCGGATCTTCGGAAAAATACTCAAAGTTTCTTCCGCACAGAGGATTTCTGTGGATATTCATTCCGGGCGCGAGCCAGAGCTGTACGCCAAATTCTTCCATCTCCTCACCTACGAGCTTACCGAGTTTCTCGATAAGATCCAGATTCCATGTGCTTGCGAGTGATGTGGCACAAGGGATCATAGTGCAGTACTGATAGTAGTCGATTGCATCAGCGGGTGTATCATCCGGGAAAGGATTTGTAATAAGGCCGAAGGTATCTCCGCCTCTTAAGAGATCACCTTCCTTCGTAGCCTTGAAGTGGGGCTGGAGTCTCAGTCCAGCAGGACCGTCAGCCATAACGATCGGAGCGATCCTTCTCTTATACTCGAAACGTGATGTTGTCTCAGCAGCAGCTCCGGGAACGTGCATCGAAGCACAGAATATCTGATCCTCCATACCTTCCTTGATGTAGTTGCCTACGAGAAGTTCAGCCATCTCTTCGAGCGAGAACTGTGCTATGAATTCACCGACACCTGCATTACGTCCGATAACGGAACCCAACGTGAGAACTTCACTCTTACGTGTATCAACATTTGTCTCGTTAACGCCTCTGTATCTGATGATGCTCCTTCTGACACGGGAGAGATTAAGCACGCTTCTTCTCTCGCATGCGGCGATCTGTGCTTCATCAATGGCATGACGGCCTTCCTTACCTGTTCCGGGATTCTTCATATCCTCGAAAACAAATCTTCCGTCATCTTCAAGGATACGGTCATACTTTTCCCTGATTACTGTCTCAGGAACAGTAAGGACTGCCTCGACCTTTGTTTCACGTGAGCTCGTACCGACTCTGATAATGTAATCACCCTGGGGGATAACACTTGCCGGATATCTGTCATCGAAACATGAGAAATACTCGATCGGGAATGAAACAACTACCGTGTCGCTCTCTCCCGGCGGGATAAGTCTTGTCTTGGAAAAACCTGCAAGTTCCTGATAAGGTCTGTCGATATCACATTCAGGTGCTGAGTAATAGACCTGGATTACCTGCTTGCCTGCAAATTCAGAACCGGTATTCTTAACCTTAACGGAAACCTTGATGTCTGCACCGTACTGAATGACATCCAGAACTTCTGTAGAGAATGTCGTATAAGACTTACCGTATCCGAAGGGATACAAGGGCATTACTCCGAATGAATCGAAATATCTGTATCCGACGTAGATACCTTCCTTGTAGTATTCATCGTCACTGTCTCCGTTAAGACTGGAGAACTCTGTTGCACACGGATAATCCTCATAATTCTTGGCCCATGTATCAACGAGCTTACCCGAAGGATCTGTCTTGCCTAAAATGGCATCAGCAACGATATTTCCGGTATAGCTTCCTACCTGTCCTACGAGCAGGATGGAATTAACGCCAAGACGGTGCTTGAGTCTGGACATATCGATAACCGCGCCTACATTGAGGAGCACGATAACCTTATCGAAACTGTGAGTGATAACATCGAGATTGCTGTCTTCTTCGTCTGTCAGATAGTAATCACCCTTCGTAGGCGTTCTGTCTCTGCCTTCGGAAGAATCTCTTGAAATAACGAAGATTGCCGTATCGCATGCTGCCTCTTCAACATCTTCAGGTGTGATGACAGGCATCAGAGGAGCATTAAAAGGCTTCTCAAAGAATATATTGATAGCAGCTGTATTACGCTCTTTGGCGAGTCTGTCCACTTCCTCAAGATAAGCCTTGAGGTCGGCATTGTATGTTGCATCGTATCTGTCGAGCCAGCCTTTGGAAGCAATCTCAAAACCTGCTTCTTCAAGACCTTCAGCGATATTCACATTACTTCTGGTATTAACTTCACCGGATCCGCCGCCACCTTTAACGGTATGTGTTGCTCCGTTACCATAGACAGCAATCCTTCCGGGATTTCTGATTGGCAAAGTGCCGTCATTCTCAAGGAGTACAAGACATTCGGACGCGAATTCCTTAACGGTATTCATGTGCCTTATTTCCATGTCAGTCATCTGATCGGTCGTCTTTGCGTGAAAATCCATAATACGCTCCTTCCGTATGGCAGCCGACATTAGCCAGCGTACAATTCAGATAAATTCCAGCATATTATATATTAAAAATCTGACATAGCAAAATTACATTCTCGTGAAACAGAGATACCGTCACGGGAATCTGATAACATCAAACGGGATTTTTGCGTGATACTACCTGAAATCCTTCAGTTCTATGGCTTTATAGCCGTCCATGTATTTGTAGTTTATGATCTCATGGCCATAGTAGAACCTTATATCATCAGCACCGTAAACGGAATAGGTCAGTGTTCCCTTCCCGTCTTCAGTCGGTTCTATCCTGATTATGATCTGGTAGACTTCCTGATCGGAGCTGTCGGCATAAGGCATTACGTCCCTTCGCGCATAGATCGTACGTTCATAAGCACTCCTGTCCTTATTCGGATAGATAGGAATGTTGCTGAGATTATCCTGTTCTGACATGGAACAGATATTGCTCAATCTTCCGATGTACTCCGTACACTCATAATCCCTGTAGATGGAATACGAGAAATCAGTGTCGGCGGGAGCAATGCTGTCGACGTAAACGCCTACATTTGCAGGTTTGTTTGTCATCGCAACAATGCAAGTATAATCCAGGAATGAGATGTTATAAGTGATCTCCTCAAGACTTTGCTTAACAACTCCGTCCTGAATGGAGGAAGCGTGCCACATCTTGGCTTCTCCGTCTTCTATTCCTGCATAGATGCCGATATGAGTCCAGTATTTCTGATCCTTGTCTTCATCCCAGAACATGATGTCGCCGGGCTGTGCCCCGATATCATCAAGGAATTCGATCCATTCGTCGTTATCCATTCCCTCAACCAGAGTCTTATCAACAAGGGGTTCGACTACTTCATTTACATAGTTCTTATACAGCCATGTAACCGTTGTACCGCCCGGCCTGTAGACTTCATACTGGTCAACATAACTTGCCGCAACGATATGCTCTTCACTACGGTCGAATTTGACCCAGTACTTATCCTTGGTACGTTCAAAGTCATAAGCCGTTCCGAATGTAAGACGCAATACGAGGCTGACAAATCCGTCACACGCAAGATAGTGTTCCTGATCGCCGTAGGTATACTCGACACCTTCGAGCATATCGCAATAGTCCATCATCTCACTGACCATAAACTCCGGAGTCATGAAATGGTCCGGATCATCACTTCTGTCCTTGAAAACATCATAGAGGCATGTATACAGGTCATCATCAGCCGACACCGGGGTCGGCTGCATATAAGCGCTCATAAAGCCCGCGAAGACCGCGGCCGAAGAACATATCGCTATTGCCTTAACGGCAAAGTTCCTTATGTTTCTAAAAGTCATTAAGCCTCTCTTTTTCCCCGTTTTTTATTGTAGCAGACGACCAAAATAAGTAAATCTTGATAATGTGAACAAAATGAAAAAGGTGCCTTAACGCACCTTTCCCAAATATTTTGAACATCCCTGATAAAACGTTTTATCTCTGAACTCTGCCGGAACCGTCGCCTTTTGCGAGCTTGTTTACCTCATCGACCGTTACCCTGTTGAAATCGCCGTCGATGGTATGTTTAAGGCAGCTCGCTGCAACAGCAAACTCGAGAGCATCCCTGTCATTATCAAGTTCATTAAGACCATAAATAAGTCCGCCCGCGAAAGAGTCTCCTCCTCCGACACGGTCAACGATGTCATACATCTCATATCTGCGGCTTACGATGAACTCCTCACCGTTATTAAGTGCTGCAGCCCAGAAGTTGATATCAGCACTCTTGCTCTCTCTTAATGTAATGGCAACCTTCTGAACGTTCGGGTATTCGGCAAGTAATGTATCGCTCAGTTTCTTATAGTCATCGCGATCGAGCTTACCGCCCGTTACATTGCTCCCGCACTCTAATCCCAGAGACTTCTGGCAGTCCTCTTCATTAGCAATAACAATGTCGGTATATGAAGTAAGAACCTTCATTACTTCCTTGGCATCCACGCCGTATTTCCAGAGATTCTTTCGATAGTTCAGATCGAGAGAAACCGTGATCCCCCTCGCCTTTGCCTCCTTAACTGCAAGAATGGAAGCATCCTTTGTCTGTTCCGAAATAGCAGGCGTAATACCCGAAATATGGAGCCATTCTACATCTTTATAGATCTTATCCCAGTCATAACCCGCAGGATCAAACATCGAGATGGCAGAATATGCTCTGTCGTAGATGACCTTGCTCGCACGCTGGTTTGCACCTGTCTCAAGATAGTAAATGCCCATTCTTCCTCCGGTCCTGATTATCTTATCCGTACCGACATTAAATCTTCTGAGTTCACCTATAGCGGAATCACCGATAGCATTATCGGGAATTACAGATAAGAATTCAGCATCGAGTCCATAGTTGGCAAGTGATACCGCCACATTTGCCTCACCGCCTCCGAATGTCGCCTCAAGCATGGGAGACTGCATAAAACGCTCTCTTCCGGGGCTCTTAAGCCTCAGCATCAACTCTCCGAAAGTAAGAAACCTGCTCATGATCTTGCCTCCTTGATTATCCTGACGGCATTTTCAGACAAAGCTGTGATCTTGTCCCAGTCATGATTTAATATATCATCTTTTTTGCATACCCAGCTGCCGCCGACTGCGGCAACGGCTTTATTCTCAATGAATTCCGTGAGATTGGCCTCAGATACGCCTCCAGTCGGAAGGAACTTAACCTGTCCGAACGGAGCAGACAATGCCTTTAGAGCCTTGTTTCCGCCGTAGACATCTGCGGGGAAGAACTTAAGCACATTAAGACCCAGACTTATTGCTCTCATTACTTCGGTGGGTGTGACCGTACCCGGGATAACAGGAATTTTATTTCCCTTCGCCCACAGAACAACACCTTCATCAAGTCCCGGGGACACGATAAACTT
>JAEEGL010270836.1_pt1 | contig 13802 bp, 15 predicted proteins | sample 9134231 | NCBI WGS metagenome assembly JAEEGL01 (sample SAMN16246548, study PRJNA631951) | gut metagenome | biome: gut microbiome; feature: rumen; material: fiber-attached | host: Bos | place: Iran: Karaj | collected 2018-10 | reverse complement strand
TTTCCGGCGGTCAGTCGAAGGTGACGACGCCCTTGACGTAGCTGTCGTCCGGGTGCTTGAGCTGCTCGAAGCCCTTCTGGATGTCGTCGAAGGAGAAGCGGTGGGTGACGAACTCGTTCATCGGCAGGCGGCCGTCCGCATAGGCGCGCACGCCGCGCAGCATGTTCTCGCGCGGGGAGACCGCAAAGTCCGGGTTGACTGCCCAGAGCTCCGGGGATTTCGCGCAAAGGTTGAAGCCGAGCGTCACGGGGAAGGTCTCCATCTTCAGGTAGACCGAGGCCATGACGATCACGCCGCGGCCGTTGAAGGTGCCGTCGAAGCTCTTCAGGCTCTCGCGCTGCGTCGGGCGCAGGATGCGGGAGGCGGTGTCGAGTCCGTTCAGCGAGCCCGTGATCTCGATGACCGCGTCGTAGAACCTGCCGTCCGTGATATCGTAGGCGGCGTCGTCCACGGGGCCGTTTTTCGGGTTGATCGTCTCGGTCGCGCCGTATTTCTTCGCGAGCGCGAGCTTGTTGTCCAGCAGGTCGACCGCGGTGACGTGCTCCGCGCCGCAGCGGCGCAGTCCGGCGATCGCCATCAGGCCCATGAAGCCGCAGCCGACGACGGCGATGTTGCTGCCGAAGACGGCGGGCGTGTGGCGCACCATGTTTGCGACGCAGCCGAGCGGCTCGGCGCAGCAGAGCTCCGGGTCCCGGATGCCGTCCGGCAGCGTCACGAACTGGCGCTCGTCGTCGTCCAGGATCAGGTAATCGGAAAACGCGCCGGCGTTGAACGCGCCGAGCTTGCCGCCGCCCATGCCGGAGACGTACTGCCCGACCTTGAAGTTTTTGACCTCCCTGCCGACCTCGACGACCTGGCCGACCGGCTCGTGGCCCGTCTCGGCGGGGAACTCCGTCGCAGGCGTGACGCGCGAGTAGCCGCGCTCCGTCATCACGACGCCCATCGTGCCGAGGAAGGTCGGCAGGTCCGTGTGGCACAGGCCGACGGCCTTCGTCTTGACCAGTACGTCGCGCGGGCCGAGGACCGGCATCTCGATCTCGGCAAAGTCGAACCTCTCCTTCTCGCGGATGTATGCTCTTCTGATTTTCATGGCGTCTCCTCTCTCCGCGCGCGGCGCGGCGGCAAGCTCGGCGCGGCACGTTCCCGGCCGCTTTTTTCTCCCTCTACCATACTATTTCGCCGCCGAGATGTCAAGAAGCGGCGCGCGGCGCGCGGTTTTCCTTGTTATTCCGCACCGGGCGTGATACAATTCCTCTTTGAAGTCCAGACGAGAGAGGGGGCGGGAGAGGATGATGTTTACGAACCGGGATCTGCGGAAGCTGCTGATCCCGCTGATCGTCGAGCAGGTGCTGACGAGCCTCATGGGCATCGCCGACACGATGATGGTCTCGAACGTCAGCTCCGCTGCGGTCTCCGGCGTCTCGCTCGTCGACTCGATCAACAAGCTCGTCATCTTCCTGTTCACCGCGCTGACGACCGGCGGGACGATCGTGTGCGCGCAGTACCTCGGGCGGCAGGACCGCGCGAACTCCGACCGGGCGGCGCGCCAGGTGCTGCTGAGCGCCTTCGCCCTCGCCGTCCTGATCTCGGCGCTGTGCCTCGTCTGGCGCAGGGGCCTCCTGCACCTGATCTTCGGCTCGGTGGAGGCCGACGTCATGGCCGCGGCGGAGACCTATTTCCTCATCACGGCCTTCTCCTACCCCTTCCTCGCGCTGTTCGACGCGGGCGCCGCGCTCTACCGGGCGGCGGGAAACTCCCGCCTGCCGATGGTCATCTCCGTGTGCAGCAACCTCGTGAATATCACGGGCAACGCCGTGCTGATGTTCGGCCTGCGCCTCGGCGTCGCCGGCGCGGCGATCGCGACCACCGGCGCGACGGTGCTCAGCGCTCTCGCGATGATGATCTGCCTCCACCGGCCCGGCCAGCCCGTCTCCGTCGGGCCCTACACCGCGATCCGGCCCGAGTGGCGCACGATCGGCCTCGTGATCGGCATCGGCCTCCCGACCGGCGTCGAGAACGCGATGTTCCAGTTCGGCAAGCTCATCGTCCAGAGCACGGTCTCGACGCTCGGCACGGCGGCCATCGCCGCGAACGCGATCGTCGTCGTGCTGGAATTCCTCTCCAGCATGCCGAGCATGGCGATCGGCATCGGGCTCATGACCGTCGCGGGCCAGTGCATCGGCGCCGGCCGGCTCGACGAGGCGAAGTACAACATCCGGAAGCTCACGCTCTGGAGCGCGGCGGTCCTGTTCGTCCAGAACTGGATCATTTTCGCGCTGACAAAGCCGGTCACTGTCCTCGCCGGCCTCGAGCCGGCGGCAGCAGCGCTGACCGTGGAGGTCATGCTCGTCATCAGCATCGTGAAGCCGGAGCTCTGGCCGCTCGCCTTCACGCCGGCGAACGGGATGCGCGCCGCGGGCGACGTGCGCTTCGGCATGATCGTCTCGACGGTCTCGATGTGGGTCTTCCGCGTCGGCCTGACGACGGTGCTCTGCCGCTTCCTCGGCGTCGGGCTGATCGGCATCTGGTGCGGCTACTTCGCGGACTGGTTCGTGCGCAGCGTCGCCTTCACGCTCCGCTACCGGGGCGGAAGATGGGCGGAAAAGCGCGTGATCCGTTGAGACGCGCACGCACAATCCACAAATCCGTCGGAGGAATTTGCATTTCTTTTATAAAACTCCGCAGATATTCACAAATCTGTGAATAAATATTGACAAAATAAAAAAACAAGCGTAAAATCAATGTATATTTATACAGCTATCCCTGCGCGGGGGAGAGAGGAGCGCGAATTTTGACAAAGGTGTTTATCGACGGCAGCGCCGGGACGACCGGTCTGCGCATCCGCGAGCGGCTCGCGAACCGGGCGGACCTGGAGCTCGTCACGCTCGGCGGGGCGCTGCGGAAGGACGACGCGGCGCGGCGCGAGGCGCTGAACGCGGCGGACGTGGCCTTCCTCTGCCTCCCGGACGCGGCGGCGGTCGAGGCGGCGGAGATGGTGACGAACGAACGCACGGTCGTGATCGACACCTCCACCGCGCACCGGTGCAGCGACGGCTGGACCTACGGCTTCCCGGAGATCGGGGGGCTGCGGGAGCGGATCGGGCGCGCGAAGCGCATCGCGAACCCCGGCTGCCACGCCAGCGGCTTCATCGCGCTGGTCGCACCGCTCGTGGCGGCGGGCCTGCTCTCTCCGGACAGTCTGCTGAGCTGCTTTTCCCTGACCGGCTACACCGGCGGCGGGAAGAAGATGATCGCGGAGTATGAGGACGCGGAGAACGCGGAGCGGCTGCGCGCCCCGCGCATCTACGCGCTCGGGCAGCGCCACAAGCACCTGCCGGAGATGGTGAGATACTGCAGCCTCGCCCACGCGCCGGCGTTCAATCCGGTGGTCTCGTCCTACGCCGTCGGCATGGAGGTCACGGTGAACCTCTTCGCCTCGCAGCTGCGCGGCGGCGCGGCGGACGTGAAGGAGGTATACCGGAGCTGCTACGGCGGGCGGGTCGTCCGCTACTGCGACGCGGACGAGGACGGCTTCCTCTCCGCCGCGGCGCTCGCCGGCTCCGACTGCATGACCGTCGGCGTCTTCGGCAACGACGAGCGCATCTCGCTGATCTCCCGGTTCGACAATCTCGGCAAGGGCGCCTCGGGCGCCGCCATCCAGAACATGAACCTGGCCCTCGGTCTCGATGAGACGACGGGCCTGAATCTCCCGGAGGTGTGATATGACGAAGATCGAACTGATCCCGGGCGGCGTCTGCGCCGCGCAGGGCTTCCTCGCGAACGGCGTGCACTGCGGCATCCGCAAGAGCCGCACGAAGCGCGACCTCTCCATGATCCGCTCCACCGTCCCCGCGGCCGCGGCGGCGGTGTACACGACGAATCTCGTCAAGGGGGCGCCGCTCGGCGTGACAAAGGCGCACCTCGCCGACGGGCGGGCGCAGGCCGTCATCTGCAACAGCGGCAACGCCAACACCTGCAACGCCGACGGCCCGGAGATTGCCGCGCAGACCTGCGCGCTTGCCGCGGCGGAGCTCGGCATCCCGGCGGAGGACGTGATCGTCGCGTCCACCGGCGTCATCGGTCAGCCGCTGGACATCGCGCCGATCGCGGCGGGCATCCCGGCGCTGGTCCGGGGCCTCTCCGCGGAGGGCAGCGCGGCCGCGGCGGAGGGCATCATGACGACCGACACCGCGATGAAGGAGGTCGCCGTCGCGTTCACGCTCGGCGGGAAGACCTGCCGGCTCGGCGGCATCGCCAAGGGCAGCGGCATGATCCACCCGAACCTCGCGACGATGCTGGTGTTCCTCACGACGGACGCGGCCATCTCGCCGGCGATGCTGCAGAAGGCGCTCTCCACGGACGTCGCGGAGACCTTCAACATGGTGAGCGTGGACGGCGACACCTCGACGAACGACATGGTCTGTCTGCTCGCCAACGGCCTCGCGGGCAACGAGCCCGTGACGGCGGAGGGGGCGGACTTCACGGCCTTCATGCAGGCGCTCAACACGGTGACCGTCTGGCTCTGCCGCCACATCGCCGGCGACGGCGAGGGCGCGACGAAGCTGCTGGAGTGCCGCGTCTCCGGCGCGGCCGACGCAGCGAGCGCGAAGACCGTGGCGAAGGCCGTCGTCTGCTCCTCGCTGACGAAGGCTGCGATGTTCGGCGCGGACGCCAACTGGGGCCGCGTGCTTTGCGCGATCGGCTACTCCGGCGCGGACGTGGACGTGACGAAGGTGGACGTCGCCTTCCGCAGCGCTGCGGGCGAGATCCCCGTCTGCAAAAACGGCGCGGGCATCCCGTTCTCCGAGGAGCGCGCGAAGGAGATCCTGACCGAGAAGGAGATCGAGATCCTCGTCGGGCTGAACAGCGGCGAGGCCTCCTCGACGGCGTGGGGCTGCGACCTCACCTACGACTACGTGAAGATCAACGGCGATTACCGCACCTGAGGAGGCGGAAGAGGTGGAGAACGTATCCAACGCGCAGCGGGCGGAGATCCTGACGCAGGCGCTGCCCTACATCAAGCGCTACAACGGCAAGACCGTCGTCGTCAAGTACGGCGGCAACGCGATGATCAGCGAGCAGCTCAAGCAGCAGGTGATGGAGGACGTCGTCCTGCTCTGGCTCGTCGGCGTCCGGGTCGTGCTGGTGCACGGCGGCGGGCCGGAGATCACGGAGCTCATGGACAAGCTCGGCAAGAAGAGCGAGTTCGTCGACGGCCTGCGCGTCACCGACAAGGAGACCGTCGAGATCGCGCAGATGGTGCTCGCCGGAAAGGTCAACAAGACGCTGGTGAACCTGCTCGAGATGAAGGGCGGGCGGGCGATCGGCCTGTCCGGGATGGACGGGCGGCTGATCGAGGCGGAGCCGAAGGACGAGAAGCTCGGCTACGTCGGAGAGATCACGCGCGTCCACATCGCGCCGGTCACCGACCTGCTGGAGAAGGGCTATATCCCCGTCATCTCCACGCTCGGCTGCGACCGGCAGGGCAACACCTACAACATCAACGGCGACACGGCGGCGGCGCACATCGCCGGCGCGCTCGGCGCGGAGAACCTCATCATGATGACGGACATCGCCGGGCTGCTGCGCGACCGGGACGACCCCGCCACGCTGATCCCGGAGGTCACGGTCTCCGAGGCCGCCGAGCTCCAGGCGCAGGGCGTGATCGCCGGCGGCATGATCCCGAAGATCCGCTGCTGCACAGACGCGATCCGCTGGGGCGTCCGGCACGTCGTCATCATGGACGGCCGCGTCCCGCACTCGATCCTGATGGAGCTCCTGACGGACGAGGGCGCCGGCACGCTGATCACCGCAGGCTGAGCCGCGGCGCGCGGCGGGAGACGCAATTCGGGCCCGCGCCCGCGGGCTTTTGCGGGATGAAAAGGAGAGAAGCATGGATTTCAAGGCGTTGGACAGGGAATACATCGCCGGGACGTACGACCGCTTCCCGGTTGAGATCGTCTCCGGCAAGGGCTCGGTGATGACGGACGAGACGGGGAAGACATACATCGACCTCGGCTCCGGTATCGGCGTCACGAGCTTCGGCGCGGCGGACGAGCTCTGGCAGCAGGCGGTGATCGCGCAGATCGGCCGCGTGCAGCATACCTCGAACCTCTACTACACGCAGCCGGACGTGCTGCTGGCAAAGCTGCTGTGCGAGAAGACCGGGATGAAGAAGGTGTTCTTCTCCAACTCCGGCGCGGAGGCGAACGAGTGCGCGATCAAGCTCGCGCGCAAGTACGCCGCGGACCGCTACGGCCCCGCCGCCTGCACGGTCGTGACGCTGACGAACAGCTTCCACGGGCGTACGCTGACGACCCTCGCGGCGACCGGCCAGGCGCACTACCACGAGCTGTTTCAGCCGCTGACGCCGGGCATCACGAGCATCGACGCCGGCGACATGGCGGCGCTGAAGGCGATCCATGCGAAGGGGCGCGTCGCGGGCGTGCTGATCGAGTGCATCCAGGGCGAGGGCGGCGTGCTGCCGATCGACCCGGCGTTCGTGCATGCGCTCGCGGACTGGTGCGGCGCGGAGGACGTGCTGCTGATGGTGGACGAGGTGCAGACCGGCAACGGGCGCACCGGCGCGCTCTACTCCTATATGAACTACGGCGTGCAGCCGGACGTCGTCTCCACGGCGAAGGGCCTGGCCGGCGGCCTGCCCCTCGGCGCGACGCTGATGGGCGCGAAGTGCGCCGACGTCCTCGGCTTCGGCGACCACGGCTCCACCTTCGGCGGCAACCCGGTCTGCTGCGCGGCGGCGCTGAGCATCCTGCAGCGAATTGACGACGGGCTGCTCGCCGCGGTGCGGGAGAAGGGAGATTACCTGCGGCAGCGCTTCACCGGCGCGCCGGGCATCCTCTCGGTGCGCGGCATGGGCCTGATGCTCGGTCTGGAGACCGCGAAGCCCGCCGGCGCGGTCGTGAAGGAGTGCCTGCAGCGCGGCGTACTGTGCCTCACGGCGAAGGACCGCGTGCGCCTGCTCCCGGCGCTGAACATCCCGGCGGAGCTGCTGGAGAAGGCTGCGGACGTCATCTGCGCGGTCTGCGCGGAATAGGAAAAGCGAAAAACGGACGCAAAAAAGACGGCGGGCGGGCCCGCCGTCTTTTTTGCGCCGCGCAGCCGGGCGGAACACGGAATACTGTGCGGCCTATTGCATCCGGACGGAAAATAACGTATAATACTATAATCAGACATTGATCAGAATCCGGAGGGAACAAGCCATGCGATTGACGGAGCTGTCCAGGAAGAGGGGGCGCGCGCCCGCGCTCCCGCGCCGCGCGGACAAGGGGGAGATCACCGGCGGGACGGCGCCGGAGAAGGCGAGCGTGACCGCATGAGGATCGCGCTCGAGATCGCCGTCACGCTCGCCGTCAGCGTCGGGCTCTACCTCCTGCTGCGCATCGTCTCCAGACGGCAGAAGCGGCTGTACGTCCGCTTCATCTGCGACCTGCTGCGGATCATCGTCGTCATCCTCGGCCTCACCGCGATCCTCGGCTCGCTGCTCGACCTCAGCAAGATCGCGAACGCGCTGCTGGCCGGCGGCGGACTCTTCCTCGCCATCCTCACCTTCGCCGCGCAGAAGGTGCTGAACAACATCCTCTCCGGCTTCTCCATTTCCGCCTCGAAGCCCTTCGAGATCGGGCAGAAGATCCGGGTGCTGCAGGGCGGGACGGCGATCGCCGAGGGCATCGTCCGGGATATCACGCTGCGCCACACGGTCATCGACACCTACGACGGGCAGAGCTGCATCGTGCCGAACGGCGTGCTCTCCGAGTCCGTCATCATCAACACGAACTACACGGCCGAGGTCGGCAACTTCCTCGAGGTGGAGGTCAGCTACAACGACGACATGGACCGCGTGTTCGGCGTGCTGCTCGCGACGATCGACGCCGAGCCGCTCGTCGTCCGGCACTCCGAGCCGCTCGTCACGAAATACCTCGCCGAGGGCGTGCTCGTGAAGACGACGCTCTGGACCAGGACGCTGAACGACAACTTCATCGCGTGCAGCAATATCCGGAAGGCGCTGCTGCGCAATTTCCGGGAGGCCGGGATCACGATCCCGTACCACACGGTCACGATCGACATGCCGAAGCAAAAAGAAGAGAACTGAATCGGAAAAACGGCTCCGGCCGCCTGTTATTCGCAGGCGGCCGGAGCTTTTTTTGCGCCGCGGCACGATTTGTTGCTGCAACGGACGCAACTTTGCGGCGGGCGGGGCGCGACGGATGGAGAGGTGAGAACTTGGGCGGCAAGATTTCAAGAAACATGATCCTCGCGCGTCTCGCGGAGCTGGCCTTCGGCGGGAGCGGCGACGCGGCGAAGCTGGCCTTCCTTTCCGCGGGGGACATCGCGGCGCTCGACGGGCTCGACCTGCGCGCCCTCACGGGCATCCACACCTCCGGCAACGGCGGCGTGGAGGTCCGGCTGCTCGACCGCACGAAGCTCATTGAGCTGCTGCTCGCGGCGACGGAGGAGCGGACGGCCGGGGCGCGCAGCGGGGCGGAGCGGCTGGCGGAGGCGATCGAGCGCTCGGCGGACCGCCTCGCCGCGGCGGAGACGGAGGACGGGCGTGATCCGTGAGTTCTCCGCCGCGCAGCTCACCGCGCTCACCTGGTGGTGCGACGGCTCCCCATTCCGGGCGCGCGACGCGATCATCTGCGACGGCGCGGTGCGCTCCGGCAAGACCGTCAGCATGGGCCTCGGCTTCTTCCTCTGGGCGCTGCGGACCTTCGACGGGGCGGGCTTCGGCCTGTGCGGGAAGACGATCGTCTCGCTGCGGCGCAACGTCGTGCAGGTGATCGCGCCGCTGCTGCGGGAGCTCGGCGCGCAGGTCCGCGAGCGCATCTCGCAAAACCGCATCGACGTCCGCTTCGGCGGGCACAGCGACACCTTCTGGCTCTTCGGCGGGCGGGACGAGGGCAGCGCGGCGCTGATCCAGGGCGTGACGTTCGCGGGCGTGCTGCTCGACGAGGCGGCGCTCATGCCGCGCTCGTTCGTGGAGCAGGCGATCGCCCGCTGCTCCGTGCCGGGCAGCCGGCTCTGGTTCAACTGCAACCCGGACGGGCGGCAGCACTGGTTTTACCGCGAGTGGATCAGCCGGGCCGCGGCGCGCAACGCGCTGTACGTCCGCTTCCGGCTCGAGGACAACCCCGGGCTCAGCCGCGCGGTCGCGGCGCGCTACCGGCGGATGTTCACCGGGACGTTCTTCCGGCGCTTCATCCTCGGCGAGTGGGTCTCCGCGGAGGGGCTGGTGTACGACTTCTTCGACGAGAGCTACGTCGTCCCCGCGCCGGCGGGGGAGATGGAGGACTGGGCGGTGAGCTGCGACTACGGCACCGCGAACCCGGCCTCCTTCGGGCTCTGGGGGCTGCGGGACGGGACCTGGTACCGCGTGCGGGAGTTCTATTACGACGCGCGGGCGCGGGGCGGCCAGAAGACGGACGAGGAGTACGCCGAGGCGCTGGAGGCGCTCGTCGGCGGGCGGCAGGTGCGCTGCGTGGTCGTCGACCCCTCGGCGGCGAGCTTCATCGAGACGCTGCGGCGGCGCGGCTGGCCCGTCGTCCGGGCGGTCAACGACGTCGTCAGCGGCATCCGTCTGACCGCGCAGGCGCTCAAGAGCGGACAGATCGCGATCTGCACGGGCTGCGCCGACGCGATCCGGGAGTTCGGGCTCTATGAGTGGCGGGCCTCGGCGGACGGCGACGCGCCGCGCAAGGAGTTCGACCACGCGATGGACGACATCCGCTATTTCGTCGCGACCGTCGCGGCGCGCGGCGGCGCGGACGATTTCGCGGCGACGACGGCGGCGCGCGCGGCGCGCAGAGAGTGAACAGGGAGGAATCGGAGGAGACATGGGAGTATCCAGAAAAAAGCAGGGCGGCGCGGCGGCCTGCGCGCAGCTCCGGCGCGCTTCACGGCACCCGTTCCGGATGCTGGAGGCGTTCTCGCCGCTCGGCGACGGGAACCTCGCGGCCTACCGGGAGCTGCGCGAGGCGCTGCCCGTCGTGGACGCCGCGGTCGCCAAGCTCGTGCGGCTTTGCGGCGGCGTCTCGGTCCGCTGCGCCGACCGCGCGGCGGAGCGGGGACTCGCGGCGTTTTTGCAGACCGTGCCGACCGGGCGCGGGCAGCGGGGGATCCAGTCGTTCCTGGACTGCTACCTCAGCTCCATGCTGACGAACGGCATGGCGGTCGGCGAGATCATCCCGCGCGGCGACCGGGAGATCGCGGCCGTCGTCTGCGGCGACGTGGAGGACGTCTGCGTCCGCGAGGGGCGGAGCCCGACGGAGTTCGAGATCTGTACGCTGGAGGACGGCTCGCTGCGGCCGCTGCCGCGGCAGAACCTCCTGCTCTTCACGCCGCTCAACCCGGAGCCGGCGCACCCCTACGGCGTCTCGCTGCTGCGCGGGATGCCGTTTCTGGCGAAGACGCTGCTGAAGATCTACGAGAGCATCGGCACGAACTTTGAGCGCTGCGGCAATCTGCACTACGCCGTGACCTACCGGCCCGGCGAGGACGCGCTGGACCGCACGAACGCGGCCGAGCGCGTGCAGAAGATCGCCGACGAGTGGTCGCGGGCGATGCAGAGCACGAAAAACGGGGAGATCCGCGACTTCGTCGCGCTCGGGGACGTCGAGATCCGGACGATCGGCGCGGACTGCCGGATGCCGGACACGGAGATGCCCGTGCGCGAGATGCTCGAACAGCTCGTCAGCAAGACCGGCGTGCCGCCCTTCCTGCTCGGCCTGAGCTGGAGCAGCACGGAGCGCATGAGCGCGCAGCAGACCGATATCCTGACGAGCGAGCTCGCCGCCTACCGGCGCGCGCTGGACGTCCCGCTGCGGCGCGTGTGCGACCTGTGGCTCGCCATGCACGGGTGCGGCGCGGCCTATGAGATCGTCTGGGAGGACGTCAATCTGCAGGACGCCGTTGAGGAGGCAAAGGCGCGGTACTACGACGCGCACAGCGCGGCGCTGCGCCGGAAAACGGAGGAGGAGACGCTTTGAACATTGCGAAAGAGGGCAGGGCGCTCGGCGGCGGGACGCCGTCGGCGGAGGACCTGGCGCTGATCCGCGCCTATACGCGCGGAGACGTGGACGCCGGAGCGCTCTACACGTTCCCGGTCGTGCTGTGCGACAACGAGGTGGACCGGGACGGCGAGTGCTTCGACGCGGAGACCGTCGGGGAGCTGGCGGAGCTCTTCGTCGGCAAGAGCGGCATCACGGACCACGAGTGGCGCAGCGGGAACCAGATCGCGCGCATCTACCGCACCGCGCTGGAGCGGGACGAGGACAGGACGACCGCGGCGGGCGAGCGCTACGTCCGGCTAAAGGCCTGGGCGTATATGCTGCGCGGCGAGACGACGGCGCCGCTGATCGCGGACATCGAGGGCGGCATCAAGAAGGAGGTCAGCGTCGGCTGCGCCGTGCGCGAGCGGCGCTGCAGCATCTGCGGCAGGGCAGAGGGCGATCCGGACTGTGGGCACGTCCGCGGCGAGCGGTACGACGGGAAGCTCTGCTGCACCGTGCTCTCCGGGGCGACGGACGCCTATGAATGGAGCTTCGTCGCGGTGCCTGCGCAGCGCGCGGCGGGTGTCACCAAGGCGGGCTCGCCCCGGGACGGGCTCAGGACGCTCCGGGCCGAGGCGGCGCTCGGACGGGCGTATCTCGCGGAGCTGCGCGGCGAGGTGCGCCGGCTGGGGCTCATCTGCGACGGGGCGCTCTACAAGTCGATGGACGGCGCGCTCGCGCACATGGACGCCGCGGCGCTGATCGCCCTGCGCGATTCGCTCCGTACGCGCGCCGCGGAGCTGCTGCCGCTGCAGCCGCAGCTGCCCGCCGGGAAGGCGGCGCGCTTCGACGGGGAGGCGTACCGCGTCTGAGACGCGGCGCGGGAAACAGATCTTTTTATAACGGAAGGAGAGCATGGAATGAAAGTATCATTTGACGGCATCGGCGAGAGACTGGTCACGTTTCTCGCAAACAACGTGACGAAGGGGCACGTCGTCAGGATCAGCGCGGCGGGCACTGTCTCGGAGTGCGCCGCGAACGGCGCGTTCGACGGCGTGTGCATCTTCACGGAGGACGGCACCGCCGCCGTGCGGCTCGGCGGCTTCGTCACCGTCGGCTACTCCGGCTCCGCGCCGGGCTACGGCCGCGCGGTCCTCGTCGCGAACGGCCTCGGCGGCGTCAAGGCCGCGGAGAGCGGCGACACCTACGTCGTCGTCGACAAGGACACCGCGGCGCACACGGTCACCATCATTCTTTGAGAACGGAGGCTTCAGCATGAGCAATCGATTCAGCGAGATCCGCCTGGACAAGGGCATGTACGCCGAGGCGGGACGCAGCTTTTCCCAGGTGCTCGAGTCGCTCGACCCGAGCGAGCAGTACGCCGGCACGCCCCTCGAGGGCCTCGACGCCTTCCAGCGCCAGCTCAAGCGCTTCGACATCCGCGTGCGCGGCGTCGGCAGCGACCGCGTGGAGAAGTTCTTCAACACGACGGAGAGCAGCGTGCTCTTCCCGGAGTACGTCTCCCGCAGCGTGAAGGCCGGCATGGAGGAGGGCAGCGTGCTCTCCGCCATCGCCGCCACGGTCACGAAGGTGGAGGGCATGGACTACCGCAGCATCAGCTCTTCGCCGAGCGAGGACGAAAAGTCGCTCAAGCACGTCGCCGAGGGCGCGTTTATCCCGACGACGGAGATCAAGGCGAGCTCCAACCTCGTGCGCCTGCACAAGCGCGGCAGGATGCTCGTCGCCTCCTATGAGGCGATCCGCTTCCAGCGCCTCGACCTCTTCTCCGTCATGCTGCGCCAGATCGGCGGCCAGATCATGCGGATGCACCTGGAGGACGCGATCGACGTCATCACGAACGGCGACGGGAACAACAATGCGGCCGCCGCCTACACCGTCGGCGACGCGACGATCGGCGGCACCGCCGGCACGCTCAGCTACAGCGAGCTGGTCGCCTTCTGGAACACCTTCGACCCCTATACGATGAACACCCTGCTCGTCGCGCCGGACGTGATGCTCCGGCTCCTCAAGTGCAGCGAGTTCCAGAACCCGCTGACCGGGCTGAACTTCCAGGGCACCGGCGAGCTGCACAACCCGCTCGGCGCGAAGCTGATCCGCACCGGCGCGCTCGCCCCCGGCAAGGCCATCGGTCTCGACCGCGGCTACGCGCTGGAGATGGTGAGCGCCGGCGACGTCGCGGTGGAGTACGACAGGCTCATCGACCGCCAGCTCGAGCGCGCCGCCATCACCAGCATCTCCGGCTTCGCCAAGCTCTACCCGGGCGCCTCGGCGACGCTCTCGCTGAGCTGACATGAGCGCGAGTGAGGAGATCGGCGGCGCAGCCTACCCCTTCGCCGCCGCGGCCGCGGGGAGCGGCGCGGACGAGACGCTGCTGCGCGCGCTATGCGCAGCGGCGGCCTCCGAGCTCGAGGCGCGGCTGAGAGAGGGCGTCAGCGCCGAGGCGCTGGGGGAGAAGTTCTCCCTCGCGGCGGGCGTGCTCGCGGCCAGTATGTACTGCGCCGCCGGACGGCCGGAGCAGATCCGCGCCTTCCGCGCGGGGCAGGTCTCGGCGGAGTACGCCGCGGCGACGCCGGAGACGCTGCGCGCCGCCGCGGAGACGCTGCTCGAGGCGTATCTCACGGACCGCGGCTTCGACTTCCGGGGGGTGCGGGGATGAGGAGCGTCTTTGACAGCGCCCTCGCCCGGACCGTCACGGTGACGGACGGGAGCGGGACGCGGACGGCGCGGGCGTTCCTGCAGCCGGCGGACACGGTCCGGCCGGAGGCGCCGGAG
>JAEEGL015670077.1_pt1 | contig 13803 bp, 7 predicted proteins | sample 9134231 | NCBI WGS metagenome assembly JAEEGL01 (sample SAMN16246548, study PRJNA631951) | gut metagenome | biome: gut microbiome; feature: rumen; material: fiber-attached | host: Bos | place: Iran: Karaj | collected 2018-10 | reverse complement strand
TTTTTTATTTGTAATTTTTAATTTTATAATAAATTTTTTTTTTATTATAAGAAATATATATTAATGTTAAAAAATCTTTTTTTGGGAATTGGGGATTGGGGATTGGGTTTTGGGGATTGGGCCCAATCCCCAATCCCCAATCCCCAATTATTTTTATAAAATTAAAATTCACTGATAAAAAATTAAAAAAATAATTATTTTAAAAAATAAAGTATAATGATTTTGGGATAATAAAAATAATTTTTTTTATTAATAGTAAAATAAGGAAAAATATTTAATTTATTTTTTCAAATTGGGAATTTAAAAACATGTAAAAATTAAAAAAATCAATTAAATATTAAAATTATCTAAGAAAAAAAACAAAATAAAAATTTTGCTTTATTTTAATATCAATTAAAGATTATTTATATCTAATAAAAGTCTTTTAATAATTTTTTCATTAATTTTCATTCATGATAACTTTTTAGAATTATTTAATTGTATAATCTAACAAATTAATTAATGTTAGAATCTAAAACAGAAAATATACACAAATTTATATTATATCTATATTGTTAACAATATTATTTTCAATGAAATAATTATAAAGACAATATTACTTTATTATTGCTAAGTTTGTTTATTTTTACTAGTTAAAAATTTTCTTATATACTTCATGTTTTTAAGTTTTTTACTAAATTCATTATTATCATCTCCGGTTTCATTTTTTGATTTTTTAATTTCTTTGTCCATAAAATTATAAAAGAAATTAGTAAATGAAACATTATTATCATCAAGATTTTTAAGTTCATTAGAAGCTATTTTCTGACTCGTTGAATTTTCATTCATTAAATTTTTTAAACTTAGGTCACTTAGATTTTTATTTTTTACAGGAATAATACCTTCACTTTTTTTTGTTTTCAAAGGGTTTTTTTTATTAACATTATGTTTCTTCTTTTTGAAAATTACATCAGAAGGAGATTTCTTCAAAGTTTTTGATTTTTTATTAATTTTAAAAACATCAAATGAAACAGAATTTTTTAAAGCTTGATTATGATTTTTCATTTCACTTCTTCCTCTTGAAGTATGATTATCTGAATCAGAATGTAAACAATATTCTTCATCTGTTAATAGTTCTTTAATTTTCTTTCTTAATTTAGAAATTTTAGAATATCTATAATGACTTAATACATCAATATTTTCATATTTACTACTTATAGAAAAAGAAATTTCTGTTGAACAAACAGAAATATTATCATTATTATAATTATTTAATTTTTGATTTATATTATCATTTATTATATTATTTATAATATATTTAGTATTATTCTTTTGATTATATTTCATGAAAGGTTCATTAGGATAAATTTCGTTATTAATTTCTTCGGGTAAATAAGGGGTGTAATTTGCTCTTTTACTTAAAAATTGATTTTCATAATCATCAGATAAACACTTATCAGAAAATTCAACTTTTCTATTTGTTAAATGAGTGACTCTATAAGTTTCATTGTTTTCAGATTTAGTTTTTTTAGAAAATTGAGAACGTTTTGATTTTTTGGTATTTTTTTTTGACATCAGAGATTTATGAGTAAAACAACTAGAATCACTTTCAATATCATCATTATATTTCTTAGTAAGATTATTTTTTATAAAATCAGTTTTTAAAGTTTGAACATTTAAACTATTTTCACTTTTAGAAAAAGAATTATTATCTTCACTTATTTCTTCACTTTCTTCTTCACTTCCAATTTCACTTTCTTTAATAGTATTTAAATTAGTTAAATTATCAACATTATTAATAGTATCTTTAATTTTAGTAGTATTAACCTCTGATAAAGAAGGAATAGATTGTAAGTCATCTTCAACATTTTGAGAATTATTACTTTCTTTAACTTTTTCTTGTTGATTTTGATTCTGAATTGATAAACCATTTGAAGCTCTAAATATATGTATTATTTTAGCCATTAGTCTTCTTATTTGTTTCATGTTAAATAATGATTTTTTTGTTAATTTTTGCCATATTTGAGGATAACTTTTACTTATTTCAATTGCATCTGATTTTTTTAAATAAAATAATTCTGCTTTTCTTGATTTTACTATTGCACATAAAGGTGATCTTTCATTAGAAAACATTAAAATATCACCAAAATGTTCATTTTTTCTTATATCTAATATCTTAAAATTTTGATAAACATATTCTGGTTCTTCTTCAAAATCTTCTGTGGAATTTGGTAATAATAAATTCCCAGATAATGTTTTAGCTTGATTTGTTCCCATTTGACTCAATGTTTTCGTATTATTATCATATATTTCATTGTCTTGAATATTATCTCCTATTCTTATTGGAAGAACTAAACTTACTTTTCCTCTTTTCACAAATATTATATCTTCTATAAAATCTCCATCTTTTATTAATATATCATTTTTTATTGCTAATATTGGTTTGAAACAAAATATTACTCTTACTATGAAATCTTTATTATCGAAATTTTTGAAAAAAATAAAATTTCTTATTATAGGTTCATACATATCATATACTAAAACATTTTTTAATGAAATTGGTAATTCTTCAATTAAATTTTTTTCTTGATCTTCATTATTTTGTTTATGTTTAATATATCTATTAATTCTTTCAAATAAATCATGACTTAAATTAGGATATTTTTTTTTGATTCCTTGTAAAATTAAATATTTATTTCTATATTCTTCTTCTTGATCAGTTTTACTTTTAACATAATTACTAATAGAAGAAACTAACCAAGAATAAGCAAGAATACCTACAAATTCCATTACAATACCAAATATTTTTTCAGGAATTGTTATACAAAATAAATCTCCATATCCTACTGTTGTTACTGTTTCTATTAAATAATATATGCATAAGAAATATAATTTGAAAAATTCTTCTTCTTCAAAACCAAAATTTACTATCCAACTTGGATAATCATTTTTTCCTAAAAATATAAAGATACAAGATACAAAATTAAATGTTACAAAACATATTGTTATATTTTTATAAAAATTAATATAATTATTATAATAATCATAACTATCTAATGTTTCATCTAAATAAGTTAGAAATTGATTTCTTCTTATTATTTTTATTATTTTTGTGCATCTTACTAAAATCCATAAATAATAGAAATTATGAGAATATCGATAAGAATTCATAAATCCTTCATCAAGGCATTTAACATCTAAAAATGAAAAAAGAGTTTTAAAAGGAATAGCACAAATTAAATCAAAAAAAAACCAAGTTTTAAAATTATTATATAAAATAGCTCTTAAATTAGTTTTTAGAACATCTTCAGAATTATAAAAAGCAATAAAATTTGAACAAAAAAAATCAAGAAAGAAAACAAAATCAACAAATAAATTTAAAGTATTTTTTATATTCCAAAATTTTTCTAATCTACAATAAATTTCATTAACACCTAAAAATAAAGGATACTCAATTAAAGTATACATAGTACAAAAGAAAATAAGACCATCTAAAAAAATTAAAAATTTTGAATTAGGTTTAATAAAAAATTTTGAAATATCTTGATCATTATATTCATCTAATGAATCATATACTAAACCTTTTTTTTGTAATTCTCTATATTTTTCTAATTCTTCTTTAGCAATTTCTTTTTCATTTTCACTATCTTTTGAATCTCCTAAATTTAAATCATTAAACAAACCAAAATTTTCACCTATAAATGATTTTTTTATTAAATCTAAATTTTTTGCATTAGTAGGTGTTAAAATTATACTTCTTTTTAAACCATTACTTAATTCATTTAATTCTAATATATCTTTATTTGAGATTTTTGACAATTGAAATATATTTCTATTTTCTTCTTCTTCAAGATTTAAATGATTTTTAGTTTCCATTCTTGAATGACTAAAATTGTTTTTATTATTATTTACATTTTCAAAATATTCAGGTCTTGAAAAAAAAGAAAATAAACCATTTGTTGAATCTTTGTTTTTAATTCTTCCACCATATTCACTCCATCTTCTAATTGCTTTCAATTCTTTTTTTTCTTTAGTATTACTAATATTTTTATTGTTTTTAATACTTTTGTTATTATTTTCTAAAATTGATAAATTAAATTTAACTGATTTTCTATTTTTTGTTCCCATTGTTGACATTCTTGATAAAGCTCCTGATAAATTATTTGATAATTTCTTATCTTGTCTAAGTGAACTTTTCTTTTGTAATACATGACTTGATTCAGTATTCATTAAAGTACTTGTTTTACGATAAACATTATTTTTTGTTAATTTTCTTTTAATTTGATTACCTACTCCATTAAAAAGGTTTTTATTTCCAATAATATTATTAGTTCCTCTTTCATTTTTATTATTTTTAATTGATATTGAATTTCTTTTCTTTTCATTATTACTTTTTTGACTAGAATTTTTGTTAATTGGATTATCATTTGAAATAGAATTTCTTTTCTTATTATCACTAGAAATAGAATTTCTCTTTCTCCCATTATTAATTGAATTTTCTTTTAATCTATATGAACTACTTGAACTTATGGAATAGTTATTTTCATTGTTATTATTATTATTATTATTATTATTATTATTATTATTATTATTGCTGTTATTATTATTTATATTTCCTTTATTGATTGATCCTCTATAAGAATTTTTTCTTGATTTTTCTAAACCTAATTGTTCTTGAAATATATTATCATCATAACCTCCGATTGCAATTGTTTCTTTTAAATCATTTACAAATCCTGTGATATATCTATTTGCAACTTCTAATTTAGATTGTCTTCTTTTTCTTTGATTATTGAATTTTGATTTTATATTATTATTAATAAGTAAATTAGGTTGATTTAAACTATTAGTACTTTTTTTCTTTGTTTTTTGTAACATTTCAAATTGATATTCTTCGTTTATGAGACTACTTGTAGATATCATTTTTAACTCAAGAAATTTGATAAAAAAATTTATTATAGTTTAAAAATAATAAAAATTTTTAATGTTTTATTAAGAATATATTTTTCATAAAAATTTACTGTTTTAAATGTATTTCAAATAATTAATAATTATTTTTTTAGTATGATAATTTGGGTATTTTTTAAAAGAAAGGACATATAATTTTAAATATAGATGAAATATTATTCATTTCATTAGGATTTATTAAATTTATTTTTGGTTTAGGATTTTTAAATAAATTCATATTTTTTTCTGATTCTTTACAAATATAATCATATAATGCATTTATATTATTTCCATCGAGAGAAGACACAGAAATAAAAAAAGCATTTAACTTTTGAGAAAGTTTTCTTCCTTCATTATATAAATTATTACCATCTATATTTTTCAATAAATCATTTTTACTTTGAATCAAAATTAAAATACACTTTGATAAATCTAAACTATTTTCACATAATGGAATATATTTTTCTTCAATTTTCAAAAAACTTTTTTCATCATCAAAAACAAATAAAATTATATTTGAACCATTTAGATAATTTTTAGTAAATGTTAAAAATCTTTCCTGTCCAGCAGTATCAATAAAATTAAATGTTATTTTATTTTTTGAAAATTCATTATAATAATATTTACTTTTAATATCAATTCCCAAAGTATTTGATGTATTATTATCATATTTATTTTCAATAATTCTTTTTAAAATACATGTTTTACCAACTCCTGATTCTCCTAAAAAAATTACTTTAGCAATTTTATTCATTAATTCTTTAATTTAAATTTAATAACTTGTTAATAATTATTAATTAAACAAGTGTAATAATAAAAAAATGTCAAAAAGTGATTCAATATTTTTCAACTTAAAAACTCCAAAAGATTTTCAATATGAAGTTCAATTAGAATCATTAAAAGATCAAATAAATATAAATGCAACTTTATTAAATTCATTACCTAAAAAAATATATTATGCTTCAATTCCTTTTTCAGATTTTAATTCAATTAAATATTTAGGAAATTGTAAAACAATAGAAGCAATAACAGATACTATTATTCCAATAATTGAAAATGGAAATACATCATTAATAGAAAATAAAGAAAATAATTTAATTTTAAAATTTTCTCCTACTAAAATAGAAAAAACAGATTTTTCATTTACTTTAACTGAAAAGGAAATATCTGAAAAAGAAAAAATGGATGCATTATATTTAACATTAAATGATTTAACAAATAAAGTAGTCCAATTAGAAAAAGAAAATCAACTGTTAAAGAAAAAAATAGAAAATCATCAAAATTTATATAATCAAAATTTACAAGATATAATATCAATGATAAAGACATTAAAAGATCAAAAAGATTCAGATATAATAAATTTACAATATGAAATTCAATCTTTAAAAAAAAATCCAATAAGACAAAATCCTTATTCAACAAATACATTATCATATAAACAAAACTCATTTCAAAGCAACACATATAAAACTCAAACAATAAATAATAATCTAAATAATACTAATATTAATAATAATATCAATAATTCAAACAATCCAATAAATTTAACTGTAAATGATCCTTATCAAACATATACAGCAATTCAAGATATTGATTCCATACCAATTCAAGTAATAGAAGCTCATTTAAGTTCAATTAATCATATATCAGTATTTCCAAATGGTAAATTTATATCAGTTTCAGATGATAGATCAATAAAATTATTTGATCCAGATTGTATATTATTATCAACACTAGAAAATGCTCATGAAAATTCCATTCAATATATTTCAATAAAAAATAACAATGAATTTGTAACATGTTCTGATGATAGAAGTTTAAAAATATGGTATTTACAAAATAATATAATAAACTTATTTAAAAATATAAAAAATGCACATAGTCAATCAATATCATGTGTAATATATACATCATTATTAAATATTTGTTCATGTTCAATAGATAAATATATCAAAATAAGAAGTGGAAATAATTATGAAAGAGTAACATCATTAATAGATACAGATTCAGTTGCAGTTTTTTCTCTTTTAGAAATTGATGATGATATATTAGTTTCAGGAGGATGGGATGGAATCAAATTTTGGAATATGAAAAATCGAATGAAAATAAGTTCAATCAATAATTGTTCTTGTGTTAATTGTAATGCTCTTGCAAGAATTGATTCTGATAAAATTGCTGTTGGAGGTGATAAATATGGTATTATTAAAATTATTAGTATTAGTAGAAAAGTCATTATTAGACAAATTAATAATTTTTCACAATGTTATGCTTTAATGGGAATCTTTTTTAAAGGATTATTTGCTTCTGGAGGAGAAGATTCTGTTATTCGATTGTTTAGTGTTGAAACTTATGAATGTGTTAAAGAAATTAATAGATGCCATGAAGGAAATATTAATGGATTTGCTAAAATTAAAAATGGAACTTTGGTTAGTTTTGGACAAGATGGAAATATTAAAATTTGGAATGTTTAAAAAATAAAATATTTCAAAGTTTTTTTACTTTTTGTTATTACATTTTTTTCATTCATTTTAAATTTTTACAACAGTGTTTTTTTAAACATAAATAAATGAATTTAAATGAATAATAATTATTATCAACAATCAAAAAAAATAAAAAAAATATATCTATATATAAATATAAATATGAGTTCGTCGTGTTAATCGTTAAACTGTGACCACTCAACAACATCAAAGACATAAAAATCTCGTGCTCTAAAATCAGAGCTTGCAGAAGAAGACATTGAGAAAATAGAAGAAGCATTTCAATTATGTGATTTTGATGGAAAAAGTAAAATAGATGATCAATTTGTTCAATGGATAAAATGAATTAGGAACAAAAAAATCAGTTGTTTATAAAATAATAGTTGAATTAGATAATCCTGAAAATGTAAAAAATGGAGGAGTTAATTATAAATAATTTTTAGAAAGTTTTGATGATGAATTAGGTAATAAAAATTCAAAAGAAGGAATTCAAAGAGTTTATAAAGAATATATTGTAGATTCTGATAATGGAAATATTCCTCCTGATATTTTTAGAAAAATTTGTGATGAACAAGGGGAAGATTTAAGTGATGAAGAAATTATTATGGGTGAAGTTGGAAATGGAAATGAAATTAATTTTGATGTTATACTATAATGACTAAAACTGCTTATTCATAAAAAGAAAAATTATTTAGGTATTTTAAGGTTTTTTGTCTTTATTTTTTGTTTTATGAATTTTTTATTTAAGATTCTTTATTATATATGTTTTTTTTGTTTATTGGAGTTTTTATGTTTAATATTTAATTTTTAATTATATTTTAATTAATTAATTTGTTTTTTAATGAATTATTAAAATAAAGGTTATCTAGTTTTAAATTAACAATATATTTAAAGAACTAACTAAATTAATTTTGTTTCATTATTTTGATTCATCATTTGTCTATGAGGTATATAATCAAAATCATCATCAATTTCATTGACTCTTGTTTTTCTTCTTTTTCTAAGTAAATAAAATACAATAAAAATAATTAGCCCAACGATAATTAAAATAAGTAATATGATAATTAAATAAATAAATTTCCAACCTTTTTGAAATTTTTCATAAGCTCCAATAGTTTTTGTATGTTTATCAAAAATAATGTCATATTTTTTAAGAAAAATAGAACCTAAATACCAATTACTTTCTAATTTTTTAGAATGAAAAATAATTAAAAAATACTTTTTTTTATTAAAATTATAAAACAAATCATTATTATCTAATTTAAAAGTAATATTCATACTTCTACTATAAAAAGATAAATCACTAAATTGTTTAATATCCATTTCTTGTTTGCAAACAAAATAAATATATGAATTATTAAATTCATTAGAAAAAAAAGTTTTTTCTTCACATTCATTATATTTAAATATATCTTCAATATTATTTTTAATAGAATTAGGAGCGATAATAAGCCCTTTTTCAATTTGAAAAATACATTTTCCATTAAGAAGTGAATTATTATAAAAATCAATTTTATCGAATTGTATCATCCAATGGTTTCTTTTAAATAAATCAATCTCTACATTTACACTTTTATAATCAGATACATTATAATTTTTATCGTATTCATGTGGTTTTGCTCCAATTATAATTTCTCCTTTTTCTTTTTTTAAATCATTATATTTGAAGAAAAAAGAATATCCATCAATTAAATCTCTTTTCTTTAATTGTAATATAAAATCTGTATCTGTTAAATTTAAATTTTCATTTATTGATAAGCCTATTGAACCTACTTCATTTATTATATATTTTTCATTCATATTTGTTGCATGAATAAATTTTATATTTTCTAAATTTTTAAAATTTGAAATTCCTAAATTAAATTTATCTAATGATTTATTACCTTCATTAAATTCTTGTTCTTCAAATTTTGTTTGAGTTTCATTTTCTATTTTTTTGAAAGATGTACTTTTTTTATAATCATATAATTTTTTTCCTGGTATATTTATATCTGAACTTATTATATATAATGGATAAGAATTCATTTTAAAAGATAAAGGAATTTCTTGTGATTCTGAACCTACTTTTATAGATGCATATATATCATTATTAAATAATTTTTCCATTATATTTTCTTCTGTTAAATCTTTTAAATTTCTTTTAAATGGTATTGATAAATATTTTGCTAAAAAGACTTGTTTAATAAAGAATGAGATAAATATTATAAATAAAGACATTTTATATTAAATAAATTAAATGGTAAATTACTATATTTATTTTCAAATTTATTATTGAAAATATATATAATGATTATTTTATGTAAATGAAAAAAAAATTATTTGATTATTATTTCCATTTTCTTCTTTCCTTATGATAATCTGATTGTTTTAATATAAAATTGAACTTTTATATAATATTTCTTTATTAATTTATAAAGTAGTTTAAGGATTACTTATTTATATAAAGTTTTTACTTATATAAATTTAAATCTGAAATTTTATATAGTTTCATCTAAAAAATTATTCTTAAAAGAATGTAATTAGCATTTATTTAAAGAATATAGAGAAAAAATTGGATTGGAAAGTCCATAGAAAAACTTTTTTATACTTTAGTAAATGATTAATAATATTGATGAAGGAGAATTAAAGTTCAGATTTCAAGAAACCTTTTTGAAAAAATAATAATCAAAATTCTATTATTATTTTTGATATTTTATTAAGTGTTTATGATTATAAAGAAGAATAACGAGAAAAAATATTATAAAATAATTATGAGACAACCCCATTTTAAGTGGAAGTTTAAAAAAAGTGATTTTAATTTGAATCATATATGAAATTAATCATAATATATATTCATATTTTTTATATTTTTTTAAATGAAATTAGAGAAGGAGAATTATATATTGAGTCAATCTTATTTTGTAAAATCATTAAAATAAGTTTAGAAAAATTCTTTATTTTTGAAATATTGATAATTATCTTGGATTTTTTAAAATTTTCAAAAAATTTAGGAATCAAAGTAATTTGTTTATAATTTAATGAAAATGTTGAAGCATAAGAAATATTTCAATTTAATTTTTCTTAGAAAGATATTAAAAATGATATTCCAATAAAAAAGAATTGAGTTTTAAGTTTTCATAGGGAAATTACTATTGAAAGAAAATTGATAATTTATTTTTTTATATTGTGTTTCAATTATTAAATCTTCTAAATCTTTTGATCTTCATAAAATATTTTTTTTTAAAAATTCATTTTATCTTTATTTAATTATATTTCTTTTATTTTATAATTAATCAAAAAAAAAAATAAACTCCTAAAAAACACACTTAATAAAAATAATAAAATATTATAAAAAAAAAAATTTCATTTTTAAACAGTACAAAAACGCAAAAAAAAGAAAAAATAATATAAAAAAATGAAAAAAATCTTAGTATTAGGTTCAATAGGGTATGACTTAGTAACATTTATAGAAAAAATGCCAGTAGCAGGAGAGACAATAGTAGGTAAGAAATTTATACAGAACCCAGGAGGAAAAGGAGATAATCAAGCAGTAGCAGCAAGTCGAGCAGGAGGAGACACAACATTTATGGGAGCAATAGGAGATGATGTTTATGGAGAAATATTAAAAAAAAATTTAAGTGATAATAAAGTTAAACATAAATTAAAAGTTGTAAATAATATGTCTTGTCAAATTGCTACTATATTAATTGAACCTAATGGAGAAAATAGAATTGTTATTGTTCCAGGTGCTAATAATTATGTTGATAAAAAATTTATTGATGATAATGAGAAATTAATTGATGAAAGTGATATAATTATATTTCAATTAGAAATTCCAATTGAAAGTGTAGAATATGGAATTGATTTAGCTTATAAAAAAAATAAAATTATTATTTTAGATCCAGCACCAGGAAGACCATTATCAGATAATATTATTAAGAAATGTACATATATAAAACCAAATGAAACTGAATTATCATTAATTTCTGGTATGCCAACAAATAATATGGAAGAAATCGAAAAAGCAAGTATGACAATAATGAAAAAAGGTGCTCAAAATTTATTAGTAACTTTAGGTGAAAAAGGTTGTGTATTATATAGTAAAGGAAAAGATAAAAAAATATATGAAACTTATCCTACTAAAGCTGTTGATACTACTGCTGCTGGTGATTGCTTTACTGGTGTTTTTGCTACTTATTTATCTAAAGGATTTAGTGTAGATGAATGTATTAAATATGCTAATTTAGCTAGTAGTATTAGTGTTAGTAGAAATGGTGCTGTACCTAGTTTACCTACTTTTGAGGAAATTGAAAAAGAAAAAAAAAATATTAAAAAATGGTAAATTGCAGTTTTTTAATTTTATTTTTAATTATTTTTTTATTTTTTCTTTCTTTAAGGTTGTTATATAATTTTAATTATTATTTGGGTTGAATTTTTTAAAGGTTTTTAAAATAAAATGAGTATTAAATGTTTTTTTTTGTTATTTGTTTTTTTATAATAATTGAAGTTTTATTTTTATTAATTATGGGTTTTATTTTTATTTTTGTTATTATGTTTTTTTATATATATATATTTTAATTTTTATATATTATAATATGGGCTATTAACTCTATTTATGTTTAAATTCTGAAGAATAGATGATTGAGCTTGACTTTGATTTTCTAATTCTTTATTTTTTTCCCTTTCTTTTTCTTTTTCCATTTTTATTTCAAGCATTTCTTGTTCAAATTCTTTTCTCCATTTTTCATCAGCTTTTTGATCTAATTCAATTTCCTTTAATTTTTTTCTTTCATTTCTAATTTTATTTTCATTCATTTCTCTGATCCATTCATTTCTTAATTCTATTTTTTTTGCTCTTTCTAAATTTTCATCATAATGATCTCTAGGAATAATTCCAATACCTTCATAATCATTTATATTTTGATTAAAATCAGGATTTATTCTTCTGATGTTAATAGGAATTTTTTGATATAAATTATTTCTATCTAAATTATTTAATAATTGAGGATTTTCATTATAATGAAAATTTCCTCTATTATAGAAATTATTATTATAATTATATGGGTTATTATTCATATTTCCTAAATAAGTATTTTTATAATTAAAATTATCCATATTTTGGTAATTGCCATAAGTATTTTTATTAATTATATATTGTTGGAATTCATTATAAGGATTATTATTACTGTAATTATTATTGATTTGATAATATGGATTTCTATAATAATTATTAACATCTGGACTTCTACTTCTTTGTGATTGTAATTGATGTTGATAATTTTGCATTTGTAAATACAATTGATATTGCAACTTCTGAAATTCATTCATATTAGTAAACATACTATTTGCATAATTATAATTATAATTATTATTATAATTATTATTATTTTGCTGTATTTGTCTTTTATTTCTTTCAAATATAATATCTTCATAATTGTCATTAAGCATAGAAAATCTTTTTGTTTTTAATGAACCATCTCTATTTCTTAAAGGAGACCCTCCTCCTACTACATTAAATCTATCAAAATAATTATTATTATATATTCGTCTTTCTTTTAATTTTTCTTGATATTTTTCTAATATTGAAGGTTTTAAACTTAATGGAGTTACAGATTTATAATTAAATGACATTATTTTTTATTTTTTTTATATTGTTTAAAATGTATTAACTTAAATTATAATTAACATATTTTTTTAATGGGAAAATGTGGTTGTAAATGTAAAGAAAAAGATAAAAAGGAAGAAGAAGAAATTTATAATGAAGAATATATTAAAAAATTAGAAGAAAAATTTAAAAATGAAAATATAAATTTAAATGAATCAATTGAATCAAATTCTATTGAACTCAATAATAAAAATAATGAAAATAATGCATTATATGATAATGAATATGGAATAGATTTAAATGAACCATTAATTGAAGAATTTCAATATGATAATTGTATAACTAATGAAAATAATAATGATAGTAATGTTAAAAATGATACTAATAATAATTTTAAATCACAAAAAAATTTTATAAATACGTCACATTCAAATAAATTAAACAGTGAAGTTGATGGAGGAATTTCTTCTCCAAATATATTAAATAATAATTCAATTAAACATTTGAAAAAAAAAGGGGTAAAACAAAATACTTTACAATTATTTAATATATCAAAGAAAAATACATTTAATAAAGAAAATATTAATAACGATAATAATAATGATAAAGTATTCATTAGAAAAGTAAATACACAATCTCAAAATAATAATACGTCAAAAAATGCAATGATTGAAGGAATAAATCATTTAAATGATATTTTTAAAAATCAAAGAAATAATATTAATTATGAATTAAATGATGAATGGAAAAAATTAGATATAACAAATTTTATTTCATCTCAAAAATTAAACTCAATTAAGTCTGATGAAGTAT
>JAEEGL015539984.1_pt1 | contig 13803 bp, 12 predicted proteins | sample 9134231 | NCBI WGS metagenome assembly JAEEGL01 (sample SAMN16246548, study PRJNA631951) | gut metagenome | biome: gut microbiome; feature: rumen; material: fiber-attached | host: Bos | place: Iran: Karaj | collected 2018-10 | reverse complement strand
GCAGATTGGACATTATATTCATAACGGATTTAAGGGGAACAAATCTGCTTATTTCAGCCATAAAGTGAGGCATTGAACTGATGGGGATCAGTATTCCGGACATAAATGCCATGAGAAGTATGAGGAAGAATCCAAACCAGACAGCCAGATTATTATTTGGAATCAGGCTGCCGATCAATAAAGAAATCGATGAAAATGCAAATGCAGATAAAACCATAGCCAAAGCAAGGGCCGGCCATACGAAGGGATCGGAGCCGGTATTGCCTAAGAATACGGGACTGTTTTGTAATATGATAGCAGTCGGTACAAAAATAAACATAGACAAAAGAATAAGAGTTGCACCCGACAAGAGTCTGGTAAACGCAAACCTAAAGGAAAAGCGGCGCCCTACGATAAAGCCTCTCTTAAATACGGGACCGTTTAAATCGGAAGCGGTAAGGTAAATAAGCGGGAGCATGGCAAATGCGGAAAACATAGAGAATATAGATGCGGTGTAATGCTGAAGGGGAAAGCTTTCTTCCAGAGGGGAGAGCTCCTCGGCTTTTCCGAGAATGGCATGCCGGTTCATATATTCTTCCATACATTCCATAAGAAGGTCGTATACAAAAGCTCCGGAATCTTCTGCGGGAGCACCGGCTTCTATCAGGGAGTCCTCGATAGTTGTCATCATTTCCCTGGTCTGGACAACATCAATAAGCGAACCGTCAATTATTATCTTAAACATGTTCTGGTCAAAACTGTGGGAAGTATATGAAGTCAGATAAAGCTCGGATTCCTCGTTGTTCTGAAGCTTTTCGTAAAAGTCTTCGGGGACATATGCAAGCACACTGATCTTTCCGTCGCGCAATATCTGAAGCCCGGTTTCAAGGTCGGAGATGGGATAGGCTACGGCAACATCATGGATGGTTTTGGAGTTGAAGACCAGCTGTATTATATTCTTAATACTTTCGGACTGATCCATATTGACAAAGCCAAAGAATATTTTGGTATTACCTTTATTCTGTGTCAAAATCGGAGCAACCACGAGGGTAAAGACCAATATGCCCAAAACAGGCGTAAGGAGGGTGGCTAGAATCAGCTCTTTACCTCTGAAAAGACGCTTTAATTCAGTTGTAAACCACTCCCAAGGTTTCATATATCAGCTCAGATCTCCTGTTCCTTTAACTGTTCAAAATAGTCATCGGCCATACCGAGGAATACGGTATTACCGTGGTCGAGCTTCAGGCATTTGTTTGCAATACCCCGAAGCTGTCTCGGCTGGTGGCTGGAAATTATGATGCCGGTTCCGATTTTTGCGTAATCACACAGAAGCCTGATTATTCTTTCTTCGCTTTCCGTATCCACACCCGCAAGGGGTTCATCAAGAATAAGATAATCCGGTCTGATTATCAGAGCTGCCGCAAGATTGATGCGCCTTTTCTGCCCGCCGGAAAGATTGCGGACTAGTTTCCTTTTCTCTTTTGACAGATCCAACTGTCCCAGTAAGACATCGATACGTTCAACAGTCTGAGCGGGTGACATTTTGCTGAAGGCTTTAAGATTCTCTTCGACAGTCAGGTCCTCAAACAGAGCAATGTCCTGGGGAACGTAGCCGATTTTTGAACGGGCATTTCTTCGGTCCAGATCATCCACATTAACTGTTCCGCTGTCTGCTTTCTGAGACATGGCCATAATTGACATCAGCGTGCTTTTTCCGCTTCCGTTTTTGCCGAGGATCATCATAATGTCGCCCGGCTCTATTTCGATTGATGCATTCAGCAGAGCGGTAGTCTTTCCGTATGTTTTTGTGATGTTTTTACAGGATAACATAGTATTTACCGTTTTTCAGACCCGCGTTATCTGTCACAGGGTTCTGTTTTTAAGGAAATTAATGATAATCAGGATTAAGGATATAGTATCATTTTGACCGTATCTTTACAAGTTTTAACACAAGCAACGGGTTTTGTTGTATAATGGAAAAATATTTACGAAAGTGAGGAAGATTTAAATGGGAGAAATCTGGGATCTTTATGATATCAGCGGAAATAAAAGCGATATAAGGATCGAAAGAAATTCAAGGGAGACGATACCCGACGGGTTATACCATATTGTATGTGATATTCTTGTTGTTCATAAGGACGGAACATATCTTCTTACAAAGAGACATCCGGAAAAGGATGTTTATCCCGGATTCTGGGAGGCCAGTGCTGGCGGAAGTGCCGTTTCCGGAGAGAGCCCGCTTCAGTGCGCTGTAAGGGAATTAAAAGAGGAGACAGGTATTCAGATCAAGTCAGATGACCTTGTTCTTGTAAGTCATACCCACAGTGAAAAGAGCCGTTCTTCATTCTTTTCCTACGTGGTTACTGTTGACTGCCCCAAGGATTCTGTAGTGCTTCAGGAGACGGAGACTGTAGACTACAAATGGGTTGATGCGGAAGAGTTTCTCGAGTATATAGATTCCGATACCGCAATCAAATCTCACAATATGCGTTACGAGAATTATGTGAGTGTATTGAGAAACCGCCTAAATCAGTAATTTTAGGCCTATAAACGTAAATATTTTTGTAGAAAGTATTGCCCTTTTATGGTATTATATTATTTAATGCCGTAGGAGGGCATTATTACTTGGACATAGAAACTATAATTAAGATTATTGTATTAATTTTATTGATTTTTCTGTCTGCATTTTTTTCGTCTGCGGAGACTGCATTTACCTCCGTCAATAAGATAAGGATACACAGCCTTGCTGAGGAAGGAAATAAGCATGCCGCGTTGGTTGACCGTGTTCTGGACAAAAAAAGCAAGATGCTTTCTGCTATCCTTATCGGAAACAATGTAGTGAACATATCGGCATCATCACTGGCCACAGTTATCGCCATAACTTTTAGTCAGACTGCGGGGGCAAAGTTGTCGGAGAGCATGGCTGTCGGAATAATGACCGCAGTCATTACTGTAGTGGTTCTTATTCTGGGGGAGATAGTTCCGAAGAATTGGGCACTGACCTACGCTGAAAAAATATCCTTTGCATACAGCGGTGTGATCTATGCCATGATGATCATCCTTACACCGGTAATCTTTATAGTTGATGCTATTACAAAGGGTATACAGAAAGCTTTAAAGGTTGATGCGGATCACCATGAGACCATGACGGAGACCGAATTAAAGACCTATGTGGAAGCAGGTCATGAGGACGGTGTCATCGAGTCGGAAGAGAGGGAAATGATCCTTAACGTGTTTGAGTTTTCAGATGCGGAAGCAAAGGACATTATGATTCCCCGTGTAAACATGGTCACCGTTAAGGTATCGGACACCTTTGAAGAAGTCAGAGACACATTTAAAGAGCATATGTACACACGTCTTCCTGTCTACGAGGAGGATGAAGAGGGTGAGCAGGATCATTTCCTCGGTGTGATAAATGTTAAAGACCTCGCGTTCTGCGAGAATACAGATAATTTTGTTGTCAGGGACTACCTTCGAGATTGTTTATTTACCCATGAACATAAAAAGACAGCAGATCTTCTTGAGGAACTTCGTGAAAACACCACTAGCATCGCTCTTGTGATGAATGAGTACGGTGACTGTGTAGGTATGATCACCTTGGAGGATCTACTGGAAGAGATCGTTGGAGAGATCAGGGACGAGTATGATGAAGATGAGGAAGAACTGATCACCGAAATAGGTGAAAGGAGATTTCTTGTCGAAGCTTCTATGAGTACTGATGATATAAACGATGCTTTGGGTACCGATATTCAGAGTGAAGACTATGATTCCATCGGCGGTATTATGATAGAGCAGCTTGACAGATTGCCCGAAGACGGAGAGAGCGTTGAACTCGAGAGCGGTATTAAACTTACAGTCAGAGGCATAGATCAGAGCCGGATCGAGAAGGTGGAGATAGAACTCCCTGAACCGGCAGCTCCGGATGTACCCGAAGATGAAGAAGAAGAATCATCTGAAGCGGATGTTAAGAAAGCGGATTAAATAACTTAGGTTGTAATATAACGAAATAAGGAAGTACAGAAATGAGCAAACTAACAGAGATCAGATGGCACGGCCGCGGCGGCCAGGGTGCCAAGACTGCAGCACTTTTGCTTGCAGACGTTGCTTTCCAGGCAGGAAAACAGGTACAGGGTTTCCCTGAGTACGGACCGGAGAGAATGGGCGCACCCATTACTGCTTACGACAGGATCAGTGATACCGAGATCAGGGTTCATTCAAATATTTATGATCCCGATTATGTGGCGGTTGTTGATGATACGCTGCTTCACTCGGTTAATGTTACCGGTGGATTAAAAGAAAACGGTGGAATCCTGATCAATACACAGAAATCAAAAGATGAAATAATGCCGCTCCTTAAGGATTACAAAGGAGCCGTATATGCGATAGATGCGCGTAAAGTCAGCATGGAGACTCTTGGAAAGTATTTCCCCAACACTCCCATGCTTGCGGCTATGGTAAAGATTTCCGGAGTTATGGAGATCGATGTATTCTTAAGGGAGATGAAGACATCTCTTGAGCACAAATTTGCCAGAAAGCCTGAGGTGCTTGAAGGTAATATGAAAGCATTAAATATGGCTATCGAGGAGGTTGTTCAGTGGCGATGAAAGCATCAGAAATAAACGAACAGACCAGATGGCAGGATCTGACAGAAGGACTTCAGATCTATGAGCCTGCCACTTCTAGAGATTTTAATACAGGTGAATGGAGAACACAGACTCCTGTTTTTGACAAAGAAAAGTGCAAGCACTGCCTTCTTTGCGTTCCTTTCTGTCCCGACAGTTCTATTCCGGTTAAAGACGGTAAGAGACTTGATTTTGATTACGACCACTGCAAGGGCTGCGGAATTTGCGTAAAAGCATGCCCCTTCGGTGCGATTTCTATGGAGGGATAAGGAATGGCAACAAAGACCAGAATGTCCGGTAATGAAGCTATCGGACACGCTATAAAACAGATCAACCCCGATGTAATGCCTGCATTCCCCATCACTCCTTCAACTGAGATTCCCCAGTTTGTTGCTTCTATGATAGCAAACGGAGAGATCACCACGGAATTCATTCCCGTAGAGAGTGAGCACAGCGCCATGAGCGCTGCAATGGGTGCGGAGGCCGCAGGTGCCAGAACCATTACCGCAACTTCATCCGCAGGTATGGCTCTTATGTGGGAGATGCTTTACTGCGCAGCATCAAGCAGACTTCCCATTGTTATGGCTCTTGTAAACAGAGGTCTTACCGGACCTTTGAATATTAATGCAGAGCACTCTGATTCAATGGGTGCAAGAGATTCAGGATGGATTCAGATCTATGCTGAGACAAACCAGGAAGTATATGATAACTTCCTTCAGGCTCACAGAATTGCAGAGGCAAAGGGAGTACATCTTCCCGTAATGATCTGCCAGGACGGATTCATCACTTCACATGCGGTTCAGAATATTACCCTTTGGGATGACGAACCCATCAAGAAGTTTGTTGGTCAGTATGAGCCTGAGCATTATCTTCTTAAAGAAAACGAACCAATGGCTATAGGTCCTTATGCGGTTTCTAACTATTGTATGGAATCCAAAAAGGCTCATGCTGAAGCCATGAGAAATGCAAAGCAGGTAATTCTTGATGTTGCAAAGGAATTCGAAGCCATAACAGGGCAGAAATACGGATTTTACGAAGGCTACAGACTTGATGATGCAGAGTATGTTGTAGTTGCAATCGGTTCTGTATGCGGTACTGTAAAGGATGCAGTTGATGTCCTTCGTGAGCAGGGTATTAAAGCAGGTCTTATGAAGGTAAGAGTATTCAGACCTTTCCCCGGCGAAGAATTCGCAGCTGCACTTAAGGGTGCAAAGGCAGTAGCTATTATGGACAGATCCGAAAGCTACTCAACCCAGGGCGGACCTCTTGGTGCTGAGCTTACCGCAGCTATGTATCGTGCTAAGTGCACAGCCGAGACCGTAAACATCATGTACGGATTGTCCGGAAGAGATGTTAAGGTTGAGGATATTGAAGGTGTATTTGCAAACCTTCAGAAGCTTGCTGCCGGAGAAATCAGCTACGACCAGTACCCTTATATGGGCTTAAGAGAATGATCATCATTTTGGAGACTAAATAATCATGGAACAGAGCGTTTTCAATTTTAAAGAGATACAGGAGAGGGAAGAGAGGCTTGCGCCCGGACACAGAATGTGTGCAGGCTGCGGCGGAACCATTGCGGTAAGGAATGTTCTTAAGGCACTTCATCCCGGAGATAAGGCTGTTGTAGGTAATGCTACAGGATGCCTTGAGGTTTCAACTTACACCTATCCTTACACTGCATATACAGACAGCTACATCCACACTGCATTTGAGAGTGCGGGAGCAACCCTTTCGGGTGCAGAGACCGCATTTAAGGCACTTAAGAAGCGTGGAAAGATTGATGAGACATACAAGTTCATCACCTTCGGTGGAGACGGCGGTACTTATGATATCGGACTTCAGTCCCTTTCAGGAGCTATGGAGCGTGGACATGATATGGTTTATGTCTGCTACGATAACGGAGCATATATGAACACCGGTATCCAGCGTTCTTCAGCTACTCCCCAGTATGCTGACACCACCACCACACCTTCAGGTAAGTGCTCTAACGGTAAGCCCCAGACCCGTAAAGATCTGGCTGCTATCATGGCTGCACACAACATTCCTTATGTTGCGCAGACCACTTTCATTTCGAATTTTAAGGATCTGTACACCAAGTCCGAGCGCGCTATATATACGCCCGGCCCCGCATTCCTCAACATACTTGCACCCTGCCCCAGAGGATGGAGATACGATACTCCCGATCTTCCGGAGATCTGCAAGCTGGCAGTTGAGACCTGCTACTGGCCTCTTTTTGAGGTAATAGAGGGTAAGTGGATTGTAAATTACAGACCCAAGAATAAGCTCCCTCTGGAGGATTTCCTTGTTAAGCAGGGAAGATTCAAGCACCTCTTCAAGCCCGAGAATCAGGATCTTATCCAGGCGTTCCAGGAAGAAGTGGACAGAAGATGGGAAGAATTATTAACTCGGAGTGATTCATGACAGGCAATAGCAACTATTCCGATGAAGAATACGAAAGAAAACGCGAAATCAGACGCGCAAGAGTAGAGGCTGAAAAGGCGAGACAAAATCGCTATAAGAAGCTGTTTCTTGGCGGTCTGATTTTGCTTGCTTTATTGCTTGTGTTAGTATTTGCGATCGTAATGATCGTTAAGCTTGCAGGCAAGAATAAAAAAGTAAATATCGATGATAATCTGTCTCCAACATCATTGGCATCAACAAGTATCCCGGAAAAAGAAGATGGCGATATAACCATTGGTGATACTGAAGGACAGGGCGCCCTTTCCGAAGACTCAATTTCTGAAGATGACGGTATTGTGGAGGGACTTGGAACTCTTACAAAGCGCTTTGATGTGAATGGGGATGATTTTATATTTGTTTCAGACGCGGACACAAAAGATATGAGTTCTGAAGAATTCACTTCCGAGTATGGATATCTGGTATGTGTTGATACAGGAAAAGTGTTGGCATCAAAATCCGGATTTGTGAAGATGTTTCCCGCTTCAATGACAAAGATCATGACAGTACTTACTGCCAGGATTTATATTTCGGATGAACATCTTGATGATGTGGTAAAGCTTAGTTATAACGCAAAGGCTTATGATCTTAACCATGGTTGTTCAAGTGCCGGTTATGAAGAGGGTGAGACTCTTACGGTAAGAGACCTTTTCTACGGAACCATACTTCCCTCCGGTGCTGAAGCGGCTTATATGCTTGCAGAATATACCGCAGGTACACACGAAGCATTTGTTGATCTGATGAATCAGACTGTTAAGGATCTGGGGCTTGAGGATACCACACATTTTGCAAATTGTGTCGGGGTATATGACGACAATAATTACAGTAATTGCAATGATATAGCTGTGATACTGGCTACAGCGATGCAGGATGATTTTCTTGCGGAAGTCTTGGGCACCAGGAAATACACTTCCTCCGGATCTGAGTTTCATACTCAGGGCGTAGATTTATCCAATTGGTTTCTTCGCAGGATTGAGGATAAGGATACAGGCGGTTATGTCTGCGGGGCCAAAACCGGATTTGTTAATCAGTCCGGATGCTGCGGAGCAAGTATGATGCAGGGTAATGACGGTAAGACCTATATATGTGTAAGCGGAAATGCTTGGAGTTCCTGGCGATGCATATACGACCATGTTGCGGCTTACAATATATATGCCATCGGCAATACAGGTTATCATAAAGCCTGAATCATTGATTAATGGAGAATGCAATGAATCTTGATTCCATAACAGTATATGTGGACGGAAGTTATAACGATGCCATAAAGAAATATGCTTTCGGATGCGTATTCATTTTAGATGACGGGGAAGTATATCTTGCCCTTGGTAACGGTGACAATCCGGATTCATTAAAGCAAAGGAATGTTACTGGTGAAATGCTTGGTGCAATGTATGCCGTTCAGTGTGCCAGAAAAAGCGGTTATAAATCCATTGATATATATTATGATTACAGCGGTATTGAAGAGTGGGTTACCGGAGGCTGGAAAGCAAAAAACGAGCTTACTCAAAAGTATCGTGATGCCATGAGAGGCTGGGGAGCAGATATAAAGATCAGGTTCCATAAAGTTGAAGGACACTCCGGAGATAAGTATAATGATCTGGCGGATAAAACGGCGAAGAGAGGCCTCGAAGAGGGACATGGTATACCTCAGGTGAAGAATGTTATGGAGATGGAGTTTTTTCAATCCTAGTGACGGAGTATTAGCCGGTGTATATGTAACCGGCACCGGTTCGCACCTATCGGTCCTCGTGGCAGCGGAACTAAGTTCGAACTACGCTTGCGCTTGTTCTCACTAAGTACCGGCCTCGGACAGATTGCCGGATTACATATAACACCGGTTAACACTCCTGTTTATAATAAAACAGTATATGAATAATAATAACTATACTCGTATAAACAAATACATAGCTTCGTGTGGAATGTGCTCCAGGAGAGATGCGGATAAGCTTATTGAGGCCGGCAGAGTGGTCGTAAATGGGATGAAGGCGACTTCGGGGATGAAAGTCTGTGGAGATGAGGAGATTATTATAGATGGTAAAATAATCTCGGGGCCGGATAGGAAGGCATATCTTGCTTTTTATAAGCCGGTTGGTGTGACAGTGAGTGAGAAAGATTCTCATGCGGAAAAGCTTATCGGTGAGCTGATAGATTATCCCATAAGAGTTACTTACGCAGGAAGGCTAGATAAGGATTCCGAAGGATTAATGCTCCTTACAAATGACGGTGATCTGATAGAGAAGATGATGCGTGGCGCCAATGCTCATGAAAAGGAGTATATAGTCCGTATAGATAAAAAGGTATCCGAAGATTTGATAAATAGATTTGAGGAGGGTATCTATTTAAAGGATCTGGAGCAGACCACAAGGCCCGCAAAAGCAGAGAAACTTTCCGATTATACTTTTAAAGTGATATTGACTCAAGGGCTGAATCGTCAGATCAGGCGAATGTGTAAGGCCTGCGGAGCAGAAGTGAGAAGTCTTAAAAGGGTAAGAGTTGTAAACATTCTTTTGGATGGTTTAAAGACCGGTGAGTGGCGTGAACTCACAAAAGAAGAGATTGACAGATTAAGAGAAACAATAGCTTAATTCGGGGTATATTAAATGTCTGATAATAAAATGGACAGAATGAAAGAACTGGTTTCTGTTCTTTCCAAAGCATCCGAAGCGTATTATGCCAAGGATGAAGAGATAATAAGTAACTTTGAGTATGACAAGCTCTACGATGAACTTGTTGCTCTTGAAGAGGAACTTGGGGTTACTCTTTCAAATTCACCAACGGTTAGTGTCGGTTATGAAGCTGTTGATGAACTTCCCAAGCAGCAGCATGAAAGCCCCATGCTTTCACTTGATAAGACAAAGAGCAGGGATGAACTGGCAAGCTGGCTTAACGGTCATGAAGGAATCCTTTCCTGGAAACTTGACGGATTAACAATTGTTCTGACATATAATAACGGTGAACTTAAAAAAGCAGTCACCCGCGGTAACGGAGAGATAGGTGAAGTAGTAACTCCCAATGCAAGAGTATTCGTAAATGTACCTACCAGGATATCCTTCAAGGGAGAACTTGTACTTCGCGGAGAAGCCGTAATAAGCTATCCTGATTTTGAAGAGATAAACCGCAAGATCACAAACGATGCTGAAAAATATAAGAACCCCAGAAACCTTTGCAGCGGTTCTGTTCGTCAACTTAATAACGAGATTACCGCTAAGAGAAATGTGCGCTTCGTGGCATTTAATCTGGTAACAGCAAGGGAAACGGACGGATCCGATCACGATTTTGAAAACTCCCGTGAGAATACCTTTAGATTCCTGGAACAACAGGGATTTGAGGTGGTTGAGAGAAAGCATGTGACCGAAGGAAATATCCATGAAGCGATAGAGTACTTTGCGAAAAAGATAGAAGACTATGAGATACCTTCAGACGGCTTGGTGCTCACTTACGAGGATATCGCATATGGCGCTTCCCTTGGAAGAACTGCGAAGTTCCCCAGACATTCAATAGCTTTTAAATGGGCTGATGAAACTGCTGAGACCACGCTTCGTGAAATAGAGTGGAGTGCAAGCCGTACAGGACTTATAAATCCGGTTGCCATATTCGATCCGGTAGAACTTGAAGGAACAACGGTTTCCAGGGCAAGTGTACATAATATTAGCATAGTACGTGAACTGCAGCTTGGTATCGGCGATAGGATATCCGTATATAAAGCAAATATGATCATTCCACAGATTGCGGAGAACCTGACTAAATCCGGAAATTTGGCAATACCTACAGTCTGTCCCGTGTGTGGCGGAAAGACTGAAATACGTGCTCTTAATGAGGCACAGAGTTTGTACTGCTTAAATGATGAATGCCCGGCAAAGCAGATAAAGTCGTTTTCTCAGTTTGTGAGCCGCGAAGCGCTTAATATTGACGGCCTGTCAGAAGCTACATTGGAAAAGCTTATTGATTTTGGCTTTATAAAGAGTTTTCCGGATCTTTTTGAACTTGAAAGACATAAAGAAAATATCGTTAGGATGGAAGGCTTTGGCGAAAAGTCCTATGATAATCTGATTTCCGCCATCGAAAAGGCAAGTCATACTACTTTGCCCAGACTTATTTTTGGATTGGGAATCAATGGTATCGGATCCGCAAATGCCAAACTTTTATGTAAGGCATATGATTACGATATTGAACGAATAATTGCTGCAGATGCATCAGAACTTGCAGAAATTGACGGTATTGGGGACGTAATGGCAGGTGCCATCGTATCTTTCTTTAAAAATGAAAGAAATCTTTCCGTCCTAAGATCGCTTCTTTCCAAGCTTGATATAGAAAAACCTCAGATTAATCTTGATGCACAGAATCTTTCGGGACTGATATTTGTTGTGACCGGAAGCTTAAACAGATTTGAGAACAGGAATGCTCTTAAGGATGTGATAGAGCAAAGGGGCGGTAAAGTTACGGGGTCTGTTACCGGAAAGACCACCTGCCTCATAAACAATGACAACACATCCAACTCCACAAAGAACAAAACGGCCAAAGAACTGGGAATACCAATCCTGACCGAAGAAGAATTTATAGAAAAATATTTGCAATGAGTCAAGAAAAGTGCTAACACGCAGAATTAGTATAATCATAGAAATACGTGTTCAATTAAGAAAATATTGACACGTATATTAATAGAATCATAGAAAATACGTGTTTTATAAAGAAAATGCAAACACGTAAAATATACAGTACACGTATTATGCGTGTATAAGAAAGTCAAAAGAAGGATTTTACCATGCCTATTAAAATTCAGAGAGATCTTCCTGCAAGGGAGATACTTGACAACGAAAACATATTTGTGATGGATGAGTTTAGAGCGGTGCATCAGGATATAAGACCGCTTAAAGTGCTTATCCTTAACAATATGCCTGTAAAGCAGGATACGGAATTGCAGCTACTCAGAGCGCTTTCCAACACTCCGCTGCAGGTTGATGTTACGTTCATGAATACCAAAAGTCATGTTTCACAGAACACTTCAGCCAACCATCTTAACAGGTTTTATTGTACTTTTGATGACATCAAAGAAGAAAAGTTTGACGGTATGATCATTACTGGAGCACCTGTTGAAGATATTAGCTTTGAAGAAGTTGATTATTGGGATGAGATTTGCATGATCATGGACTGGGCAGAGACTCATGTGACCAGTACGCTCCATATTTGCTGGGGTGCGCAGGCCGGATTCTATCATTACTATGGCATCAATAAGATTCAGCTTCCGCAGAAACTGTTTGGTATTTATGAGCACAGGGTAAACAACCGTAAGATTCCTCTTGTCCGCGGATTTGATGATGTATTTCTTGCTCCTCACAGCCGCCATACTGCAACTTCTACGGAAGAACTCAGAAACTGCAAAGAACTTACCATCCTTGCAGAGAGTGATGACGCTGGAGTATTCCTTGCGCTTGCAGAAGAGGGAAAGAAGATATTTGTAACCGGTCATCCCGAATATGACAGACTTACCCTTAAGAACGAATATTTCAGGGACAAAAACAAGGGACTTCCGATTCAGGTTCCCTATAATTACTTCCCGGGTGATGATCCGGAGCAGAAGCCTCTGCTTACATGGCGTTCTCACAGTAACAATCTCTATACTAACTGGCTCAACTATTACGTATATCAGAACACTCCTTACGAGCTTAATCAGATAGGTGAAAAGTAAGAAAGAAAATGAGTATTGTGATCTGATCCAATGATAAGAGGTATGCGAATTATGGAGATAAATAAAGACAGGATTGAAACGCTGTATTCATCACGTTTTTTGAAGTGCTATGACCTCCAGTATGCGGAAGGAAAGCATTACTTTGAAGCTTCAAGAAGAGCGGAGAAAGATCTTGTTGTAAAAAAGAATGATGATGATTTCAGAAAAATGCTTCCGGATGCAGTGACAATTGCGGTTGTGATGCATTTGCCAAAGGGAGAGACAAAACTTTTATTGTCTTACGAATACCGATACGCAGTAGGTCAGTTCCTATTAAGCCCTGTTGCAGGTCTTTTGGACCCGGAAGATATAAATAGTGATAATCCTCTTGTGAATGCTGCCATACGCGAAATAAAAGAAGAGGCAGGCATTACCGTAAAGGAAAGTGATAAGGTGATAGTTCTAAATCCTTGCGCATTCAGCACACCTGGAATGACGGATGAGAGCAATGCATTCCTCTGTGCAGATATTACGCTTGATGATCTGCATGAACTCAATCAGGAAGGAGCTGTGGGTTCTGAACTGTTTGCGGGATTTGAACTTGTTGATGTAAAAGAGGCAGAGAAACTTTTCTCATCAGGACGTGACAAAAATGGAAATTTCTTCTCATTGGCAACCTGGGCCGTACTTGGATATTTTCTCAGAGAATACTGCTGAAATGCAAATGCCTTTGATGAAGATGGTACGAAAGCTTGCTTTCCTGTGGAGTAACACATTCGAGACAGCATAACCTGGTTTTGGTTATGCTGTTTTACATTAGAAGGATACTTTTACCATATCCAATGGTTTGATATAATGAAGAAAGCTTAGATGATTATACCTATTCATTTTGTAGAGGGGATTTATAAAGGAGCATTATAATGGGAAATAAAATAATGATTCGTGAAGCGTGTCCGGATGATGCGGAAAGACTTGCTGGGATTTATAAGTATTACGTTTTGAATACAGCGGTTTCTTTTGAATATGAAGCTCCTACAGTGGATGAATTTAAGAAACGTATTGAAAACACATTGGCAAAAT
>JAEEGL014570225.1_pt1 | contig 13803 bp, 13 predicted proteins | sample 9134231 | NCBI WGS metagenome assembly JAEEGL01 (sample SAMN16246548, study PRJNA631951) | gut metagenome | biome: gut microbiome; feature: rumen; material: fiber-attached | host: Bos | place: Iran: Karaj | collected 2018-10 | reverse complement strand
TCTTTCTCTTAAGTTGAATTCTTTATTTCTTTCTCTTAAGTTAAATTCTTTATTTCTTTCTCTTAAGTTGAATTCTTTATCTCTTTCTCTTAAGTTGAATTCTTTATTTCTTTCTCTTTTTTGAATCCTTCCCTTGCTGTCCGGGATTTCGCTCCTCATCGATATGATCAATTATGTTTTCAATAAGAAGCATCTTCATGAAAACATCATATGCGAGCAGAGAGACAAAATTCAGCATCTGAAGTTCATTCTTATCCTCGCCCTTTGCTTCGGGAAAGGATTCCTGCGCGACCTTAAACTTTCTCTGAATGTCCTTTTTTAGTGTAGCTACGATCTCTTCCTGCTCATCGTAAATTGTGGTATAGATATCCCTTAAATTTATATCTGCATCATCTTTGCCAAATCTCTTATACAGAGGGTCAAAGAGAGTCTGTATATCACTGAAGGACAAAATATTCTTATAATAATAGATAAAAATCAAAAGAATAATATGGTCCTTTGAGTATTTTTTCTTTATGGGAGGCGGCAAAAGATCATTCTTTGCATAGTTGTTGATCATGGTCTTTGTAAGGATTTTGTCAACTCCTGGGTGTCTTGCAGACTTCCTGAGGCTCTCTTCCATGAAGGTAAGGAGCTGGTCCATGTAGAGGTCAATGTTGGGTATTTCGCTGACGTCTACCTGCTTGGTTCTGTCAAGGCTTGCCATTATGCTGTTAAGTAAGTCGTCGTAGTCTAGTGTCATTTTAAACCCTCATCCGCCCTTCGGGCACCTTCATATAGCACTTTTAACTGCATCGGCCTGATGCATCATTTCTCTTGCGTTCTCGAGTGTGGAATCTGTAATCTGAGCTCCACCGAGCATTCGTGCAAGTTCTGATACTCTGTCGTCATCAGAAAGTCTGTGAATCCGGGTCACAGTTCTCTCCTGGCCGTTTTCATCCTGAGTTCCCTTTGCGATCTCATAGTGATTGTCTGCCATTGCTGCAATCTGGGGAAGGTGAGTTATGCAGATTATCTGATGTCCTCTTGCAAGAAGGCCAAGTTTTTCGGAAACCTTCCACGCTGTCTGTCCGCTGATACCGGCATCAATTTCATCGAAAATAAGTGTATCAATGTCATCCTTCTCAGCAACAACAGTCTTTATTGCAAGCATTATTCTTGAAAGCTCACCGCCGCTTGCAACCTGATCAAGAGGTCTTATCTTCTCACCGGGATTGGTTGATATCATAAATTCGACATCATCAAAACCGCCCGTGGATATTTTTTCTTCATCAGGTCTTACTTCAATTTCAAATCTGACATCAATAAAATTAAGATCCTCAAGTGCCTTCTTTAAAAGCACTGAAAGTGCATCGGCATTCTTTTTTCGAAGCTCTGATATACTTCTGCATACAGAGAGAATCTCCTCATGCAGCTTTTTTTCATCTGAAAGGAGTTTTTCCCTGTAAGCACCAAGGTCTTCAAGTTTGTTTAGCTCTCTTTCCTTTTCATCCCTGTATTCAAGTACTGCTTCAATACTACCGCCGTACTTATCCTTAAGATGATTGATGATGTTAAGTCTGTCCTCTGTAAGCTGAAAATCCTCCGGATCGAACTCAAGCTCATCTATATAAGATGAAATAGCATGTCTAAAATCCGATAATAAATTATCGATATCAGAAAGCTGCTCCAGAAGCTCCTCCGCCTTATCATCATAGCTGCTTACAGAAGAAAGCTCTCTGACTGCTCTACCTATAGCATCGGCTGCACTATCATTTGATTCACCTGCACCGGTAACTTCAGCAGCTATGCCTGCTGCCTCCGCAATTTTCCTGGAGTTGACCATTCTCTTATACTTTGTCTCCAGTTCTTCATCCTCTCCCGGTCTGGGATCAGCCTCATTTATCTCATCAAACTCAAAGCTTGCAAGATCCTTTTGTCTCTCTCTTTCACGCTCATCAAGGTTTGTTTCCTCAAGGCTTTTTAGTACTTCCTTCCATTTTCTGTAGGAATCGGCACATTTTTCTTTTAGTTTTTCAAGTTCCTCGCCGGAATAATTATCAAGAATCTCAAGATGTTTCTTTTTGTGTAAAAGCTCCTGATTATCATTCTGACCATGAATATTTATCAGAATGTTGGAAAGATCCCGCAATTGTCTTGCACTAACGGTTTCCCCGTTTGCTTTACAGACACTTCTGCCCTCCATAATCTTTCTCTGGAGAATAAGGGTTCCATCCTCATCAACCGGAATATCAAGCTCCTTCAGGCTTTTAAGCTGTGCTTCATTTGTTATGCCAAAGGTCAGCTCAATAAGTGCATATTCTGCACCTGTACGTATCATCCCACTATCTGCTTTTGCACCAAGTGCCAGATTAACACTTCCGATTATTACTGATTTTCCGGCGCCGGTCTCACCACTCATAATGTTTAGACCATTTCTGAATTCAACCTCCTGCTCATTTATGAGCGCCAGGTTTTTCACATGTAGACTGTATAACATTTTTACCTCTTTCCTTTCGTGCTTCTTCGGGCATACTAAGGAAAACGCTTATCCTGTAAAATCAAGCGGATAAGCATAAAAATAAATCCTTCAAGCTTACTTGAACAGGTTCATTTTTATGTTTATCCATTTGATAATAGCTACACCTCGGAAATAATCCTATTTCCGAGCTTTCTTTTACTGAATGATATCATTCAGTTCATTTATAACCTTCTGAACATCTGCAGTTGTACGTATTGCTGCCATGATGGTGTCATCACCTGCAATGCATCCGACAACATCTTCAAATTCAAGCGCGTCAATTGCTGCCGCAACAGCCATTGCCATTCCGGATACCGTGCGTATAACAAGAATATTCTGCGCACTATCCATACTGATAAATCCTGCTCTAAGAACATCCGCATATTTATCATTCATAGATGCACTATCCTGAAGATAAACATATTTATGTCTTCCATCAGGTGTTGCTCTCTTTGTAAGGCGAAGCTCTCTTATATCTCTTGAAACAGTCGCCTGTGTCACCTTAAACCCTGCAGCATTTAACATATCAGCTATCTGCTCCTGAGTCTCGATAACATTATTCTGGATAATTTCTATAAGCTTGCTCTGTCTTTTTTTCTTCATACGAGTTTTTTCCTTAAAATATTTAAAAAGCTCTCACTGCTTAGTTTCAGTATTCTGGTCACAGGCTCAGCACGGGATATTTCTATCCGGTCACCGCTCTCCATGATTATCCGTTTTCCGCCATCAAAGGATGCTTCAAGTTTCTGAATACAGCCTCCTCTGCCCTCACCAATCTCTATTGTAACTTTATCCTTTTCAGATAATAAGATGGTTCTACTGTTAGCATTATGAGAGCATATTGGCGTAAGAAGTAATATCTGAGCCTTAGGATCAACTATGGGTCCGCCTGCAGACATATTGTAAGCCGTAGAGCCTGTGGGTGATGAAAGGATTATTCCATCCGCCTGATAGCTTGTAAGCGGCATATCATTTACATAAACGTTAAAACTGAAAACCTGAATAGACGAGCATCTTGCGATAACGATGTCATTAAGAGCGTAATTTGTAATGCCCTTTTCTTCTCCCTGACACAGAACCCCCTGAAGCATCATACGGTCTTCTATTTCATATTCATCATTCAGGAGTTTATCCATTGCGCTCTCGGCTTCAGATAACTCCACCTCGGTCATATAGCCGAGCGTTCCTAGATTAACTCCGATAAGCGGTATGTTTTTTTCAAGAACATTTCTCGATGCCTGAAGCATGGTTCCATCACCGCCAAGAACTATGCAGCATTCCGATTCTTCAGGTACCGTACACAAATACTCTCTATTGCCACTGGCATCAACCGCTCTTTCCATCTCAGCGACTTCACAGATTGCTCCATGTGCCTCAAGATATGAACGAATTCTGGCAGTTTCCTTCATCTCTGGATCTTTACTCTTGTTCGTGAATATGAAAAACCGTTTCATAGTTTTTACAACTCCCCGTGCGCTCTTTTCACCGTCTCCTCAATCAACTTCTGCATATCCGGATCTGAAGACTTACCGTTACCTGCATCAGTTACATCAGCGAGCATATGAAGGCCTGTTCCCTCATTTATCTCACTAACCTCTGTGTTTCTGCTTTCATCCTTATGTATATAAAGCAGATACTCAATATTTCCTTCCGGTCCCCTTACCGGTGAAAAATCAAGATTCAAAACCTTAAAACCGATTATATCAGCAAAATCGATTACTTTTCTGATAACCTCTTCATGGGTTTCCGGTTCTCTTACGACACCTTTTTTTCCTACCTTTTCCCTGCCTGCTTCAAACTGAGGTTTAATGAGACATACCATCTCACCACCATCCTTAAGTAGCTTTCTTGCGGGAATCAGTATTTTGGTAAGTGATATAAAGGAAACATCAACCGAAGCAAAATCAAGATCATCATCGATATCTTCTCTTGTCAGATATCTGAAATTTGTCTTTTCCATGCAGACAACTCTCTCATCTGACCTCAGCTTCCATGCGAGCTGTCCATGTCCCACATCGACGGAGTAGACCTTTGATGCTCCGTTCTGAAGCATACAGTCTGTGAAGCCTCCGGTGGAAGCTCCTATGTCCATACACACGAAGCCATCAAGGGTAAGCTCAAAACTCTTCATTGCTTTTTCAAGCTTAAGTCCCCCTCTGCTGACATAAGGGAGTTGATCCCCCTTAACTTCAAGTGATGTAATTTTTGATTCATCAAAGGATGTCCCGGGCTTATCCTCTCTCTGTCCGTTTACAAAGACATCCCCTGCCATTATGACAGCCTTAGCCTTCTCACGTGAAGGAGCAAGTCCTCTGGAAACCAGAATAACATCCAGTCTTTCCTTAGCCATTTACTGTTAATTCCTCGTATCTTCTAATAACCTTTTTCGCAACAGACTCAGCGTCAACTCCAAGCTCTTTATAGAGCTGGTCGCAGGAGCCATGAGTTACAAATTCATCGGGAAGAGCTATACAAAGCTGCACCAGGTCAATCTCTTCATCGCAGATAAAGCGTCTTACCTGATCACCAAAACCGCCTGAAGCAACATTCTCCTCCATTGTCACGATGAGCTTGTGCTTCTTGGCAGCCTCTCTGATATAGTCCTCATCAATAGGCTTAACAAATCTCGCATTCGTAAGTGAGCAGTTATAGTCCTTAGCTATAAGTATCTCTCTGACCTTTTCTGCTGTTTTTACCATACTGCCTACAGCAAAGAGTACTATGTCTCTCTCCTTGTAGATAGGTTCTGCCTTCCCCATCTCCACAGGTGCCCTGAATTCGCTTAATCCGTCATAGGCATTTCCTCTTGGATAACGGATAGCAGTAGGTCCGTCAAACTGAATTGCAAACTTAAGCATATCTGACAATTCCCACTTATTCTTGGGCGCCATGATATGCATATTAGGCATGCTTGAAAGGTATGACAGATCAAATATTCCCTGATGTGTCTCACCGTCACTTCCAACAAGTCCTGCTCTGTCGATAGCAAAAGTGACAGGCAAATTCTGAAGACACACGTCCTCAAGAACCTGATCGTATGCTCTCTGTAAAAATGAGCTGTAGACCGCAAATATAGGATGATAACCACCAACCGCAAGTCCGGCTGCAAAGGTTACCGCATGCTCCTCTGCTATTCCAGCATCAAAGAATCTCTCAGGATACATATTTCTGAATCTCTTAAGGCCTGTTCCATCGGACATAGCCGCTGTGATAGCAACAGCCTTGGGCTCTCTTTCACCGATTTTACACATTACTGTGCTGAAAATATCCTGATAATTTGCTGTGGTTCTTGGATTCCTCGGAATTCCGTTTTCAATAAGAAAAGGCTCCGTTCCATGGAATCGCGCGGGGTGTCTCTCAGCAGGCTCAAAACCTTTACCCTTTTTGGTAACCACGTGTATCATAACAGCCTTACGAACCTTCTTAGCCTCGCGAATGGCTGCCCTCAGCGCTGAAATATTGTGACCGTCAATAGGTCCAAGATAAGTAATACCAAGGTTTTCAAATACCATTCCGGGAACAAAAAGCTGTTTAAAGCTGTTCTTAGCCCGTCTGATTCCCTTTACCATCTTGGGGCTTGAATGTTTAAGTGAGTTATAAATATCATCTCTTAAATTCAGGTATCCCTCATTGGTTCTTACAACATTAAGATATTTTGCCATTCCACCTACATTCTCAGAAATGGACATTTCATTGTCATTAAGAACCATAATAAAGTTCGTATCCAGCTTAGCTGCATTGTTAAGTGCTTCATATGCAAGGCCGCCGGTAAGCGAACCATCACCGATAACGGAAACAACGGTGTACTTTTCATCGGACAGCTGTCTCGCCCTCACCATTCCAAGTCCTGCTGACAGGCTGGTTGAGCTGTGTCCCGTATCAAAGCAGTCACAGTCAGACTCAGATCTCTTAGGGAAGCCGCTCATTCCACCGAATTTTCTTAAGTTATCAAAACCAGCCTTACGGCCCGTAAGGAGCTTATGAGTGTAGGACTGATGGCCAACATCCCATATGATTTTGTCCTTTGGCATATCAAGCTCAAGATGAAGCGCCATGGTAAGTTCCACCGCACCTAAGTTTGATGCAAGATGTCCGCCTGTAACACTTATTTTTTCAATCAGAAAATCCCTTATCTCCTGAGCTAATTCCGGGAGCTTCGCTGTAGGTATTTTCTTTATATCATTTGGCTTATTGATATTATCAATTAACATGTCCGTCCTCATAATGTCAGATTATCTGATATATTCTTTCCCTCTAAAAACATTACTTATTTCTCGAAATCATCCATGTTACAAGAGGAATCAAAAATGCATCCGCACCTTCAAACTTTGAAAGAATCTCTATAGCTTCATCTGAAAGCTTCTTTACCTCTGCCTTTGAATCCTCAAGTCCGTGAAGTGTTACATAGGTAGTCTTTTCATTCTTCTCATCAGAGCCTATCGGTTTACCAAGCGCTGCCTCATCTCCTGTTATATCAAGAACATCATCCTGAATCTGAAAAGCAACGCCGATTTTTCTTGCTGCCTGCTCTATATTGTCCCAGGTATCCTTATCAGCTCCGGCCAGGATTGCTCCAATCATCATACTGCTCTCAAGCATGGCAGCTGTCTTATTTTCATGTATAAAAATAAGTTCCTCTTCGGTAGCTTCTGCCTTGCCCTCTGCCTCTATATCAGCGCATTGTCCGCCTACCATACCGTATATTCCGGCTTTTCTTGTAAGTATCTCAAGTGCCTTGGCCCTTCTGTCGCTTATATCTCCGTCAAAAGGTGTCAGTTCATCTTTGCAATAGAACACCTTAAGCGCAGTCTCATAGGCATAGTTCAAAAGTCCGTCTCCGGCAAGAGTTGCCATTCCGGGCCCATAAACAACATGTGTGGTCTTCCTGCCTCGTCTGTACTCATCGTTATCCATCGCAGGAAGATCATCATGCACCAGTGAATAGGTGTGAATCATCTCGATAGCAGCCACGAAAGGCTCAACAAGCTGCAAATTTTTGCCGCCGGCAAGTCTGTACATCTCCATCATGAGAACAGGCCTGATTCTCTTTCCTCCGGCCATGACACTGTAATTCATGGCTTCAATTACTTTCTTTTGATATCCCTCTTCCGCAGGGAGATATTTTTTTATGACAGCCTCTGCTTCTGCTGCCTTATCATCAAGCAAACTCACAAATTCAGGCATTATTCGAAATCCTCCGTCTGTCCGTCTGACATAACCTTCTGAACCTTCTTCTCTACCTTATCTATTGAATCATTGCAGTACTTTAAGAGATCCATTCCCTCTTTAAAAAGTTTAAATGAATTCTCCAATGATACGTCGCTTTTTTCGAGTGCTTTTATTTTCTCATCTACTTCGCCAAAGGCTTCTTCGATGGTTAATTCTTTTTCGTCGTTTTTCTTTGTCATGTGACCCTCATCCGGCGCTTCGCGCCACCTTCCCCCTAGAAGGGGGAAGGCATAAAAATATATGTTTTCTTCGCGCTATATAATATTTTTGCCTAACTCTATTTAATATTATTTCCTGACAATATATAGTAAATACTTTAACTATAATGTCTCGCAGCTGTGTTTATAACTTCTGCATCAATTACGCCGTCCCTGACATTTATTTCAAGCCTGTCGCCAGCGTTTATTCCTTCTATGCTTCTTACGTTTTTACCATTTTCATCAGATATATATGAAAAGCCTGACTGAAGCTTATCAAGAGGGCTAAGCGCCTTAAGTCTTTCTATATCTACAGCCAGTAGGTGTCTTTTCTCTCTTAATATGTCAGTCATCAGCCGCTCAAGCTTCTCTGTGCTCTGAGCAGCTCTCATCCTCTGATCTCTGATCTTCGCTTCCGGTGACAAATGCTCAAGGAGCCGCTTATCGCTGGCAGCCTTATCCCGCAGTCGCTCTATCTTTTCATTCATACGCCTTACAAGAATATCCCTGTAGGCATCAATATCCTGAAGTAAAAGATCTATCTCATATACAGCAAGCTCTGCTGCCGCCGATGGAGTAGGTGCCCGGAGGTCTGCAACAAAGTCCGCTATAGTCCAGTCTGTCTCATGTCCAACCGCAGATATGATCGGAATAGGGCAATTGAAAATAGCCTCTGCCACCTCTTCCTCATTAAAAGCCCATAAATCCTCTATGGAGCCTCCGCCTCGCCCGACGATGATCACGTCCACATTCATCCGGGTAAGCGTTTCTATTCCCCGTACAATACTGTCCTTGGCCTGATCCCCCTGAACAATTGCAGGATACAGATAAATCTGTACGTATGGGTTTCTTCTTGTTGAAATATTTATTATGTCGCGAACCGCAGCGCCTGTAGGTGCAGTTACAACCCCCAGACTTTTTATATGTCTTGGAATCTCCTGTTTGTATTCCTGTGAAAACATTCCGCGTTCAGCGAGTTCTTTTTTTAATTTCTCAAAACGCTCAAATAAAGCACCTGCTCCGTCCAGTTCAACCTTTGCTGCATAGAGTTGGTACTTACCATCGCGTTCATAAACATCAATCGATCCGGTGACCTGAACCTGCTGTCCTTCCTGCATCCTGAATTTCAATCCTGAAGCAGCCTGGCCGCGAAACATCACACAAGAAATCGCTCCGGACGCATCTTTAAGCGTAAAGTAGATGTGACCGGAGGAATGATATTTGCAGTTACTGATTTCTCCCTTCACCGTAAGGGATGAAAGAAGGAAATCCTGCCTGAACATATTTTTAATATAAGAATTTATCTGCTCAACTGTATATACGTTACGCAAATTTAGCCAGCACTCCGTTCACAAAGGAGGATGCGCCGTCCTGACCAAATTTCTTAGACAGTTCAACCGCCTCGTTAATTGCTACTCCTGTAGGAATAGACTCATCAAATTTAATCTCATAGACCGCAAGTCTGAGGATTGCAAGCTCTACCTTACCGATACGTCCGGTATCCCAACCGGTGGTAACTTCATTAATAAGCTTATCAATCTCCGGAAGCTTGTCAGCAATGCTTTCATAACGAGACTTAACAAAATTAACGTCAGACTCGCTCATCTCTATATCGTTTGTTTCTATAAAAAGGTCTTCCTGTTCTCTCATCTCCTCTTTTGTGTTGAATTCAACACGGAAAAGTAACTGAAAAACCTGTTCTCTTAATTCTGATCTTTTCATAATATCCTCTATGTGTATTTATTCAGGCATTGTGATTCCTGCGATACGAACATTGACGTCTGTAACATCAAGTCCTGTCATGCTCTCAATTGAACTCTTTACTCTGTCCTGTACAAGCTTGCTTGTAGCAGGGATATTGTAGCTGTAGTTCATAAGAATTGACATATCCACACGAACCTTACCTTCGTTTACAAAAATCTTGGAGCTCTTCAAAATATTCTTAGGGCTGGCCTTCTCTATATTCTCGCTTGTATAATTGCCTGCCATTGCACTCACACCGTCAACCTCAAGTGCAGCAAGTGCGGCAATCTTGGATACCACATCATCAGCAATCTTAACTGATGCAATTCCCTTAGATTTTATAAGTGTATTATTCTGTACTTCCTTTTCCATAATAATCACGTTCCTTTCATACTGAAATCCTTATAATTATACAGGATATGAAAACGGAGGGCAACTTTTTATGTATGCCCTCCGCCTTAATCTCATATTTCTATTATTCAGTTAAAATCTGTATATTACTTATTCTTCTTGTTCTCATCGATGTACTTGTCAAACTTGTCAAGCTGCTTTGCTGCGAAAGCCTTTCCACCGATACCGAAAGAGATTGCAAATGCTACTGCAAGAGCTGCAATGATGATGATGAATGCAGAGTTTACGATTGTAGTAGCAATACCAAGCTGGTTAAGAACCATGATGATTCCAACTACGAAGATAACTACCTTTGAAACCATAGCATAGCCATCCATGCCGTTCTTCTTAAGTGCCTTCTCTGCAAGGATTGCAGCAAAGTAAGTAAGTGTAAGAACGATAACAGCAGCAAGAACCTTAGGCATGTAGCCGATAATAGCAGAGCCGATATCTGTAAGAACCTTAAGGTCAACTACAGCAAAGCCCTGTGCGATAAAGATGATGTTGATAACAACCTGTACAACTGTACCTGTAACCTTTGAAAGTACAAACTTCTCTGTCTTACCCTCTGTAGCATCTGTGAGCTTCTTATCAACACCTGTTGAAGCAAGGAGCTGTGTTACGATCTGACCGGCAAATCTGCCGATAAGATATCCGACAAATACTACAAGGCATGCAATAACAATACGAGGAATGTACTCGATAACTACTGAAAGCATGTTTACAGCAGGTGCTGTTATAGCATCAATCTTAAGGACATTGAGTGCTACGATGAATACAGGAATCATGATAAGTACATATACAATGTAAGCAAGTGTATATGAAAGCTTAGCATTGTCCTTTACTTCCATGCCTGCCTTTGCCTGAAGCTCATCAAGCTTGAGCTGTGCAAAAAGAGGTGCAAGAAGTGCACGAACTGTTGTTGCAATGATGTTGCCGACAAAGATAACAATTACTGCGGCAAGGATGCTGGGAACGTATCCCCAAACTGTGTTTAAGAGTCCCATTATAGGACCAGAAATGCTATCAATTCCGAGTGCCCCAAAAATCTGCGGAATGAAAAGCATAAATACCAGGAAGTAAACGAGCTTACTGATGTAAGTGATTGTTACTCCGGGTCTCGGACCATCAGCCCTTGACACGATAAAGCCAAGCTTTGTGTGTGTAAGAAGCTTAATGATAAGCGACTTAGCAATTGATGCGGCGATATAGGCTACAAGCAAAATCAACAGCGCTACTACCACCTTCCCAAATCCCCCTAATAATCCGGTCATAAAATTTGTAAAATTTAACATACCATTTCCTCCTTGTTTTTTACAAAACTACAACCATTTTATCACCGCAATCAATTATGTTCAACGAATATTGTTAACATTTTGTCATTTTTTTGTTAATAGGACGTTCTAAGATTTCTGCGGTATAGTGTGCGAAATTTACGTTTACGTCTGCGTCGTGATTTTCTAAAATTATAAAAAAATATTCACTTAATTCAATATAGCCAGATTATAAGGATGTATTGCTCATCAAATGTGGTATATGAAACCGTGTTGTTGGAACCCTCCATATAACCGAAGACTTTCTGATTAGTTATCAGGTTGTTGATAAACTCATCATAGACCGCACGGGTACTGCATTTGATAGTGACGTTGTTACTGCCGTCAGCGTATCTTCTGGTAAAAAGTTCACCGAGGGCGTTGTAGTCATTTTCAGTAAAGTATTCGCCCTCACGTACGTAGTAGTTGTTTCTCATGGAGGTGCAGTCAGGAACCGGAAGTGTCTCAGAGATGGTGTGTGTCTTGCTTATATCCTGAGTTGTGCAGCAGAGGTAGGTATAGTTAATCAGAGGCATCTTCTGCGCGCTCTCTCCACCCGCCTCAAATTTCTGATAGGAAGAATCTCCCCAGGTAGTGTCTACATAGGTATATTCTCCATCAACAAGTACCAGGTTCCAGGCATGACCTACGCCTGCGACTTTTCCTGTGATAAGAGTCGTTGGAATTCCAAGCTTATTTAAAAGGTATTGTGTTGCCTTTGCATAGCCCTGACATACAGAGCTGCCGAATATGAATACAGAGCAGATATTCTGGTTATCTGGTGCCTGGGCATCATATTCTGTATTGGTAATGAGATAGTCGTAGATGTACTTAACCTTTGAATAGGTATCTGAATCATTAGGAACTCCGGCGAGGCAGGTATCAACATATGCATCTATCTTTTCCTGTCTTGCTGCGATTTCTTCTGCGCTGTAAATATAGTTACCTGTAAAGGAAATCTTCTTTAGAACTCCGGCTATCGTATACCTTGTATAGGTATAGCCATCCATATAGAAAAATTCAGGGTGATCTGCCAGCACAAACTGACATACCACATCAAGAGTGTCCTCATCAAGTGTTGAAACAACTATATCCTCTGCGCGGTTTTTTATAATCTGATAGATTTCAACATACAGCGTCTTACCATCATTTGTAAGATGCTCGTATGCATAATTACCTTCCTGTGTTTTCTTTATTTCATCGATATCCACAGGTGATAATCCGATAGATTCGCGCTGAGTCTCCTGATAAGAATCACTAAAATAGGTTGTGGATTCTTTTCCTGTTTCTTCCTCAGTTTCTTCCACGTCCTTATGTCTTCCGGTACGGCCTGTCTCTATTTCAATCTGCTCAATGAGATCGTCTATCGCCTTGTTAACCTTATCGGGATCAAAGGCGGGACTACCGGAATTGTCTGATGCCTCACTGTCAGGTTCAGTACCATTTTCCGTAGAGGTCTTATCATCTGATGCGGATGTATCAGAATCTGCTTTTGCAGAATCTACAATATCATTTTCCTTATCACCGCTGTTTTCAGAAGGCTGGGAAATAGCTGTTTCTGCACCCTCCTTAACGTTTTTCCCCTGACCGATTCTGTCCCCGTCATTCATCAGATTATTAGCCTGAAGGAATTCAGAAAGGGAATCATTAACCTTACTACAGCCGGCAAGTATCGTGCTCATGCATAAAAATGCAAAAAAGACAGATGCTTTCCCTATTAAGTTTTTAAAACATCTGTCTTTCATCATAACTTTAGTTCTTTCTGAATTCACTAAGAGAAAGTCCCTTGTTTCTGTCAAGAACCATCTGAGGGCTCCACTCATTTATGAAGATAAGGAGTGGTCTTCCGTTCATATCCTTAATCTTCTTCATATCCGAAGTTCCTACCAGTGAATTCATGTCTACATCTTCATTGTCAACCCAGCGTATATACTCATATGGTAACATATCCAGAATAATTTCGACATTATATTCATTTTCAAGTCTGAATTTCAAAACATCAAACTGGAGGACACCGACAACTCCGACGATGATTTCCTCCATACCCATATTAAATTCCTGGAAAATCTGAATTGCACCTTCCTGCGCAATCTGCTCAATACCTTTGACAAACTGCTTACGCTTCATGGTGTCAACCTGTCTTACTCTTGCAAAATGCTCAGGCGCGAAGGTCGGTATTCCCTCGTACTTCACAGTATCCTTGGGCATACATACCGTATCACCGATTGAGAAAATACCGGGATCGAATACACCCATTATATCACCTGCATAAGCTTCGCTTAATATCTTACGTTCATCTGCCATAAGCTGCTGAGGCTGTGAAAGTCTGAACACCTTTCCTGACTGAACATGCTTAACTTCCTTGTCTGCATCATAGCGTCCTGAGCAGATTCTCATGAAAGCAACTCTGTCTCTGTGAGCCTTGTTCATG
>JAEEGL013589606.1_pt1 | contig 13803 bp, 13 predicted proteins | sample 9134231 | NCBI WGS metagenome assembly JAEEGL01 (sample SAMN16246548, study PRJNA631951) | gut metagenome | biome: gut microbiome; feature: rumen; material: fiber-attached | host: Bos | place: Iran: Karaj | collected 2018-10 | reverse complement strand
GCGAAAACGTCCAGGAACAGGATTGCGCCAACCTGCTTGATGGAAACGGTTTTGGTAGTGATACCGGGAACCACGAGGTCCTGATAAGGCTCTTGCGTGACGTTTCCCTTTTTGTCTGTTACAGACCGTTCAACGCCAAACCGTCCCAGAGTACCCCAGATGAGTCCTTTGTAGCCGTTTTCATCATTCTCTTTGATGGTCTTTTTGTTCAGCTTGTACAGGGCGGCCTGCCAATTCTCTATAGAAGAGTGATTATAGGGGAATCCCACATAACCGAGCAGAGACCAGGAGTCATCCTCCTTTGCCTCAATCTCAATCGGCTTGCCTTTCGCGTTGACCTGAGTGCCATCACCAAATCCACGGGACGAGATCATGTCACCCTCAGCAACGGAATAGTACGGGAACAACGAGAGGATGAAAAACACCGCGAAAAGAACAATGAGTACAAGATCAAGGATCTTACATTTGTCCTCATGCTTTTCTTTCCGCAGGTTATTCATGTCTAACATACGGAACCCTCCAAGTCTAAGATTTTGCCAAGGTTTGTATCGTGCCATCCAACATACAAAGTGTATCACAGGGGTATCTGTTTTGCAAGTTGATATTTTGGTTTTTTTGAAGAGATTTGCAAAATTAGGCCTGCTTCTTTATGCATAATGACACAAATATCCTCTGAAATCGTTTGTGTTTAGTTGTTCCCATAAATCGTTTCGTGCGCCAGGGGGCACATATGGTTGGTTTGGTCACAAAATGAAACATTCAGCCTTTTTTTGCAAGTTGCGAAATCCGAGATGGTATTCTATAATAATTAAGATAGGTGTGTTATGCACGTTTTATTACTTTTTTGGAGGCTTGTATTTCAATGGATATGACTATGTATGATCTGACTGGCAAGGTTGCCATCATCACCGGATCCACCCGGGGTATCGGCAATGCCATCGCCAAGCTCATGGCTCAGAACGGCGCAGCTGTTGTCATCACCGGCCGCAAGCAGGAGGCCTGTGACAAGGTAGCTGCTGAGATCGAAGCAGCAGGCGGAAAGGCTATCGGTGTGGCTACCTCTGTGGACGACCCCGCTTCCCGAGAGAATCTGGTGAAAACCACTGTGGAAAAGCTGGGCCGCATCGATATTCTCGTCAACAACGCCGGCGTGGGCGGCCAGCCCAGAAACATGCTGGATATGGACGAAGAGTTCTATGATACCATTATGAACGCCGACCTGAAGGCTGTGTATTTCATGTCTCAGCTGGTTGCCCGGCAGATGAAGGAGCAGGGTCGTGAGCCCGGCGTGGATCCCTACCGGATCATCAACATGTCCTCTGCCGCCGGCATCAAGAGCCCCCGGGGAGACACGGTCTATGGTGCGGCCAAGGCTGCTGTTACCCATCTGACCCGGATCATGGCCAACGAACTGGCTCGCTACGGCATTACATGCAACGCCATTGCTCCTGGTTATGTTCTTACCGACATGACAAAGGATGTCATGGCTGATGAGAAGAACGTTGCGGCGGTCACTAAGATGATTTCCCTGCGGCGTTACGCCATGCCGGTGGAAATGGCCACCGTGGCCGCCTTTCTGGCCTCTCCTGCAGCGGCCTACATTACCGGTGTGCTGATCCCTGTGGACGGCGGCATGACCATCAACTAATCAGGAAAAGCTGTCATTCGTAAGTCAACAGGACATACCGGTCATCCGGAACTTCCTGTTACAAATAATTGGGGTCTCCCCAATGAAAAATGTTTTGGAGGTTGATACCAATGGCAATCGGAACCTATGAGCAGTACAAAGAGAGACTGCTCAAAATGAAACCCAATGTTTACCTGAACGGCAAGAAAATCGACCGCTCCAACGGCAAGGAAGGCGCCGAGCGCGACCTGGCCGACTGGATCGTGGGCGGCACCTATGTCATGAAGCAGTGCTATGACACTGCCAATGACCCTGACTACGCCGATGTGTGCGTAGTGAAGGATCCCGACGGTTCTGTTCACAACCGCTGCACCCACATCAACCAGAGCGTGGATGATCTGCTGAAGAAGCAGCTCATGACCCGCCTCATCTGCCACCGCGTGGGCGGCTGCATGCAGCGCTGCATGGGCACCGATGCTCTCAACGCTCTGTTCTCCGTCACCTATGACTGCGACCAGGCCTGCGGCACCGAGTACCATACCCGTCTGCAGAAGTATATCAAGTACTGCCAGGAATTCGATCTGGTCTGCAACTGTGCCCAGACCGACGTGAAGGGCTCCCGGAACCCCAAGTACAAGAGAGCTCATCAGCAGCCCGATCCCGATCAGTTCGTTCATGTAATCAAGACCGACGTGGATGGCTTCGACATCGACGGCACTCCCACCAAGGGCATCATCGTCCGGGGCGCCAAGATCTGCAACTCCAACGCCCCTTATGTCGATGAAATCATCGTCAACCCCACCAAGTTCATGGACAGCGAAGACGCCGAGTATGCCGTGGCCTTCGCTCTGCCCGCCGACTGGGAGGGCATCAAGCTCATGGCTCTGCCTGGCCAGCACCACAAGCGTCATTTCATCGAAGCTCCCTTTGCCCAGATCGGCGACGTGGAGTCCCTGACCATCTTTGACGACGTATTCGTTCCCAACAGCCGCGTCTTCATGAACGGTCTTGAGAATGACGGTGTGTGCCGCTATGCCGGCTACCTGGCTCTGATGTTTGCTCATTATCACAGACATTCTTACACCGGATGTAAGACTGCTGTGTCCGAGTGCATCGCTTCCCAGGCCGCTCTGGTGGCCGAGGTCAACGACATTGCCAAGCAGAGCCATGTCCGCGACAAGCTGTGCGACATCATCCAGACCGCTGAGCTGGTCTTCGCCGCCGGCCAGTGCTCCGCTTACCGGAGCCAGAAGTTCCCCTCCGGCCAGCAGGTGCCCGATGAGATCCTGACCAATGCCGGCCGTCGTCTGGCTGGACATAACATCTACCACGAGTACGAGGTCATGGCTGACCTCACCGGCGGTGTCTGCGCATCCCTGCCCCCCGAGGCCAACTTCTTCATGGAAGAGGACAACGTGGGCGAGCTGTGCAACAAGTACATCGTCCGGAATCCCGCATGGTCTGCCGAGAACACCCATCGCGTCATGCGCATGATGGAGAACAAGCTCTGCGACAGCTTCGAGGCTGCCCAGGCAGTGGCTGGCGTCCATGGCGGCGGTTCTCCTCTGATGGAGACCATCTGCATGATGCAGCGGTATCCTCTCGAGGAACTGAAGAAGATCGCCAAGTATCTGGCCGGTATCCCCGGCTACGAGAAGTGTGTCCGCTTCGAGCGCGAGTATCAGTCCCCCCGGAAGATGCTGGAGAAGTTCGACGCAGCTCAGGCCGCCAAGAAGGCATAATAATATCTGCCCTAACTCCCCTCGTACCCCCGGTGCGGGGGGAGTGTGTCTTATTCTAAAGGAACAGGAGTGTTTTACCAATGGCTCATTTGAATCGCAAGATCGGCATCCCCTCTTTTGACCTCACTGGCAAGACTGCCATTATCACCGGCGGTACGCAGGGTCTTGGCTTCGGCATGGCTTGTGCGCTTGCTGCCTACGGCTGCAACGTGGTTATCACCGCCCGTACTGCTTCCAAGGTTGAAGATGCTGCCGCCGATCTGAACGAGAACTACTGCAAGGGCGGTCGTGCTCTTGGCATCCCCGCTGACTCCAGCAAGCTGGAGAGCATCAAGGAAGTTATCGCCAAAACGGTGGAGGAGTTTGGTGAGCTGAACATCCTCATCAACAACGCCGGCATCTCCGGCAAGACTGCCTTGATCGTGGAAACCCGGGAAGGGCGTCCCGAATATACCCCTGAAGATTTTGAAAAGGTCATCGCCACCAACCTCACAGGCACCTTTATGTTCTGCCAGGAGGCAGCACGTCAGATGATCAAGCAGAATGCTACCAACGGCAAGAAGGGCGGCCGCATCATCATCACCGCCTCTGTAGGCGGCTTCATCGGCGGCAAGGGTGTCGTAGGTTATGGCGCTTCCAAGGCAGGCTGCCTGAGCCTTGCCCGGACTATGGCCAACAATTTCGGCCGTGAGAACATCACCGTCAACTGCATCTGCCCTGGTTATGTGGTGACTCCGCTGAACGAGGAGTTCTTTATTGACAAGGACGGTAATCCCACTGACTACTACAAGCAGCAGTCCAAGTCCACCTCTGTGCGGCGTCTTGGCACCATCGAAGAGATTGCCGGCCCTGTGCTGGCCATGTGCTCCGATTCCTTCAGCTACATGACCGGTTCTTATATCCTGGCGGACGGCGGTCAGTCCATTCCCGCGGAATAAGATCTTCTGATCGCTGAAAGGAGTAGATTCCAATGGATTACGAAAACATCATCTTTACCGTGGAAGACGGTATCGCCACCATCAAACTCAACAGGCCCAAGGCACTCAACGCCCTGAATTCCGAGATCAATGCCGATATCATGGCTGCCATCAACGAGATCAAGGCCAATCCCGAGGTTCGGGTGCTGATTGTCACTGGCTCCGAGAGAGCCTTTGCCGCAGGCGCAGATGTAAAAGAAATGGCAGAAGCCACACCCCGCTATGCCCGGGAATTCTGCGGCCTTGCCATTGACATCAACAATGAGCTGGAGTCCCTGCCCATTCCCACCATCGCAGCTGTGGGTGGCTTTGCTTTCGGAGGCGGCTGTGAGATGACGCTTGCCTGCGACTTCCGTGTAGGCGGTTCCCGCACTATGCTCAGCTTCCCCGAGGTGGGCCTGGGCATTATCCCCGGGGCTAACGGCTGCGCACGTGCCACTGCCATTGTAGGTCCCGCCAAGGCCAAGCAGCTGGTAATGCTCACCGAGATGATTCCTGGTAAGCAGGCATACGATCTTGGTCTCCTCAACTGGTATGTGGAGGGTGATCTCAAGCTCAACGAGACTGCCGCTGAAGCAAAGAAAGCATTCAGATCTGCCAAAAAATCTGGCGAGACCAATCTGGATGCACTGAAAGCAGCACAGAAAGCTGCTGAGGCGGAGGCTGCCAAGGCCGAGTATGAGGCCATCTACGGTAAAGCTGTGGAAGTGGCAAAACAGCTGATGCAGAAGCCCGGTTGTGCACTGAGCGCCGCCAAGGCCGCCATCAACAAGGCTGCTATCGAGACTGTGGCCGCAGGAAAGGCTGCTGAGACCACCGAGTTCACCCTTCTGTTCAATACCCATGACCAGAAGGAAGGCATGGCCGCTATGATTGAGAAGCGGCAGGCTGTTTTTACAAACAACTGATTTATCTGTTCAGAAAAACAAAAATCGGGGGACCAGCATTAGCTGTTCCCCCGATTTTACCATATAAACGGAATGATTCTATATCTGACCCGCTCCATGTATTCCGAATATCCCTCCAGACCTTCCTTCAGAACCTGTTCTTCATTCCGCACCCGTTTGGCAATAATGGGAAGATATCCCAGCATGACAAGGAAGGAAGCCGGAGACCCCAGCACCAGCGGCATGGAAAGAAACAGAAATACCGTGGCAGCATACATGGGATGGCGGACGATTCCGTACAGCCCAGTATCTACCACCTTCTGATTCTCCTGCACCTCCACCGTTCTGGACAGATAGGTATTCTCCCTCAGAACTTCCCCGTAAAGCAGATACGCCAGCAGAAACACCCCTGCGGCCACCCAGACTGTCCAGTCCGGCATGATAATCCACCGGAATCGGAAGTTCAGTCCAGACAGAACGAAGCTGACAAGGAACATAAGGCCGCTTAGCAGAATCACCTGCCGTTGCTCGGACTCTTTCTCATTTGCCTGCAGACGCTTTTTCAGCAGTTCCGGATTACAAATCATCAGCACAATTCCGGCCAGAAACATGGGGATGAACAGGATCTCCAGCAGCAGCCAACCATTCCGGAACAGAATCGTTCCAGCAGGCAGGAAGATAAGTCCTCCAAGCAGTATCAGGCCTGCAAAGAACTTCACCAAAGCCTGCACAAACAGTTTTACGGTCATGTGATTTCCTCCTATTTCAGCCCTTTGCTAACTCTGATATTGACAATCCCATCTCAGTCAGACACACATCCCCGCTCAATCTGTGTGTTAAAGTCTTCTGAACCAGGATCGCAGATTGTCTGTAGTTGTTTCTGATGCTGCTCTGCTTCACTGTCCTTTTCATGAAAACAGGCTCTATCAGTTTTGAAGACAACACAACATCCCAAGCTGCCTTTAATCTTACGGATCTCATTTATTATATTTTAATGCTGAATAAAAAGCAAGTTCTCTCCGGTCTGTGAAAAGCCTCTATTTTCCTATTTCTCCTCAAGGACCTGTTGACATTCCGTGCATTTCTTGCGATAATAAGGGATGGAAAACCATACTATATAAAAGGAGATAATCAACCATGGCTATTGAAACCATTGCCGTCCTCGGTGCTGGCCAGATGGGCTCCGGCATCGCTCAGATTGCCGCTGCCAACGGCTACAAGGTCATCATGCGCGACATCAAGCAGGAGTTCTGCGACAAGGGTGTAAACATCATCAAGACCGGCCTGGAGAAGCAGGTCGCCAGAGGCAAGACCACACAGGAGGCTGCTGACGCTATCCTCGCCAACATCTCCACCACTGTGGAGCTGGAAGGCGTTGCTCCTGCCGACTTCGTAATTGAGGCTGTTCCCGAAATCATGAGCCTGAAGCAGGATACCTTCCGTCAGTTGGGCGAGATCTGCAAGCCTGACGCCATCCTGGTCACCAACACCTCCTCCATGTCCATCACTGAGATCACCGGTGGCTGCAAGAACCCCGAGCGCTGCATGGGCATGCACTTCTTCAGCCCTGTCTATGCCATGAAGCTGGTGGAGATGATCCGTGCTGAGGCCACCTCCGATGAGACCGTGGCCGCTGTCCGTGAGGTCTCCGAGAAGATGAAGAAGGTTCCCGTTCTGTGCCAGACTGACACTCCGGGCTTCATTGTCAACCGCTGCCTGTTTGCTTTTATGCTGGAAGCCATCCACGAGTATGAGGACGGCGTTGCCACCATCGATGACATCGACACTGCCATCAAGCTGGGTCTGAACCATCCGATGGGTCCCTTCGAGATGATGGATCTGTCCGGTCTGGACACCTTCCCCCATGTTACTGAGATTCTCGAGAAACTGCCTGTAACCAGCTGGGCCTGCCCCAAGTCCGTACAGGACAAGATTGCCGAGGGCAAGTTCGGCCGCAAGTCTGGCGAAGGCTGGCATAAGTATAACTGATGTAATTGTCCGGGGGAGGATTCCCTCCCCCGGTTAAATACTTTTTGAAAGGACGCGATTCCAATGAATGTCAAAGACATCAAGACCATCGCCATGTACGGCGCCGGCACCATCGGCGGCGGCTTTGCGGCTTACTTCGCACTGAAGGGCCTGAACGTCAACGTTTATGTCCGTTCCGAGTCCTCCATTGAGCGCGCTACTCCCAAGGTTCAAGTTGCTATCGACACCTACGTCAAGTATGGTCTGTGCGATGACGGTCAGAAGCTCTGGGACAAGATTAAATTCACCACCGATCCTGCTGAGGCATTCACCGGCGTGTATTTCGTGCAGGAGAACGGCGCAGAAAATCTGGAGCAGAAGCATCAGATGGTAGCCACTATGGAGCAGTATCTTCCCGAGGATGCTATTATTGCTTCTTCCTCCTCCGGCACCCCTGTCACCCAGATTGCTTCCGAGGCCAAGCACCCCGAGCGGATCATTGTAGCACATCCCTTCAACCCCGCCTATCTGCTTCCCCTTATCGAGATCTGTGGCGGCGAGAAGACTGATCCCGCTGTGATTCAGCAGGCCATTGAGTTCTACAAGATGTATGACAAGGCTCCTGTCTATGTCAAGATTGAGAAGAACGGCTTCATTGCCAACCGTCTCATGCATGCTCTGTGGCGTGAGGAAATCGCTCTGGTCACTGAAGGCGTCTGCTCCATGGCGGACGCGGACGACGCCTGGACCTTCGGCCCCGGCATCCGTCTTGCTGCTTTCGGCCCTGCCATGAACTATGAGCTGGGCGGCGGCGATCTCGGTCTGAAGGGCTGCGCCATCAAGTTCGGTGCCATGACAAATGCCGTGTTTGCCGACATCTCCGACATGAAGGCCGTTCCCGACACCTGGGCTGATCAGTCCGGCGACGAAATCGGACCTCTGATGGAAGCCTTCCCCGAGGTCATCGGCCACGACAAGGCCTCCATTGCCGACTTCCGGGACAACCTGATTATCAATGTGCTGAAGATGCACAAGAGAATGTAATTATTTCTATTGCGTATAAAACGTCCCGTCTTCCGATGGAAGACGGGACGTTTTTCTTTCCTGTTCAGTGGGACGAGGAACTTGCAGCCACTGTGCTGGAACTGATAATTGCAGCGCACAGAGCCGCCTGCTGAGCTGCAATCAGGGAAATTGTCCCGGTCAAGGCCGCCGTATCGATATGGCTCCGGGGAGTGTAGAGGTCGGAAACAAGCATTGCTGCATGCATCAGGCGCATCCTGCGTCCTATGCCCAGTGCTCCGTACCCCTTCTGAGTGGCAAGCAAACGGTCCGCCTGCAGGATTTCCTCTACAAGAGTGTCTTCTCTCTGATCCAATCCAGCAACAGCTGCCAGAGTTGCCAACTCGTACTGTCTGCCGTACTTTCTGCCTTTGGCCCGAAGTCCATTATAAATCGCAAGCATGCGCTCTACTTTTTTCTCCGGTGATCCTGGCAGCATCGCCAGGACATGAGAAGCGGACTGCACGGCATTGCGCGAATGGAACTGCTCCAACAGCAGCGAATAACACTGCTCCATATCCCCGACCAGCGCATCATCCGATTGCTCGGAAAAAGCCATCAGCACCGCAAATACACTGTCCTCGGCAGATGTCAGAAATGGATGCTCCTGCTTCATCCTGTCGTAAATGTCCCGTCCTCTGGAGATCTTTTCAGCGGCCCGGGCCTCCGTCGTCAGATCTGCCATTAGAAATGCCACCATTGCCAGATACTGGGATCCCCAGAAACGTCCCTTCAGGAGTTTATAGTAGTGGACCGCCCGCTCCATCCGGTTGTCGGCACCAGATGACGACGCCAGCATACACACGACCGGAGCTCGGATCGTCCCACGGAAATTAGAAAACACCCCGGTCTTTTCCTGAAGCAGCTGCTTGCAGTCCTTCAGCCTTTCATAATCCACCACCATGCCTTTAGCACAGAAGATATTCGCGCATATCGGGTAGATGTAACTGCTCTCCAACCGGAACGCCTTCCGAATTATGCCTCGGTTCTCCGCAAAGTCTCTGCACAGTTTATTCAGCATAGCAAGCTCTCTCCTTTACAGAGTTTCGGGCCGGAACTGTGGTCCCGGCCCGTCAAATCCTGAATCATTCTGTCTTTTTTACCGTTTCCACTACGCCCTCAGCCAGACCGGCCAGCCCCTGAATCTCCGAGGGGATGATAATCTTCGTGGCCTTTCCGTCGGCCACCTTCTCCATGGCCTCCAGGGCTTTGAGCTTGATGACCTGATCGTTGGGTGCCGCTTCGTTCAGAAGCTTCAAGGAGTCTGCCAGAGCCTTCTGGACGGCCAGGATTGCCTGGGCCTCACCTTCGGCCCGGAGGATAGCAGCCTGCTTCTCGGCATCTGCGCGGAGCACAGCGGCCTCCTTCTCGCCTTCCGCCACCAGAATGGCGGACTGCTTGGTGCCCTCTGCCTGGAGGATGTTCTGCCGACGCTCACGCTCGGCCTTCATCTGCTTCTCCATGGAGTTCTGGATGTCCGTGGGCGGCAGAATGTTCTTCAGCTCCACACGGTTGACCTTGATGCCCCAGGGGTCGGTGGCTTCGTCCAAAATGGCCCTCATTTCACCGTTGATGGTGGCACGGGCGGTAAGGGTCTGGTCCAGCTCCAGATCGCCGATGATGTTACGCAGGGTGGTGGCGGTCAGGGTCTCGATGGCGTTCATGGGATGCTCCACGCCGTAGGTGTAGAGCTTGGGGTCGGTGATCTGATAGTAGATAACCGTATCAATCTGCATGGTGACGTTATCCTTGGTGATCACGGGCTGCGGGGGATAGTCCATGACCTGCTCCTTGAGGCTGACCTTCTTGGCCACGCGCTCAATGAAGGGGATCTTGAAGTGCAGACCAACCTCCCATACGGTCTGGAAGGCACCCAGGCGCTCGATGACATAGGCTCTGGACTGCTGCACAATGTGGATATTCTTCACCAGAATCAGAAGTACAATGACGGCAAGAATGCCAATGACGATTGCGAATCCCATAATTCTTCCTCCTTTTGCAAGTCTGTATATGATCTATTTTGTTCTTTCGTATTCTAGTGCTTCTGTGGCATGGAGCCGGTTGAGGGATTTTGTCTCCCAGCTCAAAAGCCACTAGCTGGATACACCTCCGGCGATTCGGAACTATGCCGTCAAGGTTTTCCTCGGGAGTCTCCCCGTACGTTGTCTGCCCACAGGCAGGTGTTTTATTTCCACCTACTCCCGATCGTTGATCAGCAGGTTGTACGCAGCGATCTTCTGCTGATTGGAGATGTCAAAGCCACTGCTCTTGCCCATCATGCCGTGCTGCGGCGTGGGCTGGGTGGAGGAGCTGAAGGCCGCGTACAGGGCCAGCCGCTCAGCCTCCTCTTTCTTTTGGGCACGTTCTTCCTCAGACAGCGGACGCTTTGTTTTGTCTTTCCTTCCAAACAGTTTCACAGTAGAACCCTTCTTTCAGATTCCGCTCAGCGTGTGGAGCTCTCATGCGTTTGCTTGTGCTGTTTCTGCCGTTTTGTCTGCAAAGCTATAATAAAGCAAAGCACTTCACCGGTCTGCAGGTTCCATCACCGGTTCCACGTATGCCTTCGCACCTGCAATCCGTTTTACCGTAATGGTCGCACCTTCCGGAATGAATTCGCCGCTCTCGGAACGAGCGGTCCAGACTACTCCATCCAGGCGGATCGCACCGCATTCCCGAAGGTTGTCAATCTCCTCGGTGACCAGCGCCTGCCGTCCCACATGCCGATCTGCGTTGGTTGCTACGGGATTCACCCGGGATGCCTTTCTGGCCCAAGGGGCAACTACAGCCAGGAGGACACCGGACACCACCAGGAACAGCACGATCTGCAGCCATACCGGTGCATTCAGTCCAGCTGCAATCAAAGCCGCCAACGCACCGCCGGCAAACCAGATAGACACCAAATTCACTGTAACAGCCTCAGCTGCAGCAAATACAACCAGCGCAACCAGCCATAGTATTGTCATCGGCGTCAGCATCGACATTACATGATCCAGCATTTCCATTCGCTCCTTTCCTTGGTACTCGATAGGTAACTATCTGTTACGCTTATAGTAACTCAAATATCTCTTTTTGTCAATAGGCTTTTGACAGTTTTTTCTGGTTTTCGGTTGATTATCTGACACGCCCTCATTAATACGTTCTATTATATGTTTTTTTCACTGTTGTATTGACAAACAAGCTATTCTCGTATATTCTATGGATTGCGGAACAGAGAATGCTAATCTGCGGTCATCTTCAAGCTAAGTGGAGCGTGCACAATTCATGCACATGCTTTTATCATAAAGCTCCGCAGGTTGAGTAAATCTTGTTTACGTTTCTTCCGGTAACACCGGAAATACTGCATTGGAGGAATCAGAATGGACAGTACCTTTGAACGGGTCGTAGAAATCCTTCGGGACAAATGCGAACTGGACGAAACCGTGGAGATCACCATGGACACAACCTTCAAGGACATCGACCTGGACTCCCTGTCTGTGGTTGAGATTGCTTTGGAGTGCGAGGATGCCTTTGGCATTGAGATCGATGTGGAGGAGCCACCTCAAACCATGGGGGCCTTTGTGGAGCTGATCGACTCCTTGCTTGCATAACCATATCAACTGAAAGCACCTGGAACACATTTGTTCCAGGCGCTTTTCTCTTCTGTGTAATATACTTTTGTGAGCAATTATTTAAGTGTGCTGGCTGCGACCCTCGGAGTAGTGTTGTAGTACTTCACATACCGAGAGAACATAGTAGCCATCTCAGCCCGCGTGGCCGGTGACTTGGGATTGAGATTGCCCCAGTTGTCGCCCACTAGGATCCCAACGTTAACAGCCCAGCACATGGATTGCTTTGCGTAATCAGAAACTCTTCCACTGTCTCCAAAGCGTCTCAGAGCGCTGATATCAGTACTCGATGTTTCGTGTGTCAATCCGCTCTTAACCGCCATCCGATAAAGGAAGGTTGCTAATTGTTCTCTGGTTACGCTGTCATTGGTTCCGAACTTTCCATTGCCAAAGCCGAGAACTATTCCGTTGCTGGCTCCCCAGACCACATACTTAGAATAATATGTACCCGGGATCACATCGCTGAATCCTCCGTTGCCGGAGCCGACAATTGTTTTTCCCGTCTCCCTCTCAAATTCCCTGCCCATGACTGTGACGAACTGAGCACGACTTGTTTGGGATGTCGGATTAAAGTAGTCCGCTCGCATAAACAGGCCTTGATTTGTGCCGTCCTCCACATACTGGGCATACCAGGCGCTCTCATCCACATCCAGGAATGTCAGGATGCCCCACTTTGCCCTCAGAGCCAGGGACCCTGCCGCCGGCACAATGCTGGCTTCAGTATATACCGCACTGCCGTTGGTCCAACCGATGAGCGTCCTGTTTGCCTTCTGAGCTGTCGGCATGGTTCCAAAATAATCACCCGCAATGTAAACCCGGCTGGTAAAACTGGGTGTAGCGCCGTTGCCGTTAAAAGTAACGGAAACCTCCTTGTCCTTTGGCCTCAGATAATCCATACTGGCCCAGGCAAGTGTCCCATTATAATTAATCTGTCCCCATCCGTTGTAAGTACCTAAAACATAAACAGTGGTGCCTGCCGGAAGCCTGCCCAGCTTATCCGACGTCCAGGCGTCAGAAGGCAGCGCCCGGACATTCAGTGCTTCACAGTAATAGACCACATAATCGCCCGCATCCGCCCTGTTCAAGGGATAGCCGCTTCCCGTGGAATAAGTAAACCCTGGGTAATAAACGGGCATGTGAAGGCCCTGAATGCCCCGTCGGCCCATGGAATTCACAAAGCCATCATAGGTATACTTCCGCACATCGATCTCATACGGCCCGGAAAAATTACAGTCATAGATTAGGAAGCCATCATTATAAATGGCCATTAGCACCATAGTATGGTGCCCGGCACTGAATACCGCACCGGGGCGGCAGTAGGAGAACAGTTCCTTGAGTGTTGCCGCACTGTAGCCTGGTGCCAGTTCTCTGGTTCCATACACTTCCTTGATCACATCGTAATAAAACGAGCTGTTGCCATAGCTGGTCGCAAGAGCAGTGTCTACTGTGGCATTCTGAGGAAACTTGTAAAAGAGTGCCGTATAGACATGTCGGGCAAAGCCAACACAGGTCCATCCTTTGATGTCAATACGTGAAGATGTGCTTGTGATTCCATATTCGCGAAGCTCATCGGTGGAGAGGTACTGAACCTCATTGTCATTTGACACGTGCCCCACCGGGAACCTGGAAAGCGGCATCGTCACATTTCCAACCTTCACCGTGATGTTCTGCCAATTGGCCGGCATGTTGGAGAACGTCATCTGACCATATGGATAGCCCGCAGCGTTTGCACCCACAGACAGAAGCCCCAGCAACATAATCGTGCTGACTAGGATCAGAAAGCCGTGGAAGAGTCGCCTGCGCATTATTTTCACCTCAATTAAAAATGGTTACAAAAACGTATCATTATCATAACACATTTCATTTCATGCGTCAACGATTTTTACCAATATGTTGTCATTTCGTTCTGTTTAACAAGTGATTCTACAACATTAT
>JAEEGL013330018.1_pt1 | contig 13803 bp, 17 predicted proteins | sample 9134231 | NCBI WGS metagenome assembly JAEEGL01 (sample SAMN16246548, study PRJNA631951) | gut metagenome | biome: gut microbiome; feature: rumen; material: fiber-attached | host: Bos | place: Iran: Karaj | collected 2018-10 | reverse complement strand
CTCTGGTGGGCCATCGCGGAAGGTGCGGCAGTTGCCATGGCAATGATTTCATCCTGGCTGATGATCACACTGCGCTTCAATCAGAACAGTGTCTTTTATACCGTCATCGGTCTGATCGTGAAGATCGCGACGTTCTGGTTCCTGCTGAGTTATATGGGTTATGCCGGTGCCATGGCATCGACGATCCTGGCTGTCTTCACGATTCTGTTCCTGTCATTGAGCCGGGTCTATAACGTTTTCAATGTATCCTACCAGCGGCTGTTTCTGCAGATGGGCAAGATGCTTGCCGCGTGTCTGTGCATGAACGGTGTCTTTGCGATCTTCAAGTTCTTCGGACTTGACGGTCTGCATGCCAGCCGGCTGCTTTCCGCGGTGCATCTTCTCGCCATGTACGCGGTTGCCGTACCGGTCTATCTGTTTGTTACCGGCATGCTGAAAGTGCCGACGCAGCTGTTCGGCAAAAAGAAGGGGAAGTCGAATGATGCGGCTGGATAAGTTTCTGGCCGATCACGGCTGCGGCACCCGTTCGGAAGTCAAGAAAAGCATCCGCCGTCACGAAGTCAGTGTCAACGGCAGCACCAACGTCAGGGCGGAACAGCATATCGATCCGGAAAATGACGTCATCACGTTTCTGGGTGAGGAAATCGTCTATCAGAAGTATGTCTATCTGATGCTGCATAAACCGGCCGGCTGTATCAGCGCGACCAGCGGCAATACCGAAACCGTCATGGATTATATCGCCGAGCCGTATAAGGATCTGTTTCCCTGCGGCCGTCTCGACAAGGATACGGAAGGACTGCTTCTGATCACCAATGACGGACCGCTGGCCCATGAGCTTTTATCACCGAAGAAGGGCATTGAAAAGGAATACTTCGTCCGTTACGCAAACGATCTCAGTCCGGCGGATATTGAAAAAGCCGGCCAGGGCATCGTCTATCAGAAAGAAGCCTATAAACCGGCAAGAATCACGGAAGTGAAGGATCACACCTGTCATATTGTTCTCACGGAAGGCAGGTTTCATGAGATCAAGCAGATCTTTGCCGCACTGGGCAATGAAGTGCTTTATCTGAAACGTCTGCGTATGAAAAACCTGAAGCTTGATGAGAATCTCGCTCCAGGTGAGTACCGGTATCTGAGTGAAGAAGAGATCAATGATCTCAGAGAAGGGTGCTGATGACTTCTTCAGGAAGTATGAACTGACCAGTACGGGCATATTCCTGCAGGAAGGTTATGATCTGCGTGGTCAGTGAATTCGGTGTCGAAGAACCGCTTGTTACGGCAATGCGGTTTTTATTTTTCACCATTTCCTCTTTCAGGGAAAGGACGCTTTCGATCAGGCAGGTTTCCGGGATGCCGGCTTTTGTGCCGATTTCCCGCAGCTGGTTGCTGTTGTTGGAACGGGGATCGCCGACAACGATCAGCACGTCGGTGTCTTTCAGATTCATGACGGCTTCCTGACGGACACGGGTGGCATTGCAGATCTCTTTGCAGACGACGGCATCCGGCCATCTGGCAAGACAGGCGTCAATGATCTCCTGGGTGTCGATCAGAGACAGGGTTGTCTGGTTGGTGATCAGAATGTTCTCAAGACCGTCCAGTTTTTCAACGTCAGCAGCGGAAGTCACCAGATGGACACGGCTGCTGAGTCCGACGGTTCCCTCGGATTCGGGATGATTCTTCTTGCCGATGTAGATAACGTCGCCATGGGCGGCATGTTCCCGGACGATGGTGTGGGTGCGGATGACATCCGGACAGGTCGAGTCCACCACGCTCAGACCTTTGGCGGCAGCCTTTTCGCGGACTGCGTCACTGACTCCGTGGGCCGTGAAGATCACGACGCCTTCCTCGATCTCATCGAGCAGTTCGAGACGGCTTTTGGCGGGATTCTCGACGAAACGGATGCCCATCCGGCGGCATTCCTCGACGACAAAACGGTTGTGGACGATCATGCCCAGCATGGTGACCGGCTGATCGGGATATTGTTCAGCTGTCCGTTTCGCGGTCATGATAGCCCGGACGACACCCTGGCAGTAACCGCGCGGAATGACAGAAATGATTTCCATGTGAGACCTCCCGGATTCATTATAAATGATGTGTTACTTTTCAGCAAAATACGATGATGGTAGAATAGAAAAGATAGAGAACGAGGTGGAATTATGTATCAGATTCAGCTTGATCATCCAGTACATGCACATTTTATCGGCATCGGCGGAACATCCATGAGCGGCCTGGCAGAGTTTCTGGTCATGAACGGTTTTACGGTTACCGGATCCGATTCGGCACACTCCAAATATACCGAACATCTGGAAAAGCTCGGCGTGCAGATCAAATATCCGCAGAGTGCAGACAATATCAATGACGATATTGATGTCGTTATTTTCAGTGCGGCGATCCGGCCCGGCAATCCCGAGTACGATGCGGCTGATTACTGCGGAATACCGATGCTGACAAGAGCTGAACTGCTTGGACAGCTGATGGCGATGTATGACAATGCCATCAACATTTCCGGAACCCACGGCAAGACAACCACGACTTCGATGGTGACTCAGATCCTTCTGAAGGCGGATATGGATCCTTCCGTTGAGATCGGCGGTACACTGCCGGCGATCGGCGGCAATATGAGAATCGGTGAAAACCGTGATCTGATGGTCGTGGAAGCCTGTGAATACACCAATTCGTTCCTCTCATTCCATCCGACGATCGGCGTCATTCTGAATGTCGAAGCCGACCATCTGGATTTCTTCAAGGATATCCAGGACATCCGCCGTTCCTTCCGCGCGTTTGCGAATCTTCTGCCGGAAGACGGTGTGCTGATCCTCAATTCCGAGATCACGGACCGCAGCTACTTCACGGAAAACCTGAAGGCTCAGGTAATGACCTTCGGCCGTGATCCAAAAGCCGATTTCACCGCTGTCAAGATCAGCAGTGACATTCTGGTCCGGCCGACTTTCACCGTCGTCGAACACGGCAAGGAAATGGCGGAAGTCACTCTGAACTGCTCCGGCATGCACAATGTCTGGAACGCGCTTGCGGCGATTGCCGTGTGCCGTTATCTCGGTGTTTCCTATAAAGCGATCACCGAAGCACTGAAGGAATTCCGCGGTGCCGCCCGCCGTTTCGATATTCTCGGCAAGGTCAACGGCTTCACCGTCATGGACGATTATGCCCACCATCCGCAGGAAGTGGACGTTGTCATTCAGACACTGCTGAAATACCCGCACCGCAAGCTCTGGGCTGTCCAGCAGCCGCATACCTATTCCCGCACCAAACTGCTGATGCAGGACTTCGCGGACGTCTTGTCCCGTTCGGAAGCGGTCATCGTAACGGATATTTTCCCGGCCCGGGAAACCGATACACTCGGCGTTACCGCCGAACAGCTGGTTGACGAACTGAAGAAGCGCGGCACGGAAGTGTACTATACACCGACTTTTGACGATGCTGAAAAGTTCATTATGGAACACTGCCAGGAAGGTGACCTGGTCGTCACGCTCGGCTGCGGCAACATCAACATTCTGGCCGAAAGACTTGTCGACAAGTACGGAACCCGCGAATAATATCTGAAAACTCAGCCATCCGGTTGGGTTTTTTTTCCGAATATGATAAAATCCGTGTGCCCGCAAAGAAAGGAGGCAGCTTATGAAAAAATATGAAGATTTCAATCTGAAACCGGAAACGATGGAGTTTATACAGAAAAACCATTTTAAAGAACCGACCCCGATCCAGGAACAGGTGATTCCGGCCTGTCTGAAAGGTAAGGATGTCATCGGTCTTTCCGCTACCGGTTCCGGTAAGACACATGCCTATCTGATTCCGATCATGGAGATGGCGGATCCCGCAAAGGATTACTGCCAGGCTGTCATTACCGCTCCGACCCGTGAACTGGCTGCCCAGATCTTTGAAATGGCGAAAGTCATGAATGAAGTCATTCCGGATCTCAGGATCCGTCTGCTGATCGGCGGCCAGGAAAGAAGCCGTGACAAGGAACAGCTTGAAAAGGCACAGCCGCATATCGTGATCGGCACACCCGGCCGTATCCGTGACCTGTTTCTGAACGACGGCGGTCTGCGTATCGAAAAGGCGAAGATCCTGGTTGTCGACGAAGCTGACATGACGCTTGAATACGGCTTCCTGGATGAGATCGACGCATTTGCCGGCCGGCTTTCCGATGACCTGCAGATGCTTTGTTTCTCAGCGACGATGCCGGAACAGCTCAAGCCGTTCATCCGCAAATACATGCATCATCCGATTACCTGCCAGATCGGTGAAAAGGTCCGTTTCAATCCGGATATCCGTCACGTTCTGGTGCCGTGCTACCACCATGGCTACGCGAAAACGATTCAGTCCATTCTGCCGGGCTTCCGGCCGTATGTATGCCTGATCTTCGCCAATACCAGACAGGAAGCGACGGAAATTGCCGAAGAGCTCCGCAAAGCCGGCATCAGCGTCAGTGAAATTCACGGCGATCTGACGAGCCGCAAGAGAAAGCAGGCCATGAAGAGCATTGCCAGTGCCGAGCATACGTACGTCGTCGCGACCGACCTGGCAGCCCGCGGCATTGACATCGGCGAAGTGACCCATGTCATTTCCTGCGGTTTCCCGGATGATCTCGAATACTATATTCACCGGGCCGGCCGTACCGGCCGTGCCGGATCGAGCGGCACCTGCTACGCGCTGTATGAAGAAAAAGATGACGCGGCGATCCGTTCTTTGAAGCGCCGGGGTATCCGGTTTGAGCATCAGAGATGCCGCAATGGTGTCTGGCAGGATCTGCAGCCATACGGGGTCAGACGCACGCACAAAGATGATGAGCTGGAAAAGAAGATCGCGATGATCATGACCAAAAAGAACACGAAGGTCAAACCCGGCTATAAGAAAAAGAGAGCGGAGGCCATCGCCCGTGTACACCGTCAGAAAAAACGCGAAATGATCCGTTCCAAGATCCGTGAGGAAAAGAAGGCCATGTACAAAGCCCGTGCCAAGCAGGATAAGGAGAACGGTTTATGATCATCGGCTCGCATGTGCAGATGAAAGCACCTGACTTTGTCGAAGGCAGTGTGAAGGAAGCTGTTTCCTACGGTGCCAATGCGCTGATGCTGTATACCGGCGCACCACAGAACACACGCCGCCGGCCGCTTTCGGAAATGCACATCGCCGAGGCGTCCGAACTGATGAAAAAGCACCAGATCAAGGCGGAACACATGATCATTCACGCGCCGTATCTGATCAATCCCGCCAACAGCGTGAAGCCGGAAGTGGCGGAGCTGGCCAGAGAATTTCTGAGCAGTGAAATCGAACGCACCCATGCCATCGGGGCGAAATACATTGTTCTGCATCCCGGCAGCTACACGACGACGGATCTGGAAACCGGCATCCGAACGATCATTTCCTGTCTGAACACACTGGACATTCCGGAAGGCATCGTCATCTGTCTGGAAACGATGGCCGGTAAGGGAAGTGAAGTGGGTTTCCGCTTTGAACATCTTGCGGAAATCATTTCTGCCATGCGCCAGCCGGAACACTTCGGGGTATGCCTCGACACGTGCCACATTCATGACGCCGGCTATGACGTCCGTGATTATGACGGTGTGCTCGATGAATTTGACAGGATCATCGGTCTCAACAGACTGCATGTCATTCATCTGAACGATTCGAAAAATGAACAGGGTGCCCGCAAGGACAGACATGCCAATCTCGGCCAGGGCAAAATCGGCTTTGACACGCTCTGCATGATCGCCCATCATCCCCGCACAGCTGAAATTCCCAAGATTCTTGAGACACCTTATATTGACGGCGAGCCACCTTATAAAGAGGAAATCGCCATGCTGAAGCAAAAGAAATTCAAAGACCTGATGAAAGCGCAGTAATGCGCTTTTTCTTGTATAGCAAAAAAGAATGCACGTTTTACTGTGCATTCTCCGTTTCGCTGATGATTTTCTGAATCTCGTTTTTCAGAGCGTCGGCAAGTTCCGCCTGCGGGACAGTGCGGACCAGCTGGCCTTTGCGGAACAGCATGCCGGTTTCATGACCGCCGGCGACGCCGACATCCGCCCGGCTGGCTTCCTGCATGCCGTTGACCGGACAGCCCATGACGGCAACCGTGATATTCGCCCGGACAGACTGCAGATAGTCTTCCATTTCTTTGACCAGCGGCAGCATGTCATACTGGATCCTTCCGCAGGTCGGACAGGCAACCAGATCCGGCACGCGGTCGGCCAGGTCAAAGCTTCTCAGCAGCTGCTTGGCGATGATCAGTTCGTCTTTCGGCGGACCGGATACCGAGACACGGATCGTGTCACCGAGTCCTTCGTTCAGCAGGACACCGAGAGCGGCGGAGGATTTGACAGCGGATTCCGCGAAACCGCCGGCTTCCGTGACACCGAGATGCAGAGGATAGATGAAATGCTCGGCCGCTGCTTTATAGGCGTCGATCGTCAGCCGGACATTGCTGGATTTGAAGGACAGACAGATGTCATGGAAGTCCATGCTTTCCAGGATGTCGACATGCCGCTGCGCACTGGCAACCATCGCTTCGGCGCATGGTCCGCCGTATTCCTGCAGGAACTGCTTTTCCAGCGAACCGGAATTGATGCCGATGCGGATCGGGACTTTTTTCTCTTTGCATTTTTCAACGACCGCTTCGGTATTCTCACGGGAACCGATGTTGCCCGGATTGATGCGGATGGCATCCACGTTGCCTTCAAGCGACAGCAGGGCAAGATGATGGTTGAAATGAATATCCGCGACAAGCGGAATATGGATCTTTTCACGGATAAAAGGAATCGCTCTGGCGTCTTCTTCGTCAAGAACGGCAGTACGGATCAGTTCACATCCGTTTTCCTCCAGTTCCAGGATCTGGGCAACAGAGCCTTCGATATTTTTGGCCGGCACGTTGGTCATCGACTGCAGAATGCATTTGTTCTGGCCGCCGATCTGCAGGCCGCCGACATAAATCGGTCTGGTTTCGGTACGTTTTACCATAGTGTTTACACCTCTTTTATTATTATCTCATGAAGCAGAGAGAAAAGAACCATGAAGATCATCCGTGTCTTCCGAATGAGAGGGTGAATGAAAGCCATAAAAAAAGCAGACTGGATGAATCAACAGAATCAATATCTTTCTTGGATTTTAAAAAGGTTTATGTTATACTGCTTACGGTAAAAACAGGAGGAATCAGAACATGCCTAGAGACAATCTGACTTTTAAGTGCTCTGTGTGTGGTGAAGAAAACTACATTGGTACAAGAAATAAGCGTAAGCATCCTGAAAAAATGGAAATCAAGAAGTACTGCCCGCGCTGCAACAAAGTTACACTGCATAAGGAGAAGAAATAACCGTAAGGTTATTTTTTTGTAAAAACCTATGAAACTCGATATTCTGCCCATCGGCCAATATGAAGAAAACGTATATGTTCTTCATGATAAAGGACATGTGCTGATCATCGATCCGGGAAGGTCAGCCAAAACGATCGCTTCCGTGATCGCTCCGGACGAAACAGTCGACGCTGTCATTCTGACCCATGGCCATGCCGACCATACCCAGGCTGCCGATGATATCAGTGAAATGTATCACTGCCCGGTTTACATGAACCGTGAGGACTATATTCTCGTGGATCCGTCCTTTGCCGGTAAACACGGTTTTGACGGACCTGTCTACAGTGAGATCCTCGACCTGCAGGCCGTCATGAAAATCGGTGTCTTCGATCTGCAGATCCATTACACACCCGGCCATACTGCCGGCAGTGTATGTGTTCAGTACAAAAACCTGCTGTTCAGCGGTGACACGCTGTTTGCCGGCAGTATCGGCAGAACCGACCTGTATTCCGGTGACGAAATGCAGATGGCCCGGTCACTGGAATATCTGAAGAAACTTCCGCATGATCTCAAGGTACTTCCCGGTCACGGACCTTCTTCGACGATCGGCACCGAAATCAAAAGAAATCCGTTCATGATATACTGATGAACGAGGAGGCACGATATGAAAAAAACTTGGATGATCTGTCTGTTTGCCGCCGTACTGGCTGTCAGCGGCTGCGGTAAAAAAGAAGAAGCGTCAGAGACGGAACAGGACAGTGCAATGGTCTCCATCGCCGCCACTGACTTTACCCAGGCCCAGGCGGAAGATCTTCTGAAACAGGAAGTGAAAACATACTGCGGCAGCCAGCTTGCCTGCAAGGTCACATCCGTAAAGATCGCCGGCAAGGACATCAACGGCACCTATACATACGAACAGGACGGAAAGACGATGGAAGCGACCGTTACGCTTCTTGATGTCGCCGTCAATAAAAAGGATCCTAACATCTACACGATCGCGGACAAACAGTTCTCTTCACCGGCGGCGGCCAAGGAAACCGCATCCGATAAAACCGCGGATCCGAACAGCAATAACAGCAGCAACAGCAATAAGGACAAAGAGACAAAAGACAAAGACAAGGATAAAGATACAAAAGAAAACGAGGCCGGTATTCCGAAACTGCCTCTGCCGGACAAGAAACTTGATCCGGAAAACCCGGAGGACACGGAATATAAGACCGTTCTGGAAACCGACGACTATTACGTCTTCCGCATCTATCTCTATACCGAGGGAACTCTGCATGTCACCGGTCATTATGAAGGTACCGGACTCTTCCGGGTCGTCGTTCTCAATGAGGACCAGACGGTTGCCAAGGATCTGATCCACGCAACCAAGACGGAAGAACTTGATTACAGTGTGAAGCTGAAAGCCGGCTTCTATTACATCTACGCGGCATCGGACGGCGGCAGCTGGAACCTCGAATACAAAACCGAATACTGAGCAGTCCCGTAAAGATACAGTGAGTTTATACAGCTGTATCTTTTTTTGGATATTCCGCTTTGTCTTTCTATATGAGAAGTGAAGGGGGAATTCTATGCATGAACGACTGATTACGATCCTGCGGATCGCTCTGGCGAGTCACGTCACGGACATTCATTTCTCACTGCTGGAAGGCAGCCGGGAAAACGTCATCATCGAAATGCGTCTCAAAGGGGAAGTGCGAAGAGTCCGCGGCCAGCCGGATGACGACAGGCTGTTCCGCTACATCATGTACCGGGCCAATCTGGATCTGGCCAATGTCTTTGAACCGCAGACCGGCAGTTTTACGGAAACGGTGGAAGGAAAACAGCTTTCCCTGCGTTTCGCGCTGGTCTGCAGCTACCGGATGAAAAGCGGCGTGCTGCGGATCCTCAACAATCATTCCGCTCTGCATATCGAAGAACTCAGTGAGGACACCGACACGGTTTACTGGCTGCAGCATCTTACCGACAGCCGCAGCGGCCTGTATGTCTTCAGCGGACCGACCGGCTCCGGCAAGACGACAACGCTGTATACGATTCTCGCCGAAACACAGGGGAAGAAGATCTATTCACTGGAAGATCCGATCGAAGTCGTCCAGGAAAACTTCGTTCAGCTGCAGGTCAACGAAAGACAGCTGACGTATGCCGACGGCATCAAACAGCTGATGCGCCAGGATCCCGATATTATCTTCATCGGTGAAATCAGAGACTCGCTGGCTGCCGAAATGGCTGTGCGAAGCGCTCTGACCGGCCATCTGGTCGTGACCAGCATTCACAGTGCCGACTGCACCGGTGCCATCAGCCGCATGCTGGAACTGGGCGTCAGGGAATACCAGCTGAAAGACGTTCTCTGCGGAATCGCGAATCAGCGCCTGTTCATGCGGGAAGACGGAAGCAGGACGGGTGTCTATGAAATCATGACGCGAAAGGAAATCGTGCAGTATATGAGCAGCCATACACTGCCCGAAGAACATATCAGTCTGAAGGAGAAACTGCATGAAGCCTGCGGCCGTGGCATTCTTTCCAAAGCGCAGATCGAAGAAGAAACTCTCTAAAGAGACAATGCAGGGTATCGCTTCGCTGATGAACAGCGGATTCTCTCTGCAGCAGACACTGACGATCCTGGACGATCCGGCAAGCAAGCCGGTATTTGACGAAATCCGCGCCCGGCTGGAAAGCGGCGAAGCCATCAGTGATTTTCTCTGTGAATACACTCCCGCAGCATATGCCCGCTATCTCAGCGGCTTTCTGATGTACATGCCGTTCCATAACGCATTGGCGCTGAGTCTTTCCATTGTCGATACCGACGATAGAAATCAGAACGAGCTGCTGAAAGGTCTTCTTTATCCTGTTCTCATGATGGTCGGCATGCTGGGAGCATCCGCGCTTTTTTCCCTGACCATCCTGCCGGCGATGATCTCGCTTCTGGAAGGCTTTCAGCTGGAGGATCCCAGTTACGGCATTATGAAAACAGCCATTCCGGCTGCGGCTTTGACGATTCTGATCCTGCTGGCGGTTGCGGCTGTCATATTCATGATTTCCATCCGGCAGAAGCATATCGTTTCATCCTACTGTTTTCTGCTGCGTTTTTTGAAAGATTCACTGCCGGTACAGATCGCTTCCCGGAATTTTACCCGTTTCTTTCTGGAATGCGTCAGACAGAAACTGTCGACGATCCAGTGCATGGATATTCTGATGCATCTGCCGGGCCGACCGGTGGTCTCCTATATTGCGCGCATGCTCGATCAGGAAATGAGAAAAGGCTTTTCTCTGGAAGACGCGGTCCATACGGATCTTCTTGAGTCCTCATTGAGCCGGTTCATGAAGACGGCAATCTATTCTTCGGACTGTGAAAAGATGCTGGAAGGGTATCTGGAAATGACAAAAGCCCGCACGGAAACACAGATCCGCAGATTCTCCCGAACCGTGCAGTTTGTTTCCTATCTGCTGATCGGCGTTATGATCGTGCTGATGTACCGGCTGCTGCTGATGCCGATGAACATGATGCAGAGAATCTGAGGAGAAAACGATTGCCGCTCTATATAAACAGTGAAGACCAAATGTTTTCAGAAAGGCGGTGCTGGAATGAAGAAGAAATGGAAACAGGGTTTTACACTGCTGGAAATGACGATCGTTCTGCTGGTCATTTCCGTGCTTTTTCTGCTTACGGTCCCCAACATCCAGAAGACGATGGAAATCGTCAATAACAAAGGCTGCAAAGCGATCGAGAAGGTGGCTGATGCCGCCATCCTCGAATACAAGATGCAGTATGACGATTATCCCGGCAGTGTCTCTGATCTGATTGCGGCGGGACTGCTCAGTGAAGATCAGGCGACCTGCGGCGGCAATAAGACACTGGTGATCTCGGGTGGCCAGGCCTACGTTGAATAGCGGCTTCAGCCTGATGGAAGTCTGCCTGGTGATCCTGTGTCTGTCCGTGCTGACTTTGTTCACTCTGCCGCATCCGCATCAGGAAGCCGACAGCTTTCATACTTTTCCGGATGCGTATCTTAAAGCCCAGTCAGAAGCGATCCGCCGGGCTGAATATGCGACATGCTTTTCGGAAGACGGCAGTGTGCCGGATATCACGTTTAATGAAAAAGGAAACGTGAACAAGGCGATGACACTGCATTTTGAAAAGCACCGTACTTCCGTGATCATTGAACTGGGAGGTGGCCGGCTTGTTTTCCGCTAAGAACGGTTTTCTGCTGAGCGACGCGCTGATCGCTGTTCTGATCACGGCTCTGACCGGCTCTTTGATCACGGCTGCCGTAACACTGACACTGCAGAGTCAGAAGGCGGTTCATACAGCCGTCATGGAAATGGAAGATCAATATGAAGCCGGCTTCATGAATGTGAAAGGCTGTGAGCTCGCATGCAAAGACGAAGCGGATCCATCCTGATGACGGACCTCGTGCTTTCCGTCATGATCGTCATCCTGCTGGTGCCGGCTCTGATGATTTCCATCGCCGTCATGCACGACAGTCTGCGCTTCAACGAAGAAGTGCAGGACGAGGTCGCTCTGAGCCAGCTGCGCCGCATTCTGCTGATCAGCTATGACCTGGAATGCAGTTCCGGCTGCCTGCAGTTTGAATATCAGGGCAGGGACTGTATCCTGCAGCAGGTCAATGATCATCTGATCATCCAGCCGGGCACCCAGATCATTCTGGCGGACATTGATTCCTGCCGTTTCGAACAGATGGGAAATACTGTGATCCTCTATTATGAAAGACATGGTCAGATTTCACGGGCGGCAATCGCGGCGGTCTGAAGCCGGCTTTATCAGCGCTCTGTTTCTGTCGGTCTTCCTGTGCCTGTGCCTGTATACGGGTATTCTTACCGCAAACATCAAAAGCCGCAGCGAGGTGATCCTGAATCTGAAACGCGAACAGGAATACTTCCTGTGTGAAGCATCTGTCATCCGGGAAGCCATGTGCTCTCTGCGGAAAGAAAAGAAGCAGCTCGATGATATGGAAAGGAAGGAAACAGAAGAGGAAGGCAGCGAAGAAGAGAGGACAGCGGACGAAACAGAAGATACGGAGCGGCTTTCAGACCGGCTGGAAGGCAATATTCTGCGGATCACGGTTGATGGGCCGTATCCGGAGGAAGTGCTGCTGACAGTCGATCCGGAAAGTATGAAAGTGCTGGACTGCATGATGCTGCGAAGTGAAGGAGATGAAATCCCGTAAGCAGAAGAAAGACCGTATTCCTGAAACGGATACGGTCTTTTATTGATGATAGGATTTCCGGGAAGAAAGGGACGGTCGCGCGGGGGACGATTTCATTGACAAAAGAAGGCATTTTAATACAATAATATAGGATAGACAGGTAGAGAAATATGGTAATTGTTAACGATTTAAAACAAGGTATGACCATTCAGGAAGACGGCGAATTATACAATGTTCTCAACGTTGATCATAATAAAACCGCAATGCGTCAGATGATCATAAAGGTCAAGGTTAAAAACCTCCGTTCCGGTGTCATCAAAGAACTGAACTTCACCGGCGGTGACAAAGTTGAGGATGTCCGTGTTGAAAGAAAAGAAATGCAGTATCTGTACGATGACGGCATGAACCTCGTTTTCATGGACAACAACACATACGAGCAGATTGAAATCCCCAAGGAAAGACTTGAGTGGGAAATGAAATTCATGAAGCCGAATGACAATGTCATGATTTCCGTGTTCGAAAAGAATGAAAACGAATCCGAGATCCTCGGCGTTATTCTTCCGGATAAAGTCGAACTGCAGATCACGGAGTGCGAGCAGGCAGTCAAGGGCGATACAGCCACTTCTGCTTCCAAGAACGCTGTCGTTGAAACAGGTCTGCAGATCAAAGTCCCGCTGTTCATCCAGAACGGTGAGATGGTAGTGATTTCCACTGTTACAGGTGAATATTCCGGCCGTGCTTAATCTGTACCGCCGATTTCCACAGTATTATTTCTCATAAACAGGATGTGCTGCAAAGCACATTTTGTATATTAAAGATTCCATTTTAGAGGCGAGTTTATGAGCAAGACATATTTAGGAGCAAAAAGAAAACGCACCAATACTCCTGCTGAAAACAGAAAGAGAACAGTTGAATACAGACATCTCAGATATGCAAAAAAACCTGTATTTCTGGATGAAGAAGAAACTGTGATCGTATTGCCGGAAGCACCTGAGGCAAACGTGAGTGATGAAGCAGAAGAAACGGTTGTCGTATTGCCGGAAACGGAAGAGACAGCACCGGTTGAACAGGCTGTCACGGTTTCGGAACCGGTAAAAGAGAATACTGAGAAAGGCGGCTTCTTTGCCAGAGTCACCGCCTTCTTCGCTGGTCTTTTCGGTGCATTGAAATCAGAGGAAGACGCTGTTGCGGATGAAACAGTCCGAGCCGCGGAGCTTCTGGAAGTCCTGGCAAATTCAGACGAACCGGTAAGCGAAAAAGAATCGGCACCGGAAGAACCTGGGGAAGAAACAGCTGAAGCTGAAACTGAAACAGAAGCAGCTGCGG
>JAEEGL012028940.1_pt1 | contig 13803 bp, 6 predicted proteins | sample 9134231 | NCBI WGS metagenome assembly JAEEGL01 (sample SAMN16246548, study PRJNA631951) | gut metagenome | biome: gut microbiome; feature: rumen; material: fiber-attached | host: Bos | place: Iran: Karaj | collected 2018-10 | reverse complement strand
TTCGCCAACTATGTGGATGTCCTTCGGCAGGCCAAGCCTGACGCGGATTTCAGCGATCTGCTGCTGGAACTGCTTATGGCAGAAGCCAATGCGCGTCAGGAGAACCAGAACCGCAGACGCCTGAAGGCCGCAGCATTCCCTTACCAGAAAACCCTGGACGATTTCGACTACTCACAGTTGAATTCAAGCGTATCGCCGCTGTTTATCCAGGAACTGGCATCCTGCAAGTTCATTGACGAACGAAAGAACATTGTCATGATCGGGAACCCCGGCCGCGGGAAAACGCATATCTCCATTGCCATCGGTCTGAAGGCCTGCCTCCAGGGCTACAGGGTACTGTTCAAAAACGCCGGGACGCTTTCCACAGAGCTTACTGAAGCCCGTGACGCCTACCAGCTTGGCCGCATCGAACGCGTATTGGACAAGACCGATCTTCTGATCCTGGACGAGCTCAGCTACATGAGCTTCAACAAATACGAGTCTGAACTGCTTTTCAAGGTCATCTCCGAACGCAGCGAAAGGTCCAGCACGATCGTTACCACGAACCTCCCGTTTTCCAGGTGGACAGAGCTGTTTGAAAACAATACCATGGTTTCCGCGCTGGTTGACCGCCTGACTTTCCGTTCCCACGTCCTGGATATGAGCGGTCCTTCGTACAGGCTCCTCACCGCGCAGGCAAATGCTAACCAGTAACTCCCTGGGGCTCTGCCCCAGACCCCGGAGTTTAGGGCTTGGATTTCCAGGGAGAGTGATGCGCTTGGGACGGCCAGTGGATCGAAAAAGGAGCAATACCGTTTGGCATCACTCCCCCCCGTAACCCCATGGACGCCCCAGGGTCGCTCTCCAGCGTTGCCCCTTACCTCCCATGGGGAAAGACACCAGTATGGTACCAGTTCGCAATATCGATGTCAAGGGTTACGGTGGCCCTAATTTCGTTAGCACGTGGCTCAAGTATTCGCTGTCACTTTTGGCTATTGTGGCTCAAGTATTCATTAGCACAAGTGGCTCAAATATTCGTTAGCACGTGGCTCAAATTTTCGTTGACATTCACAAACCATTGAATCATAGACTAATATGGGTTTATCATTTGAGATTACGAACTAATCAGAATACTTCTTTTTGTAATAGAATGGGATTTGATGTTTGTTTTGTCATGTATGATAATCCTCATAAAACAGACTGGAGAAGGAGATGCTAGCAAGCCGTTTTCCTCTCCACAAACCACATCCATATATTACATCGTCTAGGCCAAGATCCAAATCGCAATCACTGCGGTAGGTGGATAGCTGGGTTACTTGTGGTTGGCTTGGACAGGCTGCTCATAGCGCTGCTGGTATTCATGGTATTGGATTACATAACCGGACTCATGCGCGCGATAGCAGACAAGACGCTTTCAAGTGCAATAGGCTTAAGGGCATATGCAGGAGGATAATCATTTTCGCGCTGGTGGGCGTAGGCCACGTGCTGGACACACACGTGGTGGGCACCAGCTCGGCGCTGCGAAGCGCGGTCATATGCTTTTACCTAAGCAACGATGGCGTGAGCATGCTGGAGAACGCAGCGTACCTCGGACTGCCCGTGCCGGAAAAGCTCAAGGCGGTGCTTAGTCAGTTGCATGGTAAAGATGACAACGATAAGGATGATTATAATATGGAGTGAACGGCTTTGCCTTTTCGGGCAAAGCCGCTTTTTCTTTTGGTCAAATAGATAGGGAATCATAGTGTCATGATGGACAAACTATAATTCTTGATTGTTTTTGGCATTTAATCAGTTAGTCCTCAATCATATTTTTTGTTGATTGTAACGGTATCGTAGAGTTCGTCATTAATATATACTTCTGCTTTAATTGATGGCAAACTCGATGTTCCAAGCTTAGATTTATATCCTACGCTTGATCTTACAAAAGCGGTTTTGCTAAAGCCTGACTTGAGTGCAATATCGCTAGAGGATACCAGATAATCGGTTTCATCCGACCATATTGTTTTATCAGACTCTTTGATAAATACAACATGAACTTTGACTTTGTCAACTGCGATTGCTTTTTGATTGGTTACACTGATTTTAAGATAAGGGACATAGAGAGTTTCACCATTCAGCCCAGTATTAGCAGTCCAACAGTTGGCATCGTATTTTATCCCAAAATCTTTCCCGTTCGTATTCTTCACAGTCGCTTGGCTCTGGTCGCCTGTTCCTGCTTTTTCAAGTGGAATGGAGATTACCGTTTCATTGTATGTATTATTGATTACTACCTCTCCATACAAGGTATTGTTAATGTAAACTTCTGCAGTGACGGTTGGAAGCAAATACGCATTTATTTGCGATGTGTAGCCAACAGACGATCTAATGAATGATGTTTTTCCATATCCGCTTTTTAAAGGAGTATCGCTACTGTATATTAAGGTGCTGGTTTCATCAGACCAGATGGAGTTTTCTGATTTGTTATAGAAAACGACATGAAGTTTAATACTATCAGCAGGCTTACTTTGTTGATTGATGACTTTGAGCTTAAGATAAGGCGTATACAGTGTTTTTGTGCCCTTATTCGCTGCCCAGCAATTAGTAGTAATAATCACTTTGAATGGATCGCCAGTTACATTAGAATTGGTAGAAGTCTTTACAGATGGTTTAGAAAGCTCCTCAGAAATGACTGTTTCAGAGTATGTCTTTTTGATGTTGACTTCACCAATCAAAGCGCCATTAAGATATATTTCAGCAATCAAATCAGGCAAACTATATGTGCTGACCTGAGATCTATATCCAACACTCGATCTGATGAAAGCTGTCTTGCTATAACCATGTTTGACTGGTGCATCACTACTTGAAACAAGGTAATCAGATTCATCTGACCACATTTCTTTTTCGGCCTCATCATAGAATACGATTTGAAGCTTCATGTTATCGATTTGTTTGCCAGATTGGTTAAACACCTTGAGCTTTAAATAAGGAGAATATAAAGTTGTCCCACTCCATCCTGTGTTTGCTGCCCAGCAATTAGTAATGACGGTCACTTTATATGGATTGTCCTTATCAACTTCTACGCTGTTTTGATTGTCACTGACGTTTGATTTAGACAATACAGTGTTTAAGGTTTCTTCCGTATAGGTTTTCTTGATTTTCACTTTTCCATAGTATTCATCGTTAACATAAATCTCCGCACTTACATTTGGTAAGTAGCTTGAATTGATCTGGCTTTTGTATCCGACGCCAGCCTTAATGAATGCTGTTTTATTGTATCCTGATTTTAGAGGTGTATCACTGCTTGAGATGAGATAGTTAGTATCATCATCCCATAATGTCTGGTCATCATCGTTATAGAAGACAGTTTTAACTGTAATTCGCTTTGCAGAAGTACTCTGTTGGTTTGTTATATTCAATTTCACATATGGAACATATAAGATTTGACCATTATAGCCTTTATATTCCGTCCAATATGCGGCGGTCACCATAACGCCATAAGGGTCAGAATTTGCATAGGATGTAGCTTGTGTTCCTTTTTTATTCGTGCCTCCATCGAGCACCACTGATGTCTGTGATTCTGTATACGTCCTGGCAATCTCAACATCACCATAATAAAGGTCGTTTACGTACACTTCACCGGTAATGTACGGCAGACTATAGATCGATATTTGTGACCTGTAGCCAACAGACGCCTGGACATAAGCTATTTTATTATATCCAGGGTTTAGCGGTGTATCACTGCTTGACACAATTGTAGTCGATTCATCTGACCAAACGCTCTTGGATGATTCATCATAGAATACTACTTTGACTTTCAGTTTTGTTACACTTGATGTCTTATTATTTGTGACTTTGATTTTAAGATATGGCACATATAAGTATGAACCGCCCATGCTTGTACTTTTCGTCCAACAATTAGTGATAACCTCCACCTTATAATCACTAAGGGATTCTGCTCTTGCCAAATCGATATTCAATGAGATAAACACAAACAACAGCGACAGCAGCAGTGCGAAAGCTCTTTTCATAAATGGTTCCTCCTATCAAAATAAAAGTACAATCCGCTAAATTGTTACTTGTATTCTATGCTTATAGGCTACAAGCAAAACTATCAGTCAACAAAAGCGCATTCAGTCTCTAATTGGAACATGGACACCAAATACGCTTTTGTCTGATTCTTAATCAACATCAATCAATGATAATTTGTACTCTCCGGGGATTAAATCATAGAAAGTCTTTTCGGCATTTCTAAATTTTTCTCCTTCAGACAACGAAGTAGTTGATATTGTGCCACTTTGTAAAACATATCCTTCTGGATCATATAGTTTATAACCTATATAACAAGTGCCACTATGATTTGCCCCTTGCGAGTCATATGTTTTTTCACCTGTGAATGAAAGCTTTAAGTCCACGTTGCCATTGCTGCGTTTGACAAATTCATAATCCAGACCAATGAGCTTTAGTTCTGAGTAGCTACGATACTTTAGCGTCAATGGATTATCTTTTGAGAATTCAGTGAATACAAGTTTACAGTCGCGTGTTGCATCATAGGTTGGTAGTTCACTAGCGGAAACTTGACTCTCCGAAAAATATATCCCCCCAGGAAGATAGACCGTGAAGAATACTTTCCCTGTCGTTATATTACCTTCGGTGATTTCTTCTGGCTTTATACGGATGGATGCCAGATAACGGTCACCATACCATGAGCTTGTCCACGTGCCAAAGTTTTTCGTATTTACATACCGCCGTTGTTCATAAACTGTGACGCCATTGTCATTTTCTATACGCATATCAACATAAGCGGGAGCGGCAATCCTATTTTCATCTTTGTCCTTGAATGAGAAATTCAGAACATAGACATTTTCATTATCGTATTTGAAGAAATTCCTGTCACCTATGTATTGAACTGCACCGGCTTGTTCTTTCTCGTTTTCGCTAATACCTGTATTGGTTACTGTTACCGTTGCAAGTATAATCTCAGTTCCATCATCTGAAGGCAATGCCACTGTAAATTCGCGTGAATCGCTTCCAAAGCCTCCTTCAAAAACCAACTTCACGGTATTGCCTTCTACGCTTTTTTCAACAAATTCAGCTGGGCTGTCCGGAGTTGATATCTCATATTTCCATTCCCCATTTTCGTCTGTATACACTCTCCAACTACTATCAATGGATTTACCAGTGACAGTTATAGCTTCAGGATTTGGTATATTAGTAAGCGTAGCAGTTACTGTTGTTCGTTCGCCAAATTTAGTCTGTATCTCAGATGCTTTCAAGACAAAACTTGGTTGTTGAGCAAATGCTGATTCGGATATAACTGCGCTCAATGAGAATAGAAGCAGTACGCAAGTCAGACAAATACAAAGGACCCTTTTCATTTAGTTTTACCCCTTTCACGCGATTATTGCCATTGACTTGGCCATTATCCATTTGCTAAATAGGTTGTACTATGTACGACATCTGCATACATAACATTATAATAACAATTATTTTCTCAAAATGCAATAGCAAAGATGATAAAGTGTTGTGACAGGTTGGGAAAGCATACTCTATTTGGATGGTGCAAGGAACTCACGTGAAAGCTAAAGAAGGCTTAGAATCAAGCAAGCAGTTTTGACCTGGAAACTATTCTTTATCTATTGAAAATGTACTGTCTTGTTAGATGAATCATTTCAAAAAAACTCTATCACACATTTTGCCTTTCTTGTGTCACTACAATGATTTAGAAAAAGATTCTAGAAGAGGTTATTAACCAACAGTACACTTTTTATCTTAATAATATATTGTCAATATTGATGTATACGTTGTATAATGCTTATCGATACAGTCAAGGAAAAATTGATAATTACCACAGAAAGCTATAGGAGGGCAATTTCATGAAAAAAATGCTGTTCATCACTTTGGTTGGACTTCTGCTTACCCTTGTTTTTTCTATTGCCTTCGCAGCGAACACCTTCACCGAAGGTGACTGGGAGTACTCTAGGCTCGGCAATAACAATATTGAAATTACGGCCTATCGTGGAGCTGCGGATACTTTGGAAATACCAAGCACATTATCGGAACAAAAAGTTGTCTCCATCGGTAAGAATGTTTTTAGAGCTAATGGAAACCTGATAAATGTGACTATTCCGGAAGGCGTTGAAAGCATAGGAGATGACGCCTTTTACAAATGTATCAGCCTTACTACAATTAGTTTGCCAAGTACGCTCACATCCATCGGTGAATACGCATTTTACAACTGTGATAATCTGCTGTCTATCGAACTACCTGAGGGTCTGACTAATCTAGGAAAATCATCTTTTTATGGGTGCAATAGTATACAAAGTGTAGTTATTCCTGAAGGAATTGAAAGCATAGATGATTATGTGTTTGCATATTGTGCTTCACTAACAACTGTTCAATTTCCATCAACATTAAAGACTATTGGCTATGAAGCTTTTTACCAGAGCGTTAACCTAACAAACATAACCTTGCCGGAAACTCTGAAAACAATAGGTGATTACTGCTTTGCCTATTGCGATAAACTCATAGAGATCAAATTCCCAGATGGTCTTACATCCATTGGTCATGATGCATTTTATAATTGTGACGGATTGATTGAAGTTATTATCCCTGAAAGTATAGAAGAACTTGGTTCCTATGCTTTTGCTTCTTGTGGAGAATTAAGAATCATTAGTTTGCCACAGCACCTGACAAAAATCTCCGATTACTTATTCTACTATGATAGTAAACTTGAAAACATAAGTATCCCCGATGGGATTACGGAAATAGGAGACTATGCATTCTATAATTGCGAAAAGATTGATTCTATAGAGTTTCCGTCCCATCTCACAACTATCGGGAAATACAGTTTTGCGTATTGTGATGGGTTTAGGAGTATTATTCTGCCTTCCGAGTTGATTGCCATAGGGGAAGGCGCATTTTATAATTGCGATGGATTGCTGACTGTCACTATTCCTTCCAGCGTATCTCAAATTGGTAAGACTTGTTTCTCAAATTGTGATGCACTTACAGAGATTATCCTCCCGGAAGGGGTCAACACCCTAGGAGATCGTTGTTTTAGTGGTTGCAGAAAACTAATGGCCGTAACACTGCCAAATAGTTTGAAAAGTGTTGGCGATAACCCATTTGCGGATTGTAAATCTTTAACCACGATAAATCTTTCAGATGAGCATCCGTCACTTGTTATTACAAACGGTATTCTATTTGAACGAGTTACCAGACGCTTAGTTTATTATCCATGCTGGTTAAAGGCGGTTAATTACTCTATTCCTAATGGCATCGCGGAAATCGGGGGTTATGCGTTCTACGGTAATTCGAATCTAAATGCAATCATTATGCCACAAAGTGTTACCAGAATTAGTGACAGTGCGTTCTCATACTGTAGCAGTTTGACTTCAATGGTTTTACCAGACAGTGTAGAAATAATAGGAGAAGGTGCTTTTAGTTATTGTCGAATGCTGGTTAGTATCGTTTTACCTGAAAATTTGAATGTTATAAGTTCAGATTGTTTTGATCAATGTAATAAGCTAAGAAGTATCGACATTCCTAAGACAGTTGTTAGCATCGGTTCAAGTGCATTCAGTAATTGTGATATGCTGAGTGAAGTCATTCTTCCTGAAGGCTTGCAGACACTGGGCAACTACGCATTTTCATATTGCGAAGCACTTGAGAAAGTGGTATGTCCGGAAAGCCTAACAGAAATTGGAAATAAAACATTTTACAAATCAGATAGGCTGACCCTTGAAGTTGTTAAAGATAGTAAGGCTGATATCTATGCAAAAGAAAAGGACCTTGAAGTGACATATTACACTGTGAATACAGAGAACAATAAACCTCAGAATGGAAGCTTAGGAGATTTTGACTATACGATTAATCGGAATGGAACCGTTACCATAGATGCTTATAGAGGTTCTAAGAATATGGTGATTATCCCCTCAGAATTAAATGGCAAAAAAGTGACTGCAATAGGCGCAGGTGCTTTCTCGCTCAGTATGAATCTTCAAGAGGTCACAATACAGGAAGGCATTGAATTTATTGATGATTATGCATTCTCTCTTTGCAGTCTATTAGTGAAAGTAAATCTACCTGAGAGTCTAAAACACTTGGATGAGAACGCGTTTGTTTCCTGCTCGGAGGAGATTAGCTTTTCTGCTCCTGATGGGAGCTATGCAGATAGTTGGATCAATGGTCGTAAATAACACCTAATGCAAAACAAACAATCATATTACTACGGGCTTATACGATATATACTCTCAACAATTGAATACTCCGGGGTGTCAATTTGATATGACACCTCGAGCTTTTTAGGGATGGTGAATAAGACGATAAACAAATGAAAAGGAAAGATGTTTTGTAAGCTCATAATAAACCACACCTATCAAACATCTTCTAATAAAATCGTTTCGACATCGTTAGACACACGGGAAGACTAACATGTATAAAATGACATGAAGCATGAAGCACTATTGCGGAGTGGGGCGGGAAAATCATGCGCATAGTAAGATGACTTCACCATAACTCGGAACGACTTACCTGGGATTGCCCGTGCCGGAAAAGTCTAAAGTGGTGCTCGGTCAGCTACACAACAAGGATGACAACGGTAAGGGCTAAGAGTAACCTGTGACATCTGGGGTATCGCTTTTGATGCGGCGCCCCAACTTTTTATTGTCACCATTTAGTATTATATCTCGAACTTTGTTTAAGTTGCTTTTTCTATTCTTGTATGGTAATATAAATCATGCTTTATCCATAATTCTGTACTGCATAAGATGGATAATAAACAGAAATGAATTGACTTTTTTTTTGTTCATTCCGAGTGATATCAAGGAGAGATGAAGATGACAAAAGAATCTAAAGCGCTGATAAATAGCATTCTTCTGATAGTGCTTATACTGTTTCTTTCTATTCCTGTTACAGCGGAAATTGATGATTTCGATGAGGAATTCGATTGGGATGAGATTGATGTTTTCGTTGAAGAAACAATCTCTGATTTTTCTTATGCCTTACTTGATGATGGCACAATAGAAATAACCAAATATAATGGTAAAGAGTCAAAACTCGAAATTCCAGCAGTAATTGACGGTTATTCTGTTTCATCCATAGGTAATTATAGCTTTAGTCAATGTAATATCACTGCAGTGACAATTCCTGACAGCATTACTAAAATCGGGGATTCAGCATTTAGATGGTGTGATAAACTAACCAGCATATCAATCGGCGGTGCCATAAGTTACTTAGGGGATAATCCGTTTTACCGCTGTAAATCTCTTTATTCAATCAGTGTTTCTCAGACCAATAAACACTATAAAGTTATCGATGGATCTCTGGTTAGGATAGATGAGATGTGCTTGGTTTACTACCCGTTAGGTTTAAAATCTAAGGAGTATTCTATACCATATGGTATTACGACGATTGGCGGTGGAGCTTTCGAAGGGAATGAACACTTAAACTCGGTTATTATTCCGAACAGTGTCATAGAAATAGATGATGCAGCATTTAAGTATTGCAGTGAACTTGAAACTATTACTCTGTCAGATAGGTTAGTGTCTATCGGCGCCAATTCTTTTTATGGGTGCTCCAGCCTATCAACAATTGTGATCCCAGATAGCGTAGAAACGATTGAGAATGGTGCGTTTGCTTACTGTGAGAAACTAAACAGCGTAGCTATTGGTACTGGGGTTAAAACGATGGAGACAAACCCATTTGTTTCCTGTGAAAGTTTAACAAGAATATCAGTGTCTCCCAGACACGATTATCTGGCAGTCATAGATGGAGTTTTGTTCTGCAAGCAGGATAAGAGCATGATTTGTTGCCCGGAAGGTTTGATGCTGAGTGACTATTCTATACCTATGGGTATTATAACAATACGCGACAAAGCATTATTTGGATGTGAGAATATTGACTCTGTTACTATACCCAGCAGTGTAAAAAGTATCGGTTCCGAAGCGTTTGTGTACAATGATGTGTTAAAATCAGTGTATATCTCAGATGGCGTTACCAGTATTGGTGATGAAGCATTTTATTCATGTGATGGACTAATAGAGATTACAATACCAGACAGTGTTTCAAGTGTTGGAGTAAGCGCTTTTGCAGAATGCAAAGGGCTAACACGAGTTACTTTAGGAAATGGCTTAACAAGCATCCCCGGATATATGTTTTTTGCTTCAAGTAGCATAGAATCTATTAGCATTCCATATGGTGTTAAATCGATTGAAGAAGCAGCATTCTGTGGATGCCATGGATTGATCAGTGTAACAATACCTGGATCGGTTGAAAACATTGGAGTAGGTGCATTCTGTCGATGCACAAATTTAAGCAATGTAGACATTCCTAGTGAAGTAACCACTATAGGCGAAATAGCCTTTGCCGGCTGTGACAGTTTTACATCCGTTATTATTCCAGAGGGAGTAACAAGCATTGGGACAGGAGCTTTCAATAGTTGCGAAAAACTAAAAACAGTCACGCTTCCCAGTAGTGTAATTGAAATCGGAGATGTCGTGTTTGATGAGTGTCCTTATCTAACAAACATTATTGTTGAACCTGATTCATATGCCGAGAAATACTGCGCTGAGAATCTGTTGCCATACTCGTTCAGCAACAGTCTGGATTGGCTGACCAATTGATTATGAAACAAGAAACTATTATTTCTATAACCGTATCGACAAAAGACATACTATTCTTACATTTTAGACATAAATTCACATATTTTATAAGTTATGATTCAGAAAATTAAACGTGATTTGGCCACTATTGCTTTAGATGATGGTGAATGTGGAACATGGTTATGGTTGAATTAATTCTATGCGACGAAAGAAAAAGCAACTACATGAGCATAATAGTATTGAAATCATTTAATTTTGATTAAGACAGTTACAGATAACTGAATTGTTTTACACTTTATTGACTACAGATAATGAGAGAAGTATAATACTATTTGTTCAATGTCCGCCAACAAAAGCAGTAAAGCAAGCGCTGAAAAATCCGGGAGAAAAACGGCTATTCTGTTGAATGTTATTGTGAGAGGAGAACGAGAATATGAAAAACAAACTGCCTATCATGTTTATGATATTTGCACTCATTGTATCTTTAGCATTATCAAATGATTTTTTCTTGTCAGCAAAAGCAGAGATAACAAGCATTAATAAAGGTGATATAATCATCTTTGGTTCATATGAACAGGACAATGATACGACCAACGGACAGGAACCACTTGAATGGATCGTCTTATCAGTAGATGGCGTAAGAGTATTATTGTTTTCACGACTGATAATTGATTGTATGCATTTTGATACGGATGAGAGCATCTACCAATGGGAAAAAAGTGAATTGCGCGAATATCTGAATGGAGAGTTTTATGATACAGCTTTTACACAAAAAGAACAGGCATGCATACTGATAACAAAAAGAGAACCAACTGATATGAACAATAAGGTTCAGGATAGAGAAACAACATCAGATAAAGTGTTTCTTTTGTCTAAGGATGAAGTGGAATCAAAGGAACTATTTGAAAATATAGAATTGCGAGCTGACTGTACTGGATATACGAGAATTAAGAGTAACAATAATACTGTCGATGATTGGTGGACATCTACATCGTGGTTAAGTAGCTCGAAAAATGTGACGTGTGCAACAAAATATGAGTCTAAAGATTTTTTTAGTGCCGGTATGGGTACTAGTCCAACAAGTAGCTATGGAGTTCGACCTGCGATAAATGTATCCTTAGATTCGTTGATGCGCTGCGCTACGGCAAGCCGCCAAAGGCAGGATTCAATTTCAGAAACGATTACATTCAGAGGTCTTCCTTGGTATACAGATTATTATACTGCTGATGCTGAAATAAAAAAAGTTTCGAAGAAAGGGAGCATAGAAGATTATTGGTGCCTCAGAATTAGTCAAGCAGAAAGCTATCGTGGAGGAGGTATGACATGGACAAATAACCACATAAAAGATGGCGGGTTTGAGTGTCGATATGAAGATACCAGTGTTGCTGGATATACTTCATCAAAAACCATCGTGTGTTTTATGTATCCCGTTAATGAACAAGGAACATTAGATAAAACAAACGCTAAAGCGGAATTATACCTTGCTTGGTATCAAATTGTTGCTTCTGATTCAAACAGCAACACATTGAATTTCTATGATTTGGTAGATAAGCTTGAAATGGTTTACGGAACACCTTCATTCTTCCTTGAAACATATGGTGTAGGAAGCAAAGTTATGTGGACTGATAAGGATGGCAATATAATCAGCCTTTACAGAGGAAGCAATTGGCTATCGATTGCGTATATGGCTAATGACGCAGAAGATAGATTGAATGGCATAACAAAAGCCATCAAACAGGCGGAGATAAATAAAGAGGCTGAAGAAAGAAATAAGAATAAAGACAATACAAGTGGATTATAATAAAACAAATTGTAGATAATGCACCCCGCTTATAGCGGGGTGCAATTAACGAATAATCTGCGCGAAATATATAGAACATAAAACAGTGAGTAGTTGTTTCATTAAATAATTAATTTCGCATCTGCAATCTTTTAGGCGTCCAATAAGCCTTTACTAGTGACACCAAATCGATGATATGAATGGGCAAAAGACATATCCCACAGATCTAGTGACCTACCTCGTCCCAAATGGCAGAATACAGACAGTCAACAGCATGAAATATCCGTCATTCCTGATAATAAGTCCAAAGAGTATTAGCAATAATCTAAACGAAATCACCGGGCAGGATCGCTCGGTGATTCTCATTTTACTGTTAACTTATTGTTATGAAAAAGCGCGCCTGGCGGGATTCGAACCCACGGCCTTTCGCTTAGGAGCGGAACCGACTTTGGTCTGTTTTTGTCGATTTTTTACGGTTTTTGTCGCTTTTTGTCGGAGATAATTAGGCACTATGTCGATATTTGTCGATTTATGTCGCCCTCTGTAGCCCGGTGATATTAGCAAATTATTAGCATGCTAACAAAAGTTGTTAGGTCATTTGTCGGCATTACAACTTTGTTAGCAGATTAATTGACATGTTCATGTGCCTGAATCCAAGGTTCTGATGCCATAAAAGTTCACCGACCTGTTTATTCCTGACCGAGGATCTGCTTTTGTGAAATCCAAAATTCGACCTGCTTAATTATAAGCGTTGGGCCGTTACTAATCTGGATTTCTACTTGAGCCACGCACTCTGCTGATATCAGGTTGCGTTATTTTGTTTTTTGTGTTAATATGAAGTTATAATGGGTGGGTGTATGCTCGATCCAGTTCACTCGTCCACACTGAGGTAAGTTGTCACACATGGCTGAAGAGAGCAAAACGGCTGCCGGATCGCGTTCGCCATCCGACACGGCCGCGAAAAAGAACAGGCGCGTCGCCGCAGTGGTTTTATTGTCCGCGGCGCTGTGCGCTGCCCTTGTCATATTCGTGTTTACGGTCGTTGTCCCAGCACAGAACTACAGCAGGGCTGTCGGGCTAATGAGCGAAAAGAAGTACGCGGAAGCGATTGATGCCTTCACTGCGCTTGGCGGATACAGGGACAGCGCCGACAGGCTCACGTCGTGCCGGGCCGTGCTGTCCGAAATGGAGTACCGCGCCGCCGTAAGGCTGATGGACGCAGGGGACCTGCTGGCGGCGTACGAAGCATTCACGAAGCTGGGCGGGTACAAAGACAGCTCCGATATCGCCGTGGAGCTCATCAGGCAGTATCATGAGGTCGAAAAGCTGAAATGGGCCGAGACCGGCGACTGCGTGACTTTCGGTGCATGCGAGCAGGACGGCATCGATGGCAACGGCAGTGAACCAATCGAATGGCTGGTGCTGGCTAGGGAAGGGAACAAAGCGCTGCTCATAAGCCGCTAT
>JAEEGL011230714.1_pt1 | contig 13803 bp, 9 predicted proteins | sample 9134231 | NCBI WGS metagenome assembly JAEEGL01 (sample SAMN16246548, study PRJNA631951) | gut metagenome | biome: gut microbiome; feature: rumen; material: fiber-attached | host: Bos | place: Iran: Karaj | collected 2018-10 | reverse complement strand
TTACACAAGCCTTTACAAAATTGACATCAAGATCGTCTACTAAGTAATACTTACCCTGGAGATCAACCATAGGACGAGTTTCTCCCTTCTTTGAAATAAGATAAAGAGCAGGGATATTAGCATCCTTAGCAACCTTAGCATCGTCAGCACCAAAAGTAGGCGCAATATGTACGATACCAGTACCATCATCAGTTGTCACGTAGTCACCCAATATAACTCTGAAGGCCTCATCAGCCATTTCCACAAACTTATCTCGCCCATCCTCACTGGCAAATACCTTTTCAGGATGCGCCGCAGCATATTCATTAACAAATGAAGGTGCAAAATCGCCAATTTTTTCACAAGGCTTAACCCATGGCATTAACTGCTGATAGTGTATACCTTCAAGGTCTGTTCCTTTAAAATGAGCAATAATCTTATAAGGTACGTATTTATCACCATGCTGATATTCTGGCAGTTCGCCATCATCCGTAACTTGACCTTCAGGCTTCAAATAAGCATTAACCAAATCATTAGCCATAATGAGGGTCATTTTTTTTGCATTATATGGATTATAAGTTTGAATAACCACATAATCAAACTTAGGACCTACACAAAGAGCTGTATTAGAAGCTAAAGTCCAAGGTGTTGTTGTCCAAGCTAAGAAATAAGGAGCACCCCACTCTTTTGCATGCTTCAAACTCTGACTTTTAGTTTTCAAAACTTCCCAATCAGCTGGTTGAATAGCAAATTGAGCAGTAACAGTTGTATCTTTAACATCACGATAGCAACCAGGCTGATTCAATTCATGAGAAGATAAGCCAGTACCTGCTCCAGGAGAATAAGGTTGAATAGTATAGCCCTTATAAAGTAAACCTTTATTATAGAGTTGTTTCAACAACCACCATAGTGTTTCAATATACTTATTGTCATAGGTAATATAAGGATGATCAAGATCCACGAAATAGCCCATTTCTTCTGTCAAAGTACGCCATTCCTGAGTAAACATCATGACATTTTCACGGCATTTCTTATTGTAATCTTCTACTGAAATATACTTTTCTGAAGCCTTATTATCAATATCCTTTTTCGTGATACCTAATTCTTTTTCCACACCAAGTTCTACAGGAAGTCCATGAGTATCCCATCCAGCCTTACGATGAACCTGGAATCCTTGCATAGTTTTGTATCTATTAAAAGTATCCTTGATAGAACGAGCAAGGACATGATGAATACCCGGATGACCATTAGCAGATGGAGGTCCCTCAAAGAAAATAAATTGAGGACATCCTTCACGCTCATCAATAGATTTGTGGAAAATATCATTCTTTTCCCACTCTGCTAAAACGTCTTTATTGGTCTTAACAAGATCAAGACCGTTATGTTCGGCAAATTTCTTAGCCATGATATGATCTTTATTTATTACGTAATATTTTTTAATGAGCGCAAAGTTACACAAAAATATTTTTTTCACCAAATAATTTATGAACTACATAACTTTGCACTCTATTTGTAACTATTCATTATAGATTCTCTAAATCCTTTAACCATATTGTAGAAACGGCATCAGAAGGCATACGCCAATCACCACGTGGACTCAAACTGACACTTCCTACCTTTGGGCCATCAGGCAGACAACTACGCTTAAATTGCTGATTAAAGAAACGACGAACAAAGACTTTTAACCACTTTTTTATAGTTTCATCATGGTATTTTCCTCCAAGATCAGCCCCTTTCGTTTCTTTAACTGTATCAGAAGTAGGTTGCTCAAAAGCATGACGTGCCAGCATATAGATTTTCTTTGGACGAAAACCAAAACGCAAGAAATAATACAAGAAGAAATCATGTAACTCATAAGGTCCTACAAGATCTTCTGTTTTCTGCTTGATATTACCATCTTCATCAGCAGGAACTAATTCTGGACTTATTGGTGTATCAATGATATCTAACAACGTTTCTTTCGAAGTTTCATCAACTGAAGTCATAGCAACATAGCGTACCAAATATTTTATCAATGTTTTGGGGATACTACAGTTTACGCCATACATACTCATATGATCACCATTATAAGTCGCCCAACCTAATGCTAATTCAGACAAATCACCTGTACCGATAACCATTCCACCAAGTTGATTACTCAAATCCATCAGAATTTGAGTTCGTTCACGAGCCTGTCCATTCTCATAAGTGATATCATGCACCGATATGTCATGACCGATATCTTCAAAATGCTGCGTTACCGATTTAGCTATACTTATTTCACGAATAGTGATTCCCAAACCATTCATCAAGGATATAGCATTGTTAAAAGTACGATCTGTTGTACCAAAACCAGGCATGGTTACGCCAACAATTCCCTTTCTGTCAAGTCCCAACCGATCAAACGTTCTGCAACATACGAGCAAAGCCAGCGTTGAATCTAATCCTCCACTAATTCCTATAACAACGGTCTTGCAATGAGTATGAACCAAACGTTTGGCCAAACCCATGGTCTGAATATTAAAAATTTCCTCGCAAGATGCATTCATATCTGAAGACGTAGGAATAAAAGGATGAGCATTAACCTTTCGCTCTAACTTAAAGTCATGAATTATATCACTCGATTTAGCATCAATCGTTCGAATAGCAAATTGCCCATTCAATTCTGAATATTTGATATTACGCTGAGCATTTACATACGTGCTATTGGTACGTCGTTCACTACGAAGCTTTTCCACATCAATTTGGCTTACAACCATTTGTGAAGAAATAGAAAAGCGATCACCTTCTTCTAGCAATTGTCCATTTTCATATATTAGCGCATTGCCCCCATAAACAACATCTTGTGTACTTTCACCAAAACCACAACTACTATAAATATATCCAGTCATAGTACGTGCACTTTGTTGCGCCAACAGACTCTTTAGATAAGCATGCTTTCCAATTAGTTCATCACTAGCAGAAAGATTAAAAATCAAATCTGCACCTGCCAAAGCTAATTTATTACTTGGCGGTGCCGGAGCCCAAACATCTTCACAAACTTCTATACCAAACTGAACACCATCTGCTGTTCTGAAGAGTTGAACATCAGGAGTAAGTTGTAAAGTATGACCTGCATAACGGATACTCATGTTTTTTAAATCCTGTGCAGAAGCAAACCAACGCTTCTCATAGAATTCGCTATAATTTGGTAAATATGTTTTTGGAACAATACTTAGAATCTGCCCTTTCTGAATAACAACGCCACAATTTAGGAGTAAGCCATTAGCCGCAACAGGAGCACCTACAATAGCGATAATATCCAATTTTCGAGTAAAATCAAGCAACATCAATATCGCATTTTCAGATGCTTCCAAAAGAAGTTGCTGCCCAAACAAATCCTGACAACTATAGCCTGTTATCGAAAGTTCTGGGAAAACAACTATTTCAACGCCCTTACCCTCTGCTTGAGCTATAATACTTTCTATTTCGTGTGTATTATATTCGATATCGCCAACTTTCACATTAGGAACTGCTGAAGCGACTTTAATAAAACCGTAGTTCATATTGACATTGCTTATCATATTAACAATTCTAAATTAGCGGATTGTTACCTGAGTTGCACCATAACCATATTCTTGGAAAGAAGCATCTTGATAGGTACAATTCTTATAAAGATAATTCAATTCGTGCACTAAAGCTTGACGTAGCACACCCTCTCCTTTACCATGGATAAAAATAATTTTTTGTCCTTTTTTCTTTTTATTTTCATCCATTATTTTCTTAAAGTAGTCTATCTGATAATGAAGAATATCAGCAGAATTCATACCCTGAGTAGTTTCCAAGACTTCATCTGCATGTAAATCCACAATAATTGTTCCATCATCTTTCACAGTCTTCTTTTTCTCCGTCTGCGCCACAACAGCATCGTCCTTATACATTTGAGCTTTCAAACGTTTACTGTCAATTATCAATGGACGAGCGACTTCATCATTATCAACGATTGTATAGAGTAATGAAGGCTGTTCGAAGAAATCATTTTCTTCAAAAGCATGAAACTTATAGAACTTAATAGGATCAATACGGAATTGAACATCTATTGCTGGTTTCAATAAGAACGGCTTATCCTTTTTAAAAGCCATCATTTGCATAGCAACACGACCTAAATCATTCAGATTCTCACTATTTACATCTTCTATAAAAAGTTTCATATTTGGTTCAACAACACCCTGCGCTTTCAATGTCCACACATTACCTTCAGAAATAAAATACACATACTGAAGATAATAATTGCTATCATTAACCAAGTAACATTCAAACTCTGTTTTTTCAAATTCCTTGATATTTTTAGGAACGAATGCTAAGAAAGCAGAAAGTTTATTACCTCCCTGACGTTCCTCAACTTGCTTTTGAAAAGTAATTTCACGATCAGCCGGATCATAATCATCAACCTCCATGGACACGGCTTCATCATGAGCACTCAACATAGACTTGATACTACGACTATCATGTGCAAGTTCTGTATTAGCATGAGCTTCGGCTGCCTCACGAGCATCCATCTTTTCATTGATCATTTTACCCATGCTATAATCATCCTGCTCTACTACAACAATATCAGTAATTGGTGTTGGAATCTGAAAGCCATCTTCATCTTCTACCAATACGATATTACCTTTTTGAAAACCGGCAACTTTTCCACCACCAGTTTCTGACAAAAATCTTACTTTATCACCGATTTTAACTTTCATAACTTACCTTGATATAATTAGTAATTAAGGAATCAGCAGAGAACTATCTCCATAGCTAAGGAAACGAAACTCATGACTTAAAGCATAATCATAAACCTTTCGCCAAGCTCCTTTCAAAAATGCACTAACTAAAAGAAGTAAAGTACTTTGTGGCTGATGAAAATTAGTTATAAGCATCTTAACTATCTTATATTCATAACCTGGAGCTATAATAATTTGGGTGCTGCTATGTAACGCTTCCAAATTATTTCGATCCAAATAATCTAAGATATTTTGCATAGCTTTCACAGCCGTAATTCCATCTACAAGTTTTCCATCTCGCCCATCGTCATAAGGAGTCCATTGATGGACATGCAACTCGTCTTCTGAAGCATCAGGATGATGTTCCAAATAGACACCCATATAATAAAGACTTTCAAGAGTACGAACACTTGTTGTACCAACAGCAATAGCACTACAATCATGTTCCAAAAGTCTCTCAAAGGTATGACGATGCACTACAATATACTCTGTATGCATCTCATGACCATCTATTTCTACACTTTTTACAGGTTTAAATGTACCCGCTCCAACATGAAGGGTAACCTCATCACGTACAATTCCATGTTTATCTAAGTCCGACAAAACAGAATCTGTAAAATGAAGACCAGCAGTAGGTGCAGCAACACTTCCTTTTATTTTACTATAAACAGTTTGATAAGTTGTCTTATCGCTTTCTTGAGTTTCTCTGTTCAAATATGGTGGTATTGGCAGTTCCCCGACAGCTTCAAGAATTTCAGCAAAATTTACTTTTTCAGTATTCCACTCAAAATCTACCCAGTAATTAGTTCCACCAGAATGAGTAGTCAACTTTTCTTGTTCTGGAGTCAAAGCTTCGCCACGACGAAGGGATGCTACCAACGTAAACTCATGACCATTAATGGAAAAATCACGTTTAAGAGAACCTTCTTTCCACTTTTTCAGATTACCTATCATACATAGCCAAGCACAATGACCTGTCGTTTGAAACATTAATTCATAATCAGTAGGTGCAGCAGGTTCCATTAAGAACACTTCGATTAAAGCTCCAGTTGCTTTACGGAAATGCATACGAGCCTGAATAACTCGAGTATTATTACAAACCATTAGTGCACCTTTAGGAAGATGGTTAGGAATATTATAAAATACATCTTCACTAACTTCACCATGCTTGTACAACAAAAGTTTAGAATGATCACGCTGACTTAGAGGGAATTTTGCTATTCTTTCATCAGGCAAATCATAACTATAATCACTTATTTTTATATGTTTTGTTTCCATTTCTCGCACAATTTAAAAAGTAAATAAAATTCCTTTCATCACAACATATATTAAGATAAAAGATACTACTGTCAATACCATATTGATATCATCCAAATCATATCCTGTTTGTGTATACTGACAGGATATATAATTTGCATTTGTTGAAATCCTACGATAAACATTTTTAAAGACTACATAACCTATTGCACCAGCAACACATCCCCATAAGATTCCACAAATAATATCACTTGGATAATGCATCCCCAAATATAGTCTTGTCCAGCAATTAATTAAACTCCATGAAAAAAGCGTATAATTAAGGACTTTGCTTCTTACCAAAAGACAAAAAAATATGGCAATAGACATTGTATTAGCAGCATGAGCAGAGAAAAAACTAAATTTATCCCCACTTACATTAGCAACCAAATCCAAAGAACTCTTAAATGCTGGATCATTAAGAGGACGCAACCGCCCAACCCACGGTTTAATAATACCATCAGTCATTCCGTCAGCTAAAAATACACATAGGAAAGCACAACCTATTGCCAACATAATTTGAGCCATATTCTCATTATTTTTAATAACAAGAAACAATAATGCCATATAGAGTGGAATCCATGTCAAGCCATTTGTTAATGACACAACCACTCCATCTAAAAAGAGGCTTTCACTTCCATTAAAAAATAGTAAGATTGCTCTATCTATATCTAAAAGACCATTAAAGTCCATTTCACCTTATAATAATACTAATTTCCGTAAATAAACCAAAATAGAAATAATCATATTTCTTCTATTTGTTTCGTTTCAATCCATCCTTCACGACCATCTGCTAGTTTTATACCTCTCCAATCCTTCATTGTCTTATCTGTAATATCAACATGAGTTCCTTCATGAATTACAAAAGATTGTGTACTATTTGTCGAAGGTGTCTTCATAACATTTACTGTAGGAGCAATGACTATAGCTCCGGATCGATTCAGAAGCGTCTGCTTCTGCTGAAAAGCAAACAAATTGGCCATTAGGAATAATACGATAAAGAGAATACCACCAAAGAAACCAATTTTCCTCATCAGGATATTATATGAGAACAAATATATCAAAGTAAGAACCAAAGCTACAATGATAAAACCAATAGCCATGCAAGCCCAATTGTCCACACTCGTAAAATTAACCAAAGAATGATACCATGTAACAAAAAACATTTCATTAATCGGTGTAATTTTATCGATAGTCTTACTACTTGCAAATTGAAGATTAAATCGGATATCAGCATCACCTGGTGCAAGTAAATAAGCTCGCTCATAAGCCAAGATAGCCTGAGTAAGGTTGTCTGTACGGTAATAAGAATTACCTAAATTATAATATATATCGGCAGATTCTCCTCGTTTCAATATTTCGTTATAATCTTTGATTGCCTGATGATAATTTCCACGAAGATATTCAGAATCAGCAATTTTTTTACTTGCAGCATCTGCACTGCTCTTTGGCGCAGCTTGTGCAGACAATGATACCATTACAAAAGCAAAAAGCAACAACAAAGTATGAAATCCTGATTTTCTCGCTTTTTTAGAAGCTTTAAGAGAATCCTCAATATGTTCAATTGCAGTCATAGCAGATTCAAATGTCTTATTCATATTACCAGTTGGATCACCAGGAGCATAACGTTCAAACTCACACTCATCTAAAGCACTAACAAACTTTTTAATAGTTTCACTATCCACATGATTATTCGCCAAATTATCCTGAATATTATCACGAGAAAGGGTTACTACTGGCATATTTAATTTATCACCGACATATCCCCAAAGTGCTCTTAGAACTTCATCATAAAATTCTGCCTGTCTATTTTTAAACATCAATTGACTGGCCTTCTTAAGTCGTTTACTAGCAATTTTATTTGCTCTGTTTCTACGCTTCCCTACCATATCGGCATTTTCCAACGCACGCTGACGGAAAACAATAAGCAATGCTACAAAGATACAGATACAAATAGTCAGCCAAATCGTATAAGAAGTACTGCCAAAGAAGAAATCATGCTTTTTACTAAGTTCAACAGGTCCCTTCTTTATAGCATGAATATCCTTATCGATATCTTGAGTAAAATCTGCAGAAGAACTTAAGCCACCATCACCTCGCTCTACATGAATTGTAAAAGGCTGAGTCTTAATTGTTTTGTACGCATTCTGTGTAACATCATAATAAGTAAAAGTAACAGATGGAATAGTATAAGTACCTTGATTTCTAGGAACAGCCATAAAATCATAAACCATATTACCTTCCAAACCATTCGCAGTCAACTTTGTCTTATCGGTAACTTTGGGATCATAAGTATCGAAATCCTTAGGAAAATTAACTATAGGCTGCTTTATCAACTTTAAGTTACCAATACCCCCTACTACAATACGAAGATTAATAGGATTACCTGATTTCAATTCCCTTTTATCCAACTGAGCAGAGATATTAAATTTACCAACTCCACCAGAGAAATCTGTAGGACGATTAGGTAACGGATCTACAGTTATATCAATACTAGGAGCTTTTATACTCTTTTTTACTTCAACATAACCAGAACCTCCATTAAAGAAAGCCTCAAACGGATCTACACTTCTATTTTCTTGAACAACAATACCATTAAAAGTAATGCTAGGTATTGTCAGTTTTCCTGTCATTTGAGGATACATAACATACTGACTCCAAGTAACACACTTATAGGTTTTGCCTCCAACTTTTTCTAGATGAAAAGACTTCTGTTGAGGTAACTGAACCTCTTGAGAATGAAAGCCTTTTAAATCAGGCATTTTACCCTCCAATTGAGTCAAATCTACCTGAGTATATACCTTATAGGTTAGAAGTACGGGCTCCTGCTCATGAACATGTTTTTTATTCGCACTAACACGAATAAACAAGTCATTTCCAGAGATAGGAGTACCAGCAGATTGTATACGGGAAGTATTAACATTATTCTGATGCATTGAAGGTTGCTGGTTATTCGAAGATGAAACATGGCCAGAGACATGTACTGTCACGGCATGAGAATGAATACGCTTTCCGTTAACAACTGCATAAGCTGGTGGAATTTTAAACGTGCCATCCTTTGAGGCATACAAAGTATAAGTAAAAGTAACCGAAGAGGAACTACTTGTATGCCCATTAATCATCTGAAAACTAGACTGCGAAGATGTATATGGACCTGCCAGTACCTCTAATGCTCCTGGTATATTCCCTGCACGAAACTCTTCTACATCTTGCGTATTCACAGTATAAGCCAGACGAAAATTCTCTCCAGCTGCGACATGAGATGGAGCAGATACAGTTATAGATTGTGCTTTAAGTGCAATAGCATTCAAAGCACAAAATACACATAATATGAAATATCGTAAAGTCAATCTCATCCTCTAAAAATTTATATCTATGTTTAATAACATAATTCTGTTTTGCAAAATTACCAATTTTTATCCAAATTACGGCTTTTTGGCTGCGACATATTTCGCTGCATCTTCTGTTTTGTAGCTTTTTCTTGCTGGATAGCAGCATTCAAAAGTTGATCGGCATTATCCCGACTCATTTTCTGCTCATGTCGCTGATTTTGATTTTTGTTTTTATCTTGATTTTGCCCCTTCTTATTTTGATTTTGATTTTGATCTTCCTTTTTGTTTTTTTGATTCTTTTTATCCTTATTCTTGCTCTTATCTTTATTTTTATCATTTTTTTTATTCTGTTGATTAGGATTATTTTTCAACAGTTTTTTACAAAGAGCGAGATTATAACGCGTCTCGTTATCGCCTGGATTATCTCGTAAACTCATTTTATAAGCATCAATTGCTTGAGCATACTGACGCTGCTTTTGCATAATCACACCTATATTATGATAGCTTTTTGAACGTCTGAAAGGATTATTTTCTATTTTACTTGCTTTTTCAAATTGTTCAACCGCCATAGAGTCTTTATCTTGTTGCAGCAAGGCACAACCCAAGTTATAAAGAGCTTGAGAGTTTGAACTATTCTTTGCCAAAGCTTTACGGTAATTAATTTCAGCCTTAGTCCATTTCTGAGCATGAAAAGCACGATTACCCATACGAATAAGCCCTCTGTCACTTTGAGCTTGTAATGACAGGGTGCAAACCATCATAACTATTAATATAATATAGCGATAACAATCTCTCATTTTCTTATTACTTCCGTTTGAAAATTTTTATATTTTTCATGAGTGGATTCTTCCTGTAAAGAACACAGATTTCTAAGATTAGCAGAAACATAACCACAATTGCTACAGCCTGAAACTGTTCATTATAATCACTATAGATGACACTATCAGTTTCACCTTTTTGTAATCTACTTAAATCATCATTCAACTGATTTTCTGCATCTTTAGTATTATCCACGTGGATATACTTTCCACTACCTGCTTCAGCAATTTGCTTACACATTTGTTCATTTACAGCAGTCATTACAGTATTACCAGAACGGTCTTTCAGATAGTCACCATTACCCATTGGAATTGGTGCACCTTTAGAATCTCCTATACCAAGGATAAACACATTAATACCTCTATCATGAGCTGCTTTAGCAGCCTCAATTGCACCACCTTCATGATCTTCGCCATCCGTAATAACGATAATAGCCTTACCCACTTTATCATTTGGAGTAAAAGCGTGCATACAAGTATTGATAGCACCTGCTATATCTGTTCCTTGCGTCTGAATAAGACTTGGTTGAATGTCTTGCAAAAACATTTTTGCAGATACATAATCGCTGGTAATAGGTAACTGAACATAAGATTGGCCTGCAAAAACCACCAGTCCGATTTGATCATTATTAAAATGATCAACCAAATTTTCTACCAGCATCTTACTCTTAGTCAATCTTGATGGAGCAACATCCTCAGCCAACATAGAATTAGAAATATCTAAAGCTATCATTGTCTCTATTCCATTACGCTTATCATGAGATATACGAGTACCCATTTGGGGACGGGCTAGCATAATAATCGCCAAAGATAATGCACCTAGAGCTAACCAAAATTTAACTGAAGGTCGATATACAGATATATCAGGCATCAATTGTGCGACCAACTCAGGATCACCAAACTTTTTTATTTTCTTAATTCTTCTGCGCCAACCTACAAAACGTATCAGAACCATGACTGGTACGAGAAGCTGAAGCCATAAATATACAGGATCGTCAAATCTAAACATAATATTTAAGGTATTCTTCTAAACCAAGTAATGCGAAGCAATATTTCAAGCAATAATATAAACACTACAGCCATAGCAAATGGCTGGTAAGCTTCATAACGCTTAGCATAATGCTTAACACTCATCTTCGTTTTTTCCAGTTTATCAATATCTTTATAGATACTCTTCAACTGAGCCGTATTAGTAGCACGATAGAAATTTCCTTCTGTCGTTGCTGCTATTTCTTTAAGAGTTTGAATATCTATATCTACAGGCATATTTACATATTGTATTCCTCCTGCAACCATCATTGGATAAGGAGCAACTTTATTTGTTCCTACACCAATCGTATAAACACGAATGCCATAGCTCTTAGCCATCTCAGCAGCAGTCATAGGCGATATATCTCCACGATTATTACTACCATCAGTAAGGAGGATTATCACTTTACTCTTACCCTTAACATCTTTCAAACGAGATACTGCGTTTGCCAATCCCATACCTACAGCTGTACCATCTTCAATCATACCAGTAGCAGCCATATCTGTACGTGCGTCTTTTAAGAGTGTAAGCAGACTGGTATGATCTGTCGTCATCGGGCATTGGGTAAACGATTCTCCAGCAAAAATTGTTAGTCCGATATTATCATTAGGACGACCAGCAATAAATTCTGCAGCTACATTTTTAGCAGCCTCTATACGATTCGGCTTCAAATCTTCTGCTAACATACTGGTAGAAACATCCATTGCCAACATAATATTTATACCTTCCACCTGTCGGTTATTCCAAGAATTATGGGTCTGAGGGCGTGCCAGTATAAAAACTAACAATATGAACGTAATACACCTTAAGAACATTGGCAGATGTATCAAACGTACACGCCAACTTTTTGGCGCATAACGATACGGATTGGTATCTGCCATCCTTAAAGCTGGCTCACTCTTCTTACTATATAAAAAATACCATAGTATATAAGGTATCAGTAGAAGCAGAAGCAGGAAATATCCTTTACTTGCAAATTCCATCTTTTATATGTGTTCTCTTATCTAGTCATTTACATCAGTAACATAACCACATTATATATAACATAACCTAAAATAGCCAATGATGCAATAATAAGACCAGCTATCAACGATTTTAGAACGATACGGTTCTTGCGTGTTTTCACATCATCATCACTCAATTGTGGCTTTACCTTTTCTTCTGTTGGTATTTCATCCGTTTTAGTCTGATCTATAAAGTTTATAGCATTGACCAAATTTGCATCATTCTCATTAATTAAGGTTTCGTATTTAGCAAACTTCACAAGATCAGCAGTTTGGAAAAGTTCATGAAGCTCTCTAATCATAGTTTTATCTCCTGTTGCCTGAAGATGTTCTATAATTTCAGAACTTGTCATCTCCATAGCATTGAACCCGAATCGCTGTTGAATATATTCTCGAAGCGTATCCGTCAATCTTGTATAATATTCCTTCTGACCTTCCTGAGTTTCTACACGATGCTGTTTCATCTCATTGATTTCATGAAGTGCTTTCTGATGAGCAGGAACCTTCTTTACTATCTTAATATGTGTAATAACAGGCTTATTTTTTCTTAATCTATCATACAGATAAAAGCCCACTCCACATAACAACAGGAAGAGGATACTTAACCAAAACAAAGGAGCCCATTCTGCCCAAGAAAAAGGATTATCCTGTACATCTTTAGGTGGATAAAACTGATTTGGATGAATTGTATCTACAGGTACCGTAAGAACTTTCAGTGCTAACTGATTGCCTTGGTAAGATTTACCAGCGACCTTTACTTTCAAAGCCGGAATAGCATATATTTTCTCATCAAAAGAGGTCAATGTATAAGAACGTGTTATACGGGTTGATTTATCATCGACCTCAGTTGTATCATCCTTCATTTTCAATACTTCTACACCAGGAGTAATATACTGAGATGGCTTTAATGAAGGGAAGTCTACACGTTTTCCCTTGGGTAAGGTAACCCTAACATGCAAATCGGTCTGCTGTCCTATCATTATTTGGATAGAATCAATTTGCTGTTCCACCTGTACCTGAGAACTACCAGCTATAGGAGTTGATAATACAACGAGTGTAAAGATTATATGTCTATACCAATTTTTCATTTTTTTACGAGTACAATCGTCTTTAACTTCTTTGTTTAAAAAGCAATATCAGTGCTTGAACAAAATCCTCATGAGTTGCCACACTAGTCCAGTCCACTTTACTCTTAGCAAATGTTTGTTTTAGAGAATCTTCTCTCATCTTCCAAGCCTGTTCGTGTGCAATTCTCAATTTTTTAGAAGACGTATCAAGATACATCTCATGCCCTGTTTCAGCATCCATCACCTTAATAAGTCCAACATCTGGAAGAGATTTTGCTCTTTGGTCATATACCTGAATAGCTACCACATCATGTTTTTGGTTAGCAATCTGTAATGGTTTCTTAAAATCTCGTTGATCATAGAAATCGCTCAGTACGAATGCCGTACAGCGTCTACGCATAACACGAGTAAGGTACTCCATAGCCGCACCAATGTCAGTGCGCAGGCTTTGTGGATGAAAGTCGAGCATCTCACGTATAAGATATAATATATGCTTCTTTCCTTTTTGGGGTGGAATATATTTTTCTATACGATCAGAGAAGAAGATGAC
>JAEEGL011165388.1_pt1 | contig 13803 bp, 13 predicted proteins | sample 9134231 | NCBI WGS metagenome assembly JAEEGL01 (sample SAMN16246548, study PRJNA631951) | gut metagenome | biome: gut microbiome; feature: rumen; material: fiber-attached | host: Bos | place: Iran: Karaj | collected 2018-10 | reverse complement strand
TTCTTGCTTATTTTCTTTAGGGACACCTATATTCTGGTACAGTCTTGTCATGAAAGCTACTTCCTGCTCAATGTTAAGTCCTGCGTTTTTAAATATTCTCTCAACCATCTGAGGCGATGCACTTCTGTTAAGAAGATAGCTTCTTTGATCGAACTGCATCTGTGTTTCCTTATCATCCTTGCCTGAAAGAAGGCGATGAAGATTCATAAGTGTATCATAGTCATAATATTCATCTGCGCCCGATCTTGCAGGTGCGATAACACCCATTTTGTTCATCTCATCAAGGATGTGATATGCCCAGGCCTCTGGTGGATTCTCCAGTGAAAAATAGTTTATGAGTCCTGTAAGATTTATATCTTTTGAAATAGTATCAGATGCAATGCATGGAAGTCCAGATACTTGCGCTTCCATAAGGGCTGCCGGAGCTCCATTTACATTTGCAGGATATATAAAATAGTCCATAATTTGATAGAAATCGTATACATTACCCCATGTGCCAAGGAAGAGTATATTGCCTATTATTCCAAGCTGCGCCGCTATCTGTGCGCAGTCCATAAGTTCTTCTCCATCGCCTATAAGAAGAAGCTTCATGGGAAGGCCTTTAAGGCTGTCAAATTCCCCAGTAGGGTCTTCTGCCAATATTTTCTGCATCCAGGCAAAGACATGAAAAAGAAATTCATGATTCTGATTTTTATGAAACTGTGCCACGCATCCAAAAACATAGGTATTCGCAAGGCCTAGTTTTTCGCGGAAGGCATCACGTATTTTGCCATTATACAAAAAGTTTTGTATATTGATTCCATCCTGTATTACATGTATTCTTCCTGCATCTACTGCAATATCTCCAAAGATGGCTCTTGCAGCTCCCATACTTGATGCAAAGCAGATGTCCGCGCAGTCTTCTTTTAGTATAGGTGATGTGAAGTTAGCTTTTCTTATCTTCTGAACGAGCCCTGCATCTATTACGCTTCCCACATGCATTATTGTTATCGCGCCGTGTCTTTTGGCAAGGGGAAGATATATTGACGCAGCAGAATACATATGCCCCTCCACGATCTTCCATTCACCTTCGTGCTGGGCAAAAAAGCTGTTCACAAGCTCTGTATATCCAAAGAGGTTATTGCTGTTATATGTCGGTATGGCATAAACGTGGCCACCGAGCCTTGTTATCTCTGCATCAAAGAATCCTGCTCTTCTATGGCGAAGCAGCTCATCAGATGATGGGAATTCTTTACCTGTCGGGGTTGGATCTCTTGGAATCAAAAAATCGAACTGAATCTGGCTTCTGTCAAAATTTCTGTACAGATTCATGATATGTGCCTGCATTCCACTCAGATCTATGGAATTAAGTACATGAAGTATTCTTATCTTTGCTTTGGGAACATTTTCAGACACACGTATAGTAGAAGGTATACGCTTTTTAGCTGGCGCTACCTGGGGATTATTCTTCTCGCGTTCTCTTTTTCTTACGTCAGATGCGCTTTCAATGGTCTCGAAAAAAGACATAGATGTCGGCCCTCCCTGCTAAAACCCTATACTATCCCACGTTTACATTATAACGCTATGACGACTATCTTTCTACTAGAAAACGCTGCATTTGCAAAACTATTACTTGTTAAAACGTGCGTCATCAAACGCACAATAAAAAACCATGCTCACAGCATATCTGTAAGCATGGCTAAATATTAATTATCTTGAAAGACTGATTTTATCTTTCTGCGCGCATAGGATTGTTAAGGAAATCCTCGTATGTAAGCTTAATTCCTTCGTCAAGCTCAGTCTTGTATGTCCATCCAAGATTTGTTGCCTTAGATACATCAAGAAGCTTTCTTGGTGTTCCGTTTGGCTTTGTAGAATCCCATCTGATCTCGCCTTCGTATCCTACGATCTTGGCAACTTTTTCTGTAAGCTCTTTGATAGTAAGCTCTTTACCTGTACCTGCGTTAACTGTCTCATCGCCTGAGTAGTTGTTCATAAGGAATACGCAAAGGTTAGCAAGGTCATCAACATATAAGAACTCACGAAGTGGTGATCCATCGCCCCAGCATGTTACGAATGGAAGGTTCTGCTCCTTAGCTTCGTGGAAGCGGCGGATAAGAGCAGGAAGAACATGTGAGTGTTCAGGATGATAGTTATCGTTAGGTCCATAAAGGTTAGTAGGCATTACAGAGATATAATCTGTGCCGTACTGGCCATTTAAGTATTCACAATATTTAAGACCGCTGATCTTGGCAAGTGCATAAGCTTCGTTAGTCTTCTCAAGCTCGGATGTAAGGAGAACCTTCTCTGTCATAGGCTGAGGAGCCATACGAGGATAGATGCAGGATGAACCAAGGAATTCAAGCTTCTTACAGCCGTTCTGCCATGCAGCGTGGATTACATTCATCTCAAGGATCATGTTGTCGTACATGAAATCAGCCTTAGCTGTAGCGTTGCCCATGATTCCACCAACCTTTGCAGCTGCAAGGAATACATACTCAGGCTTCTCCTTGGCAAAAAACTCTTCAACCTGATCCTGACGTGTAAGATCAAGCTCTTTATGTGTACGTGTTATTATATTTGTATATCCCTGACGCTCAAGTTCTCTTACGATAGCAGATCCAACCATTCCGCGGTGACCTGCAACGTATATTTTTGCATTCTTTTCCATCTTAATTTTCTTCCTCTTTTTATAACTTCAAATGAAAGACCATGATCCTGAGATCATAGCCTTTCTGATCATCAAATACTTATTTTACAAGACCCTTTTCAAGATACTCTTCAAGGTTGAACTTGATGTTCTCTTCAGATCTTTCTACTGCAACTTTTCTCATATCAGACTCAACCATGATGTGTACAAGCTCTTCGAAAGATGTCTTTGTAGGATTCCAGTTAAGCTCTGTCTTAGCCTTTGTAGGATCACCCCAAAGGTTAACAACGTCTGTAGGTCTGTAGAAATCAGGACTTACTTCTACAAGCACCTTGCCTGTAGCCTTATCGATACCCTTTTCATCCATTCCTTCGCCCTTGAACTCAAGTTCGATTCCTGCATAGTGGAATGCAAGCTGGCAGAACTCACGAACGCTGTGCTGAACGCCTGTAGCGATTACGAAATCATCAGGCTTCTCGTTCTGAAGGATGAGCCACATACACTCAACATAATCTCTTGCATACCCCCAGTCACGAAGTGAAGAAAGGTTACCAAGAAGGAGCTTGTCCTGCTTGCCCTGAGCGATTCTTGCAGCTGCAAGAGTGATCTTACGTGTAACGAATGTCTCTCCTCTTCTCTCTGACTCGTGGTTAAAGAGGATACCGTTACAAGCGAACATGTTATAAGCATCACGATACTCTTTTACGATCCAGAAACCATACTGCTTAGCAACAGCATATGGGCTGTAAGGGTGGAAAGGAGTCTTCTCGTTCTGAGGAACTTCTTCAACCTTACCATAAAGCTCTGATGTAGATGCCTGATAGATACGGCAAGTCTCAGCAAGACCGCAGATTCTTACTGCTTCAAGTACGCGGAGTACACCTGTAGCTACAACGTCTGCTGTATATTCAGGAACATCGAAGCTGACCTGAACGTGTGACTGTGCAGCAAGGTTATATATTTCATCAGGACGAACAGATCCGATGATCTTGATAAGACTCATTGAATCTCCGAGATCGCCATAGTGAAGGTGGAAGTTTCTCTCGCCTTCAAGATGTGAGATACGTTCTCTGTAATCAACTGATGAACGACGGATCATTCCGTGTACTTCATATCCCTTTGAGAGAAGAAGCTCTGCAAGATATGAACCATCCTGACCTGTAATTCCGGTTATAAGTGCTTTCTTTGCCATATATAATTCCTTTCTTTGGTTAAAACCAAACAACATTCATAAAGCTCAAACTTTGATTGCCGTGAACAGATTGACATGACTTTAAAATCAATTTGATAAAAAATCATACATCTGTTTTATACACTGCAAGCATTATATAACTATTATTTGCATTTGCGAAGGCACTAAGTTGACCAATAATAGCATTATATTGACCTCGAATATTGATATATCTATAATAATGTTGAGATATCAGAGATATTGACAATTATGCTACTTATACGTTTTTTAACTGAATATTGTTATCTTCTGCCATGCAGATATTGGAAAATTAGCATTTTCAGGTCATATAGATAAGGATATATTATGGAAAACTACTTATTCCACGGCAACCTTGTTGCTTCAAACAGAATACTCTATACCCCTTCACAGTTTGCCAAGTCTTCTTTGATCCACCTTCAGGAAGTTGGCTCTCTTCAGGCTACAAAGCAGCATACAAGCAGCCGTCAGGGGCTTGGCTCATACCTCTTTTTCCTGATCGAATCAGGCCAGGGATCGCTCAATTACGACGGCATCTCATATGAACTCCGAGAGGGTGACTGTGTATTTATTGACTGCAAGAAGCCTTACTCCCATACCACTTCCAAAAAGCTCTGGAAGCTTGATTGGGTGCACTTTCAAGGCACAAATATGGAGAACATATACACCAAGTATTTAGAGCGTGGCGGACAACCTGTTTTCCGTGCGGATAGTCCTAAGCACTATCTTGACATTATTGATGGTATATATAACATAGCTTCATCCGACGATTACCTTCGCGACATGAAGATATACGAGCAGCTTACAAGGCTTTTAACCCTCCTTATGGAAGAGAGCTGGCACCCTGAGAATATGCCTGAGAATACTGCAGGCAAAAAGAAAAGCCTCCAGGAAATAAAAGCTTACCTGGAGACTAATTATGCTGAAAAAATTACTCTTGATGATCTTGCATCAAAATTCTATATAAACAAGTATTACCTGACAAGAATCTTCAAAGAGCAGTACGGATCTACGATCACAGGATACATCTTAGAACTTAGGATCACAAAAGCCAAACAGCTCCTTCGCTTTTCTGAAATGCCCATAGATGAGGTTGCAGGTGCTGTCGGTATAAGCGATGCAAACTACTTCGCAAGAATATTCAGAAAGATTGAGGGAACAACGCCTCATAACTATAGAAAACTTTGGTCACAGCTATAATTACCGGAATTCCAGTTATGCCGTTTAACAGCTATCTATAATGAATTGTTTTCAACCTCTTTATGATATCTATGACTCTTACTCAGCTCGCAAGAATCCGCTACTGATATCCTCGCCCATAAGCTTGACATTTGCTTTGGTTGGTGCCGAAGGGAAAGGGTCATACCCTGTCTGGTCACCGCTTGCAGGATAGTAGAATGTCTGTCCGTCTATTTCATATGCGATAAGCTCATATGATGCATAGTCCTGCTGGACTAAGAGGTATCTTGCCTGAAATCTTGGCACTTCATCTAGTACTATCCTTATTGTTTTATAGCCTATGAACAGTACTATCAACGCCATAATAACCGGCACAAGCTTTTTTTCTGCACCTCTTTTATAAAACAAAAGTGTTACAAGCTTGCCCGCCATAAGAACAGCAGGAAGCCATATATAAAGGGCTCCGTATCTTACCAGCGGAGATGACATTACAAAAAAGCCAAGCGCCACATAAGAGATAAGGTCAATAAATACAAAGTCTTTGAAGGAGACAGTTCTATGTCTTGCCATCATTACGACCTTACCTGCATTGTTAAACATACTCTTTCCGGCTTTCTTATTAGCTTTTTTTCCAGACTTTTTAGATGTCTTAACTATGGCGCCTGGCAAAGATGAAGCACCGCTTTTAAGCTGAAGGAAATAGTATACTACAGCAAATATAAGTAGGCCTATCAAAAATACAGCATCTGCAATAAGCATGCCTTTATTGAATGCAGAAAGGCTCCTGAACCAGTCCGGGAACCACTTTGTAATGCTTATATTATATAGAGCTGCATCTGTATAACCTCTTCCATAGACCGCTATTTCATGAGCGTCATACTGGGCAGTTCCTTTGGGTATCTTCCACGCAAAGGTGAACAGATCGATAAATGTAACAGGATATATAAGCCAGCCCGATATGATCATATTTCTGATAAAAAACGGTACCGATGTCAGAAGTCCCAGTCCAATAAAGTACGAGATTGCCTTGGGCCTGCTTATAAGTCTTGCATGCATTATCTTCCAGACAGGCTTTATGGCAAGAAGTAAAAGAGGCGCTGCAGACAGTTTTAATGTAACTGCATATACCACAACTATGCAGAGCATGGCATATGGATAGAATCTCTTTTCTCTGTTTCTGTCAAGATCAAGCCAGGATATGAGTATATAAAGGACCATGCACATGACAAAATAGTCTGATGCAGGTGATACGATCTCGTCGAGTATCGTGAATATATAATAGATTGCTATAAGTCTTACTGCATCGGGAAGGGTAAAATACCCGCGTCTTTTGATCTGAATTATATCTACACATTTCCATGAAAGAAGAAGGACGAAGTATCCTGCCATTGTATGAAGGGACTGTCCGCCTGCCCATGAGAAGCTATAAAGAGCGCAAAGGGGATATACTGCGCTGTTATATGCAAGTCTTTGATTGAAATTGCCAAGGCCTTTGACTGCGCCATAAAGCTCGTTCCAGTGTATCGACTGAGCATGATATAAGCCTGTATCATAATGTTCCAGCCCGTGCGAAGTAAAATACGCAATGATAAAAAAGATCACGACATAGGTTATTACAAGCTTAGTGCTGATATTCCTTCCAATACCGTATGACAATATCTTGTAGAACATGTCACGAAGGGCATATGCGCACACTCCAAGAGTTACGATAAAAAGTATGACATTGGCAACAAGTCCTATTCCACCCCAAATACTGACAAACTGCGCATAGATAGAAACAAGTACCAGACCTGTAATAAGATAGTTTTCACGAAACTGCACTTCATAAGGTGCAGTACGCAAACCGGCATTCCTTCTCTGCGGCACAGAATGCTGCAGAAAAGAAATGCCGGTCATTAAATAGTGAAAACCATATCCTGCAAAATAAGTTGTAAAAATCACGTATAGCCAATTAATAGCAGTGATCAACATCTGTTTTTCACTCTCCCGTTTTTAACCTACGATGCCCTGGAATACACATCCGACTATGACACCGAGTATAGCTCCCATAATAACCTGAAGCGGTGTATGTCCTACAAAGACTTTAAGCTTCTCGTCATCCGGAATGTCCTTACCCATCTCTTCAAATAGTTCGGCAAGGTTCTTGATAACAACTGCCTGCTTACCTGTCTCACGTCTTACGCCCATTGCATCATGCATTGTAATGAGTGCAAGGATTCCGGCAAGTGCAAATTCAAATCCGGATACTCCGTATGTAAAGCCTACGATAGTAACAAGGCTCATTACAGTTGCTGAATGTGAGCTTGGCATACCGCCATCTCCAAGGAGTCTTTCCTTGTTAAACTCTTTATATGTGATCATATAGATAAGAGTCTTTAAGATCTGTGCTGTAAGCCATGCGGTAACAGGACACATTATTACTACATTATTGAAAAGTTCATTAAAAAAATCTAACATATTTATCTTTCTATTTTGGTACGTGTTTTGAACTACATCGATCTAAATACGGGTATCAGATCGTCTTGATATACTCTGCTATTGCATCATGCCAGTCAGCAAACATGAAGTCGCTTGTAAGTTTGAACATGTAATTCTCAAGGATTGAATAAGCAGGTCTTGGAGCACTGGCAGGATTCATCTCCATGTATTTCTTGGTTGATACATGGTTAACTTTAGTTGTCTTGCCTGCAAGACGGAAGATCTCATCAGTAAAGTCTGCCCAGCTGCATGATCCTTCACATGTTCCATGAAACAGTCCATAGTTATCTGTAGGAAGAAGGTAATGAATAGCCTTAGCAAGTTCAACAGTGCTTGTAGGGCTTCCTACCTGGTCATCGACAACGGATACTTCATCATGATTTTCAGAAAGTCTGAGCATTGTCTTAACAAAGTTCTTACCATCGCCATAAAGCCATGCAGTTCTTATTGTGAAGAAGTGCTCAGCAAACTGCTCAACGAATTTCTCACCGGCAAGTTTTGTAGTTCCATACGCACTTACAGGACCTGTAGGATCAAATTCTGTATAAGGCTTTGTTCCGTTTCCGGCAAATACATAATCTGTGGAAATATGTACAAGCTTAGCTCCTGTTTCTGTAGCTGCTATTGCAAGGTTTCTGGGTCCTATAGCATTGATCTTATAAGACAGATCCCAATCCTTCTCCTGTGCATCAACTGCTGTATATGCTGCGCAGTTAATGATGGCATATGGCTTCACCTCTCTTGCAAGAGCGATAACACTATCAACATTGGTGATATCAAGACTACGGATTCCTTCTCCTTCACATACATCTGTATTTATAAGTTCGAATTCATCGCCGATCTCTTTATTAACCTGTCTTCCAAGCTGACCATTACATCCTGTAACAATTATCTTTTTCATTACCCAAAACCTCTTTAATTATTATATTTCTCCAAGTCCGTCTTCGACTGCCTGAACCATTCCGGCAAGTGCTTCTTCTTCATCAATTCCCTGACATGTAAATTCAAGTTCATCACCGCACTTAACACCTGCACCAAGAACGCTTAATACACTTTTCGCATTAGCTGTATTCTCTCTTACCTGAAAAGTGATCAGCGATTTATATCTCATAGCCACTTTGCAAAGAATACCTGCTGGACGCAAGTGGAGTCCGGTAGGATTCTTAATGACTACCTTCTTACTAACCATAAAACTTAAAAACCTCCATTACTACTCATCATCTTCTGTTTTTTCTTTTTCTTCAGGAGCAGTTGCTGTGATAGTCACGCGAACTGTTCCATTTATCTCAACACCTTCAGGAGGTGTGAAGCTTACTGTAACTGTATATGTACCGGACTCAAGAGTCTCATCATCTGAAAGCTGTGATGTAAGCTGGCTCAAGTCGATAGTCGCATTAAGGTCTGAAGCAGATACGGAATTTATAGTTTCGCCAAGACCTGATATCTCAACTGTAAAGCTGGTATCATCTGCGCCGTTACCAAGTACTATCTTGTAATTCTCAGGAACATTATCATATGTCACACTGCCTGCATCAATAGTTATGGTTCTGTTAGCCTGAGGTATGATATCAACGACTACAGTGCATATTCCATTGAAATCTGCATCTCCAAGAGAGATACCATTTGGCAGATAATCAGCAATGTTAACTGTTGTCTGAAGATCTGATGTAAGTCCTGTTACGTCAAGTGGATCAGATACATTAATGCTTGTCACATCTGAAAGAGCAGATGACTTACCTGCGATAACAACCGTATCAGGGGTACTCGTAATATCACCTGATAGCATGAATCCATCAGCCGGTTCTCCGGTAGTATGATAGTTGATCGGTACAGTCTTGATCGCAAGGATAGTAACGTTAACTCTTACAGCTGTAATGTTCATAGAGATTGCAGGATCTGTTACAACACTGCCATTCTCGTCATACAGCTTTATAGAAACATCTGTTCCGATATTGGAAGTAAATCCTGTAACATCTACATCAACAGATGCCCTGTCAATTCTGTCGATCACAGACTGTGGTCCGCTTATTCTGACCTGGTTCTGATCAGTAGAAACAGAACTTACTATATAGCCATCACTTACAGTTCCTGAAGTTGTAGCTCCAAGAGCCAATGTACTTGTTGCAAGATTTTCGATCGAAAGTGCTACTTCCGTACTGCTTGGAATAACTGAATCGATCTTACCTGAATCCTTAGTAATAGTAATCTCGATCGGAACAGTACTGTCGTCTGTCATTTTCTCAAAATCTGCTATAGCAACTATATTATCTTTGGAAAAGCTTTCAATTACAGATCTGGGTGCTCTTACGGTAACGGAACTGATAATGTCGGTATTATCAAGTACCTCATACACTTCCCCCGCATCAGAGATAATGCTTGTGTTTCTGAATGTTACCGGAATATTCGTAAATCTCTCTGTCGAAACCGGATCGTTAATATTGGTAACAAGGAACCACATAACTGCCGCAAAGAGAACTGATGCTATCTTAAGTCCCCAGTTAGAGTAAAGTCCTCGTAAGAATTTCATTCTGCCTTGACCCTCCCTCTGAAAACAGGTCTGTGTTTATGTTCCTCTTCAGTCTTATTCTGGATCTGTCTAAGTCTTTCTTTAAGGCTCTCAGAATCAAGGGATCTGTCGAGAACTCCGCCGTATGCAACTGATATCTTACCTGTCTCCTCAGAAACGATGATGGTAAGTGAATCAGTAACCTCTGACACACCAACGCCGGCTCTGTGCCTTGTTCCAAGCTCTTTACCAATGTTCATGTTATCTGAAAGTGGAAGATAACATGTAGCAGCCGTAATACGATTACCTCTGACTATAACTGCTCCATCATGAAGAGGAGTGTTATGTTCGAAAATATTGATAAGAAGCTGACTTGTAACAATAGCATCAACTTCAATTCCTGTCTGTTCATATTCTGCCAGTGAATGTTCCTGCTCTATAACGATAAGCGCACCTGTTCTAACCTTAGCCATTTCAACACAGGCTCTGGCAATCTCATCTATCGTGCGGTCTGAGAACCTTCCTTCTCCACCGCTTATATCAAACGGGAAAATACCTGAAAGAAAATTTTTACGTCCAAGCTGTTCAAGTGCTCTTCGAAGTTCCGGCTGAAGTACTACAACAACAGCTATTACGGCTATACTAAGAACATTCTGCACTATCCACAGAATCGTATTCATGTTAAAGAGGGCCGCAATAATGATAAAAACGACTATGACAACAATACCTTTCATCAAAGACCATATTCTGGTATTACGCATCCATACCAGCATATGATAAACGAGAAAGGCAATTATCAGGATTTCAACAATATCCGTCCCCTTTATATCAGGCATATGAAAATTGGTAAAATTTGTATCCAGTAATGACTGAAGCGTCTCCATCCTTAACCTCGAGAATTATTCGGATCTGTTACTCCTCTGATTACCAGTTCCTGTACTATTTCGTGTCTGACGGCCTGCTGTCACATTATTATTAACTACTCTGCTTCTGGACTGCTGTGTACTACGTCCATACGCATTAGCTGCTCTGCGCTGCATATGAGATTGTGCACTTCCTGCTGCTGAACTTCTTGGAGCCTGAGCATTTGGCCTTGAAGGTGTTTTTTCAACACGCTCAGTTCTTTCTTCTGAACGAGGTGCTGTAGCTCTGTTGATCTGTTTTACCTTACGATCAGGTGTTGCTACAGATACCTTGGGAATGGCCTTTACATAGTAGTAATAATCATCATCTTCGAATTGAACATTTTCAATTCGTTTGTAATCAAGATTAAATGCAAAGAATTCAAGTACTTTCATAAGGAGTCCTGCCAGAACAGAACCAAAGATCACGCCTATAACAGAAAATCCTGCACTGCTAACAACATTCGCAACAAGAATGCCGATCATAAGTGTAATAGTTCCTGCAACTATGGCAACATCCCATGAATGCTTGATAGAAAGGCGTCTGATTATATAAACAATGATAGTTGTGATCGCAAATACAGCAATGACAGATATCATTACTTTACTTGCAAAAACTCCGTCAACTATTGACTGAACTCTCGATATTACTGCTGCAGATGTATCTCCTTCTGCTGAACTGGAGATAAATATGCTTGTATTATCTGCAATATAGTTAAGGTAATAATAAACAACCACACCAAACGCAACTGACACTACAGAATGCGCTGATCCAAGAAGACCGACTGCAAGTGGCATTACGTAAGGAATGCGGAGATAAAAACAAAGTGCTGTAAGAATAAGCACTGTAGAATCATTTGGTGAAAAACGATAATACAGAAGGTACATGATAAGAAAAACAGCAAGTGCTATAACTGCTGTCTCCATAGATAAAGCCCACAAGTGAGCCATAATAAACAAACCCGAAAGTATAACAATGAAAGCCTGTGGCAGAATAGCACACAGAAGTGAACACATGAGTACAATAAGCGGACTTGTAAGGGCTTCCTGACATCCGATCTTAGAATTGATAACACTAAGAGTGATGAGCGTGAGGAAAAACTTCCAAACAAGCGTTATATAAAACTCAAATTTGACATAGTAAGACTTAATTATCTGTTTAAGTTCCAGTAAGGTAGCCATAATATCTTTTATTCCTTTTCATACATTTTTCTCAGTCTTCTGAGATTATTGTAGTGTTTCTTCATTCTTTTGCGCATCTTAGAATAACGTCTGGAAAAAAAGATGTATGATACCATACAATATCCAATCAGCCAGATCAGATAATAAGTTAAAACTTTCTGTCCAAACGCCACCAGATCAATACTGTACATATCTTCAAGAATTGACTCAAAAGCGGACACAGCGTATACCGCGAACAGTATCACAAACGAAACTGTGGCACTGATCGCGGACTTAACTATTTCAAGGCCAATGTAATCACTTCTGAAGTAACCGTTTATTCTGTTGTCGTTTGAACCTTCACGCGCTGTAAAAGCAGCCATCCTAGTCATTAGAATGACTTTTTCTTCCTGAACCATATATTAAACCCTCGGCCTATTTAGGCCCTCCTACGCATCAGGGACGCAGGAAGCGCATACCTCCCTTATCTTCCTTCTTCGCAGGCATCTGAATCTTGGGCGCTTCCTTATGGAAAGCATCTGTCAGATTATTAGCCATCTTATTCTTACAATTCTGACACAGACGGCCTGTCTGAACCGGAGCACCACAATTCTCGCATTGTAACTGAATAGGTGAATCCTTAGAGAACATAAGTCTTTCTTCACGGATCCACTCTTTGATCTGATTAAGTTTAACATCATTCTCTTCTGCAATCTGCTTAAGAGATGCTTTAGGATTATCCTGAACGTATTGTTTTACCTTCTGGAAATCATCCTCCAGGGCCTTTTTGCAATTTTCGCAAATTGGTGGTCCTGCTACATAATTGAACATCTTACCACATCTTGAACAGTTACGTAAATTCATAAGCAGCCTCCTTGTTGAATGCTTAACCTACGGTTGTTGTTCACTGTCGCTGTCCGATTATGCCGTCTGTCCTATTGCCAGGGACAGTACATAAATAGACGATGCCGGGCCTTTTTTCAGTTGCCAGGTCATATGGTCAACTGTTGAACCCGTCGTATAGATATCGTCAATTATTATGAGATTCTTTAATTTTACATCATTTTGTTTTATATTAAAAGCTTTTTTCAAATTGACGTGGCGCTCACTTGCTGATAATTGCTTCATTGGCGTTGTATCACGCACTCTTTCGATGATGTCACATCTGACCGGAATATCCATTCTCCGTCCTATTGCTTTGGCAAGAATTTCAGCCTGATTATAACCTCTTTTATTCTTTTTGCCCTTGTACATCGGCACGGGTATAAGCGCGTCAGGTTTAAGCGCTCTTATCTTTGCTCCAAGATGTTTTTCTATTTCCATTGCATAAAAGTCAGCATATTCCTGCCTTCCTTCATACTTGAATCTGTATATCGATCCTGACACTGTCCGGTAATTATAAAGTGACATTCCATAATCAAATACGTGACCACCCTTTAGGCAGTCTCTGCAATACTCAGCATGACCGTATAAAAGCGGCTTACCACATTTAAGGCATGTTTCATGGCTGTCAGCAAATTCTGCCTTCGCCCTGCACTTTTCATGTGCCATGCTTCCATAGGGCACCACCTTATCACAGAACGGACAATGTCTTGGAAAAAGAATCGTCACCACCTTATCATATAATTCATAAGCTCTTTTTTTACTCATCATATGACATGATCTCCTCTATCTGATCTTTAAGACCAGTATAGCGGGATAGCTGATCTTCATTTTCTACCATTTCTCTGATAGCATC
>JAEEGL016259157.1_pt1 | contig 13804 bp, 12 predicted proteins | sample 9134231 | NCBI WGS metagenome assembly JAEEGL01 (sample SAMN16246548, study PRJNA631951) | gut metagenome | biome: gut microbiome; feature: rumen; material: fiber-attached | host: Bos | place: Iran: Karaj | collected 2018-10 | reverse complement strand
GGCGACGGAGTCTATCCCGGCGAATATAACGTCGCAATTATGAAAGACAAGATCGAGGGAGGCCTTTCCCCTGAAGAAGCAAAAGAACGCTACGAAAATCCTGACAAGTTCAGGGGACAGCCGGTTCCGGAACAGACGGTCGTTCACGAAGTACCTGTGAAATACGCCGATATCAACGAATCCGGCTTGACGGTTACCGTGCCTGCGGGCGGACAAAAAGACATTGAATTCGCGCTCGAAGGAGAAGTCGATCTTACCCCGCAAACGCTCGGCGCGGGGCACGGCGGAGGCCGTTGATCTTTTCAACGCACGAACCGCTTTTTAACGCGCGCCGATTCGACGTCGATCGAGTCGGCGCGCTTTTGCGTTTTGGGAGTCGCTCCTCGCGCGGCGGGGTTTGCGCGACGTCGGGATTTTCGCGTTGCGTCAGCCGTCGAGCCGCGGTCTGCAGAAAACGCGCTGTTAAACGCCGAACAAATTTTCGAAAAATTCCATTTTGTAAGAAACTTTCCTTGCGTTTTGGGATACTATGTATTAAGATGGGAGCGACGAAGAGTCGCCTTGCGACTCGCCATTATTCGTCGACCCGACATTAATCGAGACGTACAAACGGCGCGACCAAATCTTATTTCCCAGCGCCGCCGTTCGCGCGCGTCGTTCACGGCGTCAACGGCGTTTCGATCGCCTGACTCAGACCCTTGCAGAAGGGGTAAGGAGAAGAAAATGAATATTCAAGTTCAAGTTCGTCACGGAGAAATGGCGGAAGCCACTCGTGAAAAAATCGCCGAAAAAGTCGCCAAACTGGAACGTTTCGTCGAACGAATTTCCGATATTAACGTCCTCGTCGACCTCGACAAAGCGGACGAACCGAAAGTCGAAGTTACCGTCGTTACCGAACTGAAAAAAGATTTCCGCGCCGAATACACGTCCGGCGACCTCTGGGGCTGCCTCGATCAGACGATCGACAAACTCGAGCAACAGATGAGGAAATTCAAAGAAAAATTGACCGATCACCGTTGATCGCAAATTGATATCGTTCGTCAACCTTTTCCAGTCCTAACCGTCGACCGCGCGTCGTACGCGCCAACTCAACTTAAATCAAAAAGTCGCCGGCGGCCGAGCTTCGGTCGTCGGCGCGTTTGCTTCAGGTCGGCGCTCCCACAATTCCTCGAATAAAATCAAATTGTTTCCGCGCGATTTTCCTGAAAAAATTTCTAACGATTCTTTGAAATCGGGCGGAATCTTCTATATACAAACCGTCAAAAGTGATTACAATGTAGCTAGGAACGGGAGGGTTTTGACAAAGAAGAGCGACGCAAAACGTAACGATCCCTTTAAAGCGTCGACTTAGCTCGCCTCATCGTCGCCGCAGTCCTTTTGACGTCGACCGTTCGAATGGTTTTCCTCGACGGATCGTCTGCGTTCCGAACCTGCAATTTTGGCCCCTAAAGCCTGTTTTATTTGGAGTTTTCGAATGAAATTTTCCGATTTTATTCTTGGCGATTCCGTCGTTATCGAGCTTCAAGCCACGACCAAAGAAGGCGTCATTCGCGAAATGGTCGAATCGATGCGCGCGGCGGGCGGCATTCCAGAAGCCGAGAGTGAGAACATCATCAACGCGATCATGCGCCGCGAAGAACTCGGCACCACCGGCATCGGCAACGGAATCGCCGTTCCTCATACCAAGCACATCAGCGTCGAGCGGCTCATCGGCGCCGTCGCCATTAGCCCGGAAGGCGTCGATTTCAGCAGCCTCGACTGCGAAAAGGTCAATTTGTTCTTCTTACTCGTTTCCCCGCCCGATCGACCCGGCGAACACCTTCGCGCCCTCGAACACATCACGCGCCACATTAAGAACGAAGGGTTCTGCTCCGCGCTCAAAAAGGCCGCGTCCAAAGACGAAGTCAATAAGATACTGGCCGACGCCGACGCGAACGGCCAAAGCCTTAACTGAATATTCAAGCGACGATTTCAAGCGTCGAGGTCCTAAACGCTTTTGGGAGTAATACGAATGAAATTTTCCGATTTTATTGTTCCAGGTTCTATCGTAACGAAACTTGAAGCGACGACAAAAGAAGGGATCGTTCGCGAAATGGTCCAATCGATGGCGGACGCCGGCGCTTTTCCAGAAACGGAAATCGACAACATCGTCGCCAAGGTGCTCGAACGCGAAGAACTCGGCACCACGGCGATCGGGCGCGGCGTGGCTATTCCTCACTCGCGTTACGCGGGCGTGGAATCTCTCGTCGGCACCGTCGGAATCAGCCAGGAAGGCGTCGATTTCGACAGCCTCGATTGCGAAAAAGTCTACTTGTTCTTCCTGATCGTTTCGAACCCCGCTTATAAAGACGAGCACGTCGCCGCTCTTCAGCACATCTCGACTCAGCTGAGAGACAAAGGGTTCTGCAGCTACTTGCGCCAGAGCTACACGCGCGAAGACGTCCTGAATCTTCTCAACGAAGCGGACGAAGGCGAATACGCGCCGGAACGCTGATCGTCGCGCGGCGCGTTTGACGCAGACGCGCCGTCGGACAAAGAGAATTTGGGACGATCGCGTCGTCCGAATCCCGGCTTGACACGACGCCTCGCGCGTCGCAGGCGCTCTTAAAACGCTCGCTTGCGGAACAAAAGCGATCGGAGCGCGAACAATACAGAATCGACCGCGCGGCGCAACCTCTCGACGAGAGGTTACGCCGCTTTTTTGTTATCGGTCTTTTGCCAAACCTGTTTTGCGGTATTTTTGGAGTCGCAACGCTCTCCAAAAAACGCTAAGATACGAAACGAAAAGATAGTCTTTTCCATAAGCGATCTCTCGTTTCCACGTTATGAGGACGACCGAACGGAGTCGTTGCGGGAAAGAAAAGTCGTCCTTGCCAATAGAAAGCGCCAGTTAAAGTGATTGCCAAAGAACTGACAGTTTCCAACGCCGCCGGTTTCCACGTTCGCGACGCCTCGCTCGTGTGCAAAGCGGCGATGAAGTATTCCTCCAAACTCACCCTCGCGAAAAACGGCTATAAAGCGGACTGCAAAAGCTGTCTTGATCTTCTCACCCTCATGGCTCCGCAAGGAACCGTGTTGACGCTCAACGCGGAAGGAGACGACGAGGAACAAGCGGCGGAAGCGATCAAAGAACTCTTCGATCGCAAATTCTACGAAGACGAATTTGCGGCGTCGGCGCCCGCCGACCTGTGATTCGCCGCGTCGAAAAACGCGCTCGGCTCGTTTTTCGGCTCCAAAGGCGCAAGCAGGGAAGCGCGCGCGTGTCAACCGACTTTTCTTCTTACTCAGAAAGTCTAAGATGAAAGTATATCAGGGCGTCCCCGTCTATCCCGGCGTCGCGATTGGGAAATTAAGCGTCGTCGTCAGCGATCGAGTCGGCTCGCAAAAACGCGTTTTAATTCAGCCGGGCCAGGTCGACAAAGAGCTTCGCCGTATCGAGGCGGCGTTTCGCGGCGCGAACGCGGCGCTCGAAACGAGCCGCGACGACGCGACGCGTCAACTTGGCGCGGAATTCGGGCGTCTCTACGAGGCTTATCTCCTCATTTTAAACGACGCGGGCATGCGCTCCCGCATTGAAAAAGCGGTTTCCGAACATCTTGTTACGGCGGAATACGCGGTCGACTCCACGTTGAATCAGCAGGCGGACCTTCTTCGCAATCTCGATCCGCACTACGCCGAACGCGCCAACGATATTCTCGATCTTCGCGACCGGCTCCTGCACGAACTCCTTTCAATTCGCGCCGTCGATCGCGCGGAAACGACCGAGCCGACCATTGTCGCCGCGTCGTTTCTCAAGCCCAGCGCGGCGTCGAAACTCGACCCCGCGAAAACTTCGGCGATTGTTACGGAAAACGGGGCGATCGGCAGCCACACGGCGATCGTCGCCGCCGCGCTGCACGTTCCGACGGTGTTGGGCGTCGGATCGTTCCTGACGGAAACCGGCGAATCCACCGTCGCGATCGTCGACGGCGAACTCGGCAGGCTCGTTCTCGACCCGACCCCCGACGTTCTCGCGCAATACGAGCGCAAACTTAACTTACTGCACGAAGAACAGCGCCGACTCGAATCGAAAAACCGTTCGATCTACGCGAAAACGCTCGACGGCGTCGACATTGAAATCAAGGGCAACATCGAATTTCCGCAAGAAGCGAAGACGTGTTACGAATACGGCGCGCCCGGCGTCGGACTCTATCGAACGGAATTCCTCTATTTGACGAGCCCGTCGGGAACGCTCCCCAACGAAGAAGCGCACTTCGAGGCGTATAAACAGGTCGCGGAAGCGATGAACGGTCGGCAGGTTACCATCCGCACGTTCGATCTTGGCGCCGACAAGCTCCCCAACGGGCTGAAATTCACTCCGGAGCCGGAGCCTAATCCGTTCCTCGGGCTGCGAAGCGTTCGGCTCTCTCTGCGCAACGGCGACATGTTCCGCACGCAAATTCGCGCGCTTCTTCGCGCGAGCGTCTACGGAAAAATCGCGGTGATGTTCCCGCTCGTTTCGACGATCATGGAATTCCGCAAGGCGAGAATGATCTTCAACGACGTGCGCGACGAACTCCTTGAAAAAGGCGTCGCGTTCGATCGCGACATTCCGCTGGGCATTATGGTCGAAACGCCCGCCGCCGTCATAACGCTCGAACAATTTGCTCACGACGTCGATTTCTTCAGCATCGGAACCAACGACCTGCTCCAATACGCGATGGCGACCGACCGAACCAATCCGAGCGTGAGCGAACTTTACGAACAGGAGTCGCCCGCCCTGCTCCGAATGATCAAGCGAACCGTCGACGTCGCGCGAACGTACGACAAGCCCGTCTCGCTGTGCGGCCAGATGGGAAGCGTTCCGGAGAATATTCCGCTTTTGCTCGGACTGGGCCTGCGCACGATCAGCGTCGCGCCCGGCATGATCCTGCGGCTCAAAGAAGTCTGCGAAGGGTATTCGATCGCCGACTGTCAAGACCTTGCCGCGCGCGCGGCGCTCATGGAATCGTCGACCGAAGTGCGCATGTTGCTCCGCAACGACTGGCACGAGCGCACTCAGACGGGCTACTGACCCCGTCGCGAGCGAATTTTTGCTTGCAAATTTTGTTAAAATAGGTAAACTATATCAGTATAGTTCCGCTTGTCCGCAAGCGATTGTCAGAGCGAAGCGCTCTGCGAAACGGAACGTCGACGCGCAATCGGCCGACGTTTCCGCAAAGAAAGTAAAAACGACGGGACGCGCGACGGCCCTAAACGCTTGTCGCAACGTTCCTCAACCAGCGTATATTGTCGCCTTCCGCCGTTGCGTTAACTTCATCCAGGCGCGCTTGTTCGCGCGGGGAAAATCAGATCGTCTCGCTTGTCGATTCGATTGAAAGGAAGAGCGCGCGCGGCGGAACGGATAGGATTTATTAGAAAGGCGTTTCGACAAAGACGTGTCGAAACGATCGAACGCCCAATGGCTCGTCGGCGATACAGGCTGCGATTTAGCAAGCGCGGCAATTTGCGTTTCATAGGACATCGCGATCTTTTGCGCGCTATGGAACGAATTATGCGTCGCGCCGAATTGCCGCTCGCCAAGTCGCAGGGATTTCACCCTAAGCCGAGAGTAAGTTATCTTTCGGCGCTCCCCCTGGGTTTTTCCAGCGACGACGAGGCGATGGAATTGATTTTAGAAGAAGACTGGCCTTCGGAAGTTCTTTTGCAAAAGCTCAACGACTCAAGCGTCGAAGGGCTCGATTTTCTCCGAGCGGTCCCTCTGGAAGAAGGCGCGCCGAAACAACAGGCGCACGCGTTCTCCTACGACATGACCGTTCCTGAAGAACTCGCCGAAGGGCTCGACCGCAAAATCGCGGACTTTATGAGCGCGCAGACCGTGGAAGTCGTCAAAGCCAACGGCAAGCCGGTCGACGCGCGCGCCCCCGTCAAAGAACTGGCGCTCGACGGCTCGACGCTCCGACTCGTCTTATCGGCGCAGTCGGGTCCGGAAGCCGGCGCGCGCGAGATTCTCGCGTGTTTGGGTCTTGACGAAGCTCTTTTTCGAACGATCTTTCCCAATCGCAATCGCACGTATATCGTAGACGAACTGAACTGACTCTGCGTCTGGGCGCCATTACCGTCGAGAAAGATTATTTCATGTCTCAAAAGATGTTGATCAACGCGCGACAGCCGGAAGAATACCGGATCGCCGTGGTGGAAGACGACGCTCTCGAAGAGCTGTACGTCGAACGAACGACAAACGAAAATTACGTCGGAAATATCTACAAAGGCGTAATCGTCAATATCGAACAAAGCATCCAGGCGGCGTTTGTCGACTTCGGCGTCGGAAGGAACGGGTTCCTTCATATCAGCGACGTCGAGCCGCATTATTTCAAACAGGCCTCTAATTTCGTTCCTCCGCGAGAAGACGAACGAAGTCGCTACGACCGCCGACGCAACGACGACGATTTTTGCGATTACGGTCGTCCGCGCGTCAAGCCGCCGATTCAGGACGTCTTTCAAAAAGGGGACGAAGTCGTCGTCCAGGTCATTAAAGAAGGAATCGGGACCAAAGGCCCCACGCTCTCGACCTATATCAGCATTCCCGGCCGCTATCTCGTCTTAATGCCGCATCTCAATCATGTCGGCGTGTCGCGAAAAATCGAATCGGACGGCGCCCGACGCAAGTTGCGCGCCCTTCTGGAAGAGCTCAATCCGCCTCAGGGGCTCGGGTTCATCGTTCGCACCGCCGGCGCGGACCGAACGCGTAAAGAACTCGCGCTCGACCTGGCGTATTTGATGCGACTGTGGAAATCGATTGTGCGCCGTATTAAGAACTTGCCCGGCCCGGTGGGCATCTACGAAGAAAGCGACATGATCATTCGGACGATTCGCGACGCCTTTACGTCCGCCGTCGACGAAATCATCGTCGACGAGCGCGAAGCGTTCGAGCGCGCAAGCGAATTTCTGCGCGTCATGATGCCGCGCTACGCCGACCGCATCTCGTATTACGACGGCCGCGAGCCGCTCTTTGCGAAATACGACGTCGACAAGGAAATCGCCAAAATCAACAGTCGAAAAGTCGCGCTTAAAGACGGCGGTTCGATCGTCATCGACCAGGCCGAAGCGCTCGTCGCCATCGACGTCAACAGCGGCAGTTTTCGCGCCAACGACTCGCCTGAAGAGACGGCGTTCCAGGTGAATTTGCGCGCCGCCAAAGAAATCGCGCGTCAAATTCGGCTCCGCGATCTCGGGGGCGTCATCGTCAACGACTTCATCGATATGAACGACGAACGACATCGACGCGCCGTCGAACGCACGTTGCGCGACGCGACGAAACGCGATCGGTCCAAGACGAAGATTCTCCGAACGAGCCCGTTCGGCCTCATTGAAATGACGCGCCAACGCGTTCGACCGGGGCTCAAACGCAGCGTCTATCGCGAATGCCCGTGCTGCAAAGGCGGCGGAGCGATTAAGTCGGTCGAGAGCATGGCGCTGGAAATCATTCGGCTCCTGACGCTCGCCGGACAAGAACCGCGCGCGAAGCAAATTGTCGTCGGCGTCGCGGAAGAAGTCGCCGAATACATGAACAATAAGAAACGCGGTCAACTCGCTCAAATCGAGTCGGAATCGAACGTCTCCGTCATTTTGAAAAGCGTTTCGAACGTCTGGCCCGAACATATTGAAATCGAGCTCTTCGACGAACTGGGCAAAAAAGTCAATTTCAAGGAGGGGGGCGCTTCTTGAAAACGCCAAAGAGCGTATAATCGCCCCGTTATTTTGTGATCGTTCCCTCGCGCCGCTTGGCTCCGCCGAGAAGGTTCCAGGGTTCCCAAAAGCAACGTCCGGCAACAAGCGTCGATTTTCGACGCGCCTAACGCCTGAGACGTTCCCGAGCCGCATGGCTCGGCTGTGTTTTACGCCTGAATTGGGAATAAAACGAAGGCGTAAGCGTCGGATTCGTCCGGCGATAAGTTAGGTTTTTTATCGAAAAAGGATTAGAAACATGTACGCTATTGTCAAAGACGGCGGACGTCAGTACAAATGCGAAGTCGGGCGCAAGATGTTCCTTGAACTGCGCGAAGTTGAAGCCGGCGCCACCCTCGAACTCGACCAGGTTCTTCTTATCTCGAAAGAAGACGGAGTCGTCGTCGGGCAGCCGACGATCGAAGGCGCGAAGGTCGTTTGCGAAGTCATGACGCGAGAAATCGAAGTCAAAGACGAAAACGGCAAAACGAAAAAAGTCGAAACGACTGAATTCAAAGGCCCCAAGGTCGTGATTCGCTGGTTCCGTCGACGCAAGAACAGCCGCAAAAAGAACGGTCACCGCCAGACGTACATCCAGGTCGAAGTCAAAGAGATCGTCGGTTGATTTGACTTTCGACAGAGCGCGGAAACGCGTCGTCGATAAAAACAAAAAGAGCAAAAGCGTTGAAAAGCGTTTTTGCTCTTTTTGTTTGCGTTGGTCGCGTTGACCGACGAAAAACCGTCGGCGCCGAGTCCGTTAACGACGCGGCGTTCTCAAACAGTCCGGCGTTGGAAAATTCGGTCCTACTTATAAGGAACGCGGTCCAGAAGCGCGCAGGCGGCGATCTCTCCCAACGTTTTCGCGCGGGCGGAAGAATTGCCCGTCTGCGGTCCGGCGCTCTCGTTTAGCGAAGAAACATACGATCGGCGCATAAAACAGTACTCGCGCAACGCCTTCAATTCTTGAACTTCTTTCGAGGTCAATGAAGAAGATTTTTCCAGGGACGCGACGTCCTCTAAAAAGGCGAGCGTTACGGAATCGTCCAACTGCTCGGGAATTATAGAGGAAAACGGGTAGATCGGAGATTCGAGCGGCGGAGCGCCCTTTCGAGATAAATAATCCAAATCGGACCAACCGCCGTCCGGAGAATTGGGATTGCGCGCCTCGGACCATTCGTCCCAGGGAACAGTCGGGTCAAGCCTCGTTTTCATCAGTTCGACACAACGGCCGATACTGGCGAACCAATTGTCTTTTAATTCCGACTCGCTCGTTTCGACGGCAGGAAACGCGATCTCCTTGGAGTCGCGATACTTCCCGACAAACTTCTCCAATCGCCGCCAGGTTCTTTTGGAAATCGACCGGTCGGGACGATAAATTGGAAAACACGCCGCCCAGTTTCGCAATTGTTCATCCGCATAGAAATCGCGAGGATAAAGAGCGACTCGTTCGTCGTTTGCGTTTCCGAGCCTCGAGACGTATTGAGCGGGACGAGAACGGCGCGTTCGTTCAAAAAGACAAATCGCCGTTAGAACCATGGCCTTTTCTTTAGGATTCAGTTCGTCGATTCGCGCGACGCATTCGTCGATCTCAGGCAAAGTCGCCGCGCAGGCGCGCTCTTTAAATCGATAAACCGGTTGAAATCGCTCGAACGTCAATTCGTAGCGGATTTCCCAAATCGATTCTTTCCCAAGAAGAACGTAGTCGACGGGGAAAACCTCTATTTGCGCCCCCTCCGTCCGAATCTCGTTAAACAAACCGTCGTTTTTAACCTCATGGCGCGCGAGCGACGCTTTTCCCGCCGCCCATACCGCGCAACCGAGAATAAGGACTGCGAACAAAGCCGCAAGCGGGACGCGTTTAAGCTTAGAGAGACGCGGCGTCATTGATCATTCTCCATAAAAATCGTTGAAAAACGGCTCGAGACGACTTCAATCTAACAGCGACGACAAAATTAATCAAGCGGACGACAAAATAAACGGCAAATAAATAACGGGACAAATCAACCAACAACATATGCAAGCTGTCAAATAACAATGTTTAAATAAATATTTTTGAATAAGCGATACAACAAACAAGCCGCGTCGACGGCTCGCGGAGCTTTCGCGCCGATATTTATTCAGGCGTTATCGCTGTGTTTTGGGGACGGTCAAACTCGACGCGCGGGCCCCGTCGCGACAGTCGGACTTGAAATCGAGGAATCGCGCTGTTACAATAGGATCGTCGCGAAGCGGACGTTCGCTTCGTTGATTTAACGTTCGCCCCTATTGTTGTTTGCGAGGCTCCTATGAAAAATCCGCTTGCTTTTCTCGTTTTCGCGTTGTTTCTGACGCCGTTGGCCGCGACTATTGCTCAAGAGTCGGTCGATCCGCTCGCGCCGCCGGACGTGTTGCGCCCGGTTCCCGAAAAATACTCGGAGGAAAACCGCGTCTTTCAGGGAATCGCCAGTCTGGAAGTCGCCGCGGACGGCGGACTTTGGGCGTGCTGGTACTCGGGCGGAACGGGCGAAGACGCTCAAAACTACGTCCTTCTGGCGTATAGCGGCGATCAGGGCGAAACGTGGTCGAAGCCGATTTTCGCAATCGATCCGGCGGGAATCGTTCGCGCGTTCGATTCGACGTTATGGTCGGACCCCGACGGCAAGTTGTGGATATTCTGGTCGCAGGGCGAAGAAAACAAAGCGATTCCCGAAAGCATTTGGGACGGACGCGTCGGCGTCTGGGCGATGACGACGTCGGAGCCGGAAAAGGGCGTCGACGCGCAATGGTCGGCCCCAAGACGCTTGTGCAACGGGATCATGATGTGCAAGCCGATCGCCGACTCCAAAGGCCGCTGGCTCTTCCCCGTCGCCATATGGCGATTCGACTCCAAATATAAAATCGACGAGAAACTGCGCGGCGCCAACGTTTACGTCTCGACCGACAAAGGCGCGACGCTCGACAATTACGGACGCGTCTACGTGCCCGCGGAAGTTTCCACCTACGACGAACACAATATCGTCGAGAAAAAAGACGGCTCCTTCTGGATCCTCAATCGAACGCTCCACGGAATTGGCGAATCGCATTCGACCGACGGCGGCATGACGTGGTCGGAATTCCAGCCCTCGACGATCAAACACACGTCCTCGCGATTCTTTGTGAGACGCCTGAAATCGGGCGCGCTGCTGCTGGTCAAAAACGGCCCGATCGATCAGGACGTCGGACGTCAGCAAATGACGGCGTTTATTTCCGAAGACGACGGCCAGACGTGGCAGGGCGGGCTGGTTCTCGACGAACGCAATCAGGTCTCGTATCCCGACGGGGGCCAGAACGCCGACGGAACGATCTTTATTATTTACGACTTCGAGAGATACGATTCCAAAGAAATTTACGTCGCGCGATTTACCGAAGAGGACGTCAAGGCGGGCAAGATCGTGTCGGAGACGGGCAAACTCCGGCTGCTCGTCAACAAAGCGACGGGCAAGAGGTAGGCGCTTCTATTCCTCCTGCGTTCCGTGCAGTTGATCCGCCGCCTTTTTATCGGCTTCCACGACGATCTCCGTCGCGTCGGAAACGTCGTCCTCGGTGATCCACGGCTCCGCGCGGCGCGGCAAATCCTCGATTTTCATAAATCCGAACGTTTGCAAGAAGCGTTTGGTCGTTCCGTAGAGAAAAGGACGACCGAGTTCGTCGGAGCGTCCGACGATTTTAATTAAGCCTTGTTCAAGAAGTTGGCGCAACACGTCCCCGCAATGAACGCCGCGAATTCGTTCGACGTTCGCGCGCATCACCGGCTGTTCGTACGCGACAATCGCGAGCGTTTCCATCGCGGAGTTCGTCAATTTCAAGTCGACGGGCGCGCCCTGCAGGCGAAAGAGCCACGGCGCAAATTCCGGCAGCGTGCGAAGTTGGAACCCGCCCGCGACTTCGACTGCGCAAAACGCCGCGCCGTTGCGATTATAGCGTTCGTTTAATTTCCGGACTAAAGCGCGCGCGCGCGTTCCGTCGCCGACGTCCGCCAGTTGCGCCAATTTGCGACTTGCGATCGGTTCTTTCGCCGCAAAAAGAACCGCTTCGACGCGCGCGAGTTCTTCGCGAAGATCCGCGTTGGTCATCGCGCCTCAAAACCCCGACTTAATCGGACGCCCTTCGGCGTCGGGCGACTTGGTTTTTTGCAAGAGCGCCTGGGCGGCCTCTTCGGGCGTCGCGCCAAACGCTTCGTTAAAATACGCGCCTTCGGGGCTGCGCGTCATTCCCGTCGCGCGAAAGTTCTGGGCGTTCCAGCGTTCGATATGCGCGCCCAGCAGACCTTGTCGGCGCAGTTCCATCTGGGCCGTCTGAACGCTCTGCGTTTCCTCGGGGGACAATTCCCTTCTCTGCGCGTCGGCGTCGCCGACTTCGCTTCTCCTCGACGCGGCGCGCTCTTCTTCGGAGCCCGGCGCGACGCTCTTGGGCGCGTTATACTCGGCGGGAGCGACGCCAGTTCCGGCGTTCGGAGAGCGTTCGTAATTCACTGGCGCGACGTCGCGTTCGGCGACGTTGGAAGACGCGGCCGACGCGCGACCGGCGACCGAAGCCGCGACGGCGGCGTCGGAAAACGAATTGGGCGAAAACCCTTCTTTCGCGTCGACAATCTTCGCGGCGCGCGCGAAATATTTCGACGACGCTTCTGGCGCCTGCAAGATGTTCGCCGCCTGCGCGAAGACGCGCGATTTCGGCTTGCGCGCCTCGTTTGGATTGGCGACGGGCGGCTCGGGCGCGACTTGTTCTTCAACGGGCGCCGGCTCGTCGATTTCTTCGACTTCTTCAACTCCTTCGTCGGGAATCGGCGATTCGAGAAGTTCGTCGACCGACGGTTCCTCCGGGAGATCGGGAAGCGCTTGCGGCTCGTCGACGTCAAACGCGTCGAGGGTCGAGTCGGGAGAAGCGCTTTCCGATTCGTATTCGAGCGGTTCTTCTATATACCCTAACTCGCGTCCGTCCGGAACGTTAAGCTCTTCGGTCAGCGGGTCGGACAAGTCGAGTTTTTCGAGCGGTTCTTCCGTGGAGAACGTCTTTGGCGTCGCGGGCGGAGCCGGCTCCGCCTTGACCTCGACGATCGACTCGGTCGTCAGGAACCGCCGCGCGTTGAGAAACTCTTTGACCGCGTCCCAACTGGAGAATTTCGGCGCGACAAAGACGGCGGCCGCCAGCGCGACAAGCGAAAAGCACGCCGTAAAAACGCGCAACTTATGACTGACGGAAGCGGTTCGCAGCGCTTCGGCGATCTCGTTGGAACTGTTGACGTCGCGTTTGGCGTCCATAGGCGTAAGTCCTTTCGTAAAAAAGGGGGACAGGCGCGTTATTCTTCTGATTCGGAACCGTTCGGTTCGGCGGAACCGGCGGAATCCTGCGCGTCGGTCGCTTCTTCGGGCTCGTAATTCAAATCGCTGAAATCGTTCATGTCGACGTCGGAAGCGGCTTGTTCGGAACCGTCCGAATAGCCAAGTTCGCCCGCTTTTTTGAAGTCGACCGACGAGTTCATGTAGTCGCCGATATGGTCGTAAATCTCGCCGCGGCGATGATACGCGTCGGCGCGGTCGGGCGCGATTTTAACGCATTGGGTGAACGCGTCGATTCCCTGCTCCCACGCGCCCTGATATTGCGCGACGACTCCTTTGAGATAATACGCGTCGGCGTAATTCGCGTCGAGCGCGATCGCTTTGTCGCAGTCTTCAATCGCCTTTTGGAACGACTCGTCCGCTTTGGCCGCCTCTGATTTTCCAGCTTCGACGTCCTGATTGGTCGCCGCCGCCTGCGCTAAGCGATAGTGGCCCTGCGCGATTTCCAGCGACGCGGAGGCGCGGCCGTAATACGCGTCGACGTCGGCGTCGTCCGCGGCGATCGCGTCGGTGAATTTGTCGTAAGCGCGCGCCCAATCTTCGTCTTCAAGCGCTTTGGCTCCAAGATCCTTCGCGGAAGTTTCGGCGCCGTTCGACGCGCCGGGCTTGTCGGGCTTGTCGCCCGAGGGCTTGCAACCGAGGCAAAGGAACGCGCCGACAAGAACGACCGCGATATAACTCGTTACAACACGCATATTTGTTCGTTTCATCTCTATGTGGCTTTCGTCTTTTGGAACGCT
>JAEEGL016103666.1_pt1 | contig 13804 bp, 15 predicted proteins | sample 9134231 | NCBI WGS metagenome assembly JAEEGL01 (sample SAMN16246548, study PRJNA631951) | gut metagenome | biome: gut microbiome; feature: rumen; material: fiber-attached | host: Bos | place: Iran: Karaj | collected 2018-10 | reverse complement strand
GGCATTTAAATGAATAAAGGCGTTCCATCCTTTACGGACGAAACGCCTTCGTTTCTCTGTCTATATTTATTATATCACGAATATATCACTTTTTCCAGCCCTGGCACCCACAAGGGCATTTCCGAAACACAGCTCGTTGAATATAACATCATTTACAACTTCGATATATTCATTTTATGAACCAGATGAATCCCTATATGCCCTATTCCAAGAACAAGTGCAGAGCATATCAGTATTACATTCCCCGAGTACAATCCAAGCAGCAGCGCAGCAATAACGGGAAGCATGGCTCCTGCAAGAGGAAATCCGGCACCAATTGCCTCGTCTGTGGTCCGATAAGCCCAGTGTTTATGCGGCTTCCAGCTTGCCGGCCCCCACTCGCTCCCGGCGCTCGTATACGGGGGCGTAAAACGTCCACCGGACGTTTTACCCTATCATCCAGTCGTACATTTCCATATACTTTGAAGCGGATACGTCCCAGGAGAAATCAGCTTCCATGTCGCGGTCTATTATCTTGTTCCACTCACGCTTGCGGTCATAGTATATGCGCTCGGCATATCTAATGGCGCCAAGCATCTCATGGGCATTGTAATTAGTGAATGAAAAGCCGGTTCCTGTACTCTCATATTCATTATATGCCTGTACAGTATCCTTTAATCCTCCGGTCTCACGGACTATGGGCACAGTGCCATATCTGAGAGCCATAAGCTGGGAAAGTCCGCAGGGCTCGAAAAGGCTCGGCATAAGGAATGCGTCCGAGGCAGCATAGATCTTGTGTGAAAGCTCCTCTGAGTAATAAATGTTTGCTGAGACTTTATTTCCGTACTTCCAGGCAAAGTAACGGAACATATTCTCATACTTTTCCTCGCCGGTGCCGAGTACCACTATCTGCACATTATCCTGGCAGAGCTCCTCCATGATATAAGCAATGAGGTCAAAGCCCTTCTGGTCGGTAAGACGGCTCACAATACCTATCATCATGGTCTTTTCATTCTGCTCAAGATCGAGCTCCTGCTGAAGCGCTATCTTGTTCTTGACCTTTTCCTTGCGGAAATTCTTTTTGTCATAGGTCTTTGTGATAAATTTGTCCTTCTCGGGATTGAATACGCTGTAATCAATGCCGTTTAATATGCCTCTCAGGTCATTTGCGCGGGATCTCAAAAGCCCGTCCAGCTTCTCTCCGTAGAAAGCGGTCTTTATCTCCTCCGCATAAGTTTCGGAAACGGTCGTTATTACATCCGCGAACACCAGTCCGCCCTTCAGCATATTGGCATCCTTATAAGCCTCCAGCTTGTCGGGAGCAAAGTAATAATCCGGCAGACCCGAAAGACCCTTTATAGTCTTGACATCATAGGTTCCCTGAAATTTAAGATTATGTATGGTCATGACAGACTTCATATCCCTGAAGAACTCACCGGCCCTGAAGCTGTCCTTTAAGTATACCGGTATCAGCCCCGTCTGCCAGTCATGACAGTGCACGATATCAGGCTTGAAGCCTATCAGCGGAAGGGCAGAAAGCGATGCCTTGTCAAAGAAAATAAACTTCTCAAGATCATATATGATATCGCCGTAGGGCTTATCACCGTTAAAATAGAATTCATTGTCTATGAAGTAGTACTTAATGCCGTCATACTCGGCCTCCAGTACTCCCACATACTCGCTGCGGCCGTTGTAATCCATGTAGAAATGTGTCAGATACTTCATCATGTCTTTCTTGTCCTGATACATGCACATATACTTTGGCATCATCACCCTGACATCGAAGTATCTCTTGTCTATACACTGCGGAAGCGAACCAACCACATCGGCAAGTCCGCCGGTTTTTATAAAAGGCACTCCCTCAGATGCAATAAATAGAATGTTTTTCATACGTACTGCTCCTTTTCAAGGTCTGTACGACCGCAATTTATCACTAATTTATTTTACTATAACTATGGATTTTTTCGCAAGGACACCGTCATATTCCCTTTTTATATTCCCTGGCCATAGCAAGCATTTCCCGGGCATTCTGACGTACTGCATCGGTGACTGCAGAGCCTGAGAGCAGACGTGAAAGCTCCTCCTCCGGCTCGTCACCAATAAGTTCCCTGACGGATGTCTCCGTGGAGGAGTCATCCGAAGTCTTTTCTATCACAAAATGATGATCCGCCATGGCTGCTATCTGCGGCAGATGAGTGATCGCTATCACCTGGCGTCTCCTTGACAAAAGCGCAAGCTTTTCTGCAACCTTCTCGGCTGTCCTTCCTGATATCCCGGTATCTATCTCATCGAATATCAGCGTCGGTATGTCATCGGTATCTGCCAGTACAGTCTTAAGCGCAAGCATGATACGCGAGAGTTCCCCGCCTGATGCCACATCCTCAAGCGGCATAAGCTTCTCTCCCTTATTGAGTGAGATCATAAAGGCTACGCTGTCATACCCTCCGGAGGTTGGAGCATCCTCATTCTTTGTCACCTCTATCTCAAACTCAACATTCTCAAAATTAAGATCCTGAAGAGCCTCGTGCATTTCCTTTTGCAGACGTCCTGCAGCCTCCTGCCTTATCCCGGAGAGCTTTGCACAGGCGCTGATAAGCTTCTTTCTTTCATTCTCGAGCCTTTTATTAAGCTCTGCCATATAGGCTTCATGATCCGAGAGCTTCTTAAGCTCAGCCTGCTTTTCCTCCAATGATCTGTATATATCTTCTATGGTTTTGCCATACTTGGACTTCAGATGATTGATAAGATCAAGTCTCTCCTCACACTCGGCAAATTCCTTTTCCGAAAAATCCATTCCCCTCAGGGCATCTCCTATATCTATCGAAAGGTCTCCCACGAGTGACTCTATCTCGGATATCCGGTCTATGATGCTGTCGGTCTTTTCATCCAGTCCCTGAAGTCCCGTAAGGCTTTCAGATGCCTTTCCGATATAGTCGGATACATTCCCCGCTCCATCCTCGGACAAAGCCCCCAATGCAAGAGACAGGCTCTCAGCGATCCTTTTTGAATTCTTCATAAGGCGGTAACGGTTCTCTGTCTCGACATCCTCCCCTTCTTCAAGCCCCGCATTCTCTATCTCGGACACTTCAAAGCTTATAAGGTCCTGACGTCTCCTTCTTTCCTCGGGATCACTGATATCCCCAAGAGCCTCCTCCTTGATGCTGCTGTAGCTTCTGTAAATCTCTGATACTTTATTAAGCGCTTCTTCAGCAGAAGCTCCCGCATATCTGTCCAGGATAAGGGTCAGGTTTTTCTTTTGCAAAAGTCCCATCTGATCCCGCTGCCCGTGGATATCTATAAGGACTGACGCGGCTTTTTTTAGTATGGAGGCATTCACCGTATTTCCGTTGATCCTTGCAGTACTCCTGCTCTCTCTTATCTTTCTTGTCATTATGACGAGACCGTCATCATCTACATCTATCCCGAGAGTTTCCATTTCTTCTCTCTCCGGATCAGAGGATGCTTCGAATACAAGCTCTACCATCGCCTCCTCTTCCCCATGCCTTACGACATTTGATGATGCTTTGCCTCCAAGCGCGAGCTCCACGGATCCTATGACCAGGGACTTTCCTGCTCCGGTCTCTCCGGTAATGATATTGAGTCCCGCACCAAACTCAGTCTCGGCGCTTTTTATCAGCGCGAGATTTCTCACTTTTTCACTTATGAGCATTGATTATCACCTTCATTCTTAAGGAAAAAAATATGAACTGTTCAAACCGGCATAAGGCACCTGCAGAGTCAGACGCTGTCCCTGAATTTGCCATGCAGGACGTTCAGAAAGCTGTCATCATGCAGCCTTACGATCTTTGTGACCTTCTCGGACCTGGTGATCCTTACTCCGCCATGTTCCGGCAAAGATGCTGCGCCGCGTCCGTCAAAATCAACCGCAATATCCCTTTCACCAGAGCAGATATAAATCTCGTCATCTGCAGACAAAACCACAGAACGGCTGTTAAGAGTATGAGGACAGATCGGGGTAATGATGAAAAGCTTTGAACCGGGCTCCACTATGGGACCCCCGGCAGACAGCGAATAAGCTGTAGAACCTGTCGGCGTACTGACAATGATACCATCAGCGCGGTAACTTTTCAAGAATTTATTATTGACATATACGTCATACTCCACGACCCTCATATCGCCCTGTCTGTGTACGACAATATCATTTAATGCACTGTCGCTGGTGATAATACGTTCTCCTGTCGTGACATCTCCCGAAAGCATCATCCTTTCATCAACGAGATATCTGTCCTGAATAAGAGCTTCCATCGAAGGCTTTATCTCTTCCCTGTCCACATCGGTAAGATAACCCAGCCGGCCTGTATTTATCCCAAGGATGGGGATCCCCAGATCTGCCACATCTCTTGCAGCCTGTATCAGTGTACCGTCACCGCCAAGCACCAGGATACAGTCCGTATCATCCGGTATGGAGCTGCTGTCCGTATATCTGTCATAACCGTCACTCTCGGCGGTAACATGCGTGCTGCAGATGCATCCAAGCGACTTCAGATATTCCTCTGTCTCGCGCGCCGCCTCAAGTCCGCCTTCTCTTGTAGGATTTACTATGAGGAAAAAATTTTTCACGATAGACTCTCCTCTGCTAACGCCGTCAGCCCAGGCTTGAATGAGCTCTTTTTACAAGGTCAGGTATCATATCCACAGAGCATTCAGCCTGCTCCAAAACCTTATTCCTGACAATATACATCAGATATTCTATATTACCTTCGGGCCCTTTGATCGGCGAAAAATCAAGCCCCGATATCTTAAAACCGTTTGATGCAGCATATCCCATACAGGATCTGATCACATCCTCATGCACCGCCGGATCCCGCACTACGCCCTTCTTCCCTACAAGATCCCTGCCGGCTTCAAACTGTGGTTTGATGAGGCATACCATCCTGCCATGTTCTGAAAGTATAGCGGCCGCAGCAGGCAGTATCTTTGACAGGGAGATAAAGGAAACATCCACAGAGGCAAAATCCGGAGTATCGGGAATATCATCCTTTGTGAGATATCTGAAATTGGTTTTTTCCATGCAGATGACACGGCTGTCATTCCTTAAGCCCCAGTCAAGCTGGCCGTATCCCACATCTATCGAATAAACCTTCAATGCACCGTTCTGCAGCATGCAATCCGTAAATCCGCCTGTGGAGGCGCCGATATCCATGCAGATAAGGTCCTTTAGATCAAGCTCAAAGGATACAAGAGCCTTCTCCAGCTTAAGTCCGCCGCGGCTGACATATTTTAGCCTGTTCCCCCTGTACTCGATATCCACCGAGTCAGGAAAGCTGCTGCCCGCCTTATCTTCACGCGTTCCGTCTACGTAAACACTGCCCTCCATGATCATAGCTTTCGCCTTTTCTCTGGAAGAAGCAATGCCCCGCTCAGTAAGCAGGACATCAAGACGTTTTTTTTCAGCCATCTGCACCTTCCCTGTCCGGTATACCAGCAGCTGCCTCAAGGTCATCATATCCTTCAGGCGATGCATCTTTCATGGCATTCAGCTTGTTTATTATCCGTCCCGCCACACTCTCCGGGTCCATTCCAAGCTTTTTACGAAGTATGGCTATCGAGCCGTGCGGCACGAATTCATCCGGAACCGCAATATTCAATATACCCGGACGAAGCTCGTTCATTTCCATAAACTCCGTCACGTGCTCACCATAGCCTCCGGAAAGAACATTATCCTCCATTGTGACGATAAGCTCGTGGCTTTCGGATATTCTGATCAGAGTATCACCGTCTATCGGTTTTACGAATCTTGAGTTTATCAGAGAGCACTCATAGCCTTTTTCTTTAAGTATCTCCCTTACCTTCTCCGCTGTCTCGACCATGGCTCCTACGGCAAATATGGCGATACCTCTTTCTTCATATATCACCTCACTCCTGCCGTACTCGATCTCTGCCCGGAAATCCTTAAGTCCGCAGTACGCCGCTGACCTCGGATACCTTACTGCCACGGGTGAATCCATGGTGACGGCAAATTTCATCATGTCCGAAAGCTCCCATTTATTCTTTGGAGCCATTATGGTCATATTGGGCATTGAAGACAGGAATGAAAGATCAAATATCCCCTGATGTGTCTCTCCGTCCGCGCCCACTATACCGGCTCTGTCTACCGCGAATATTACGGGAAGACTGCCGATACAGACATCATGCAGTATTTCATCATATGCACGCTGCAGGAAAGAAGAATAGATTGCTACCACAGGTTTCATTCCTCCCGCCGCAAGTCCGGCCGCAAAGGTCACTGCATGCCCCTCTGCTATACCTACATCGGCAAATCTGTCCGGATAGATATTCCTGTATCTCTTGAGTCCGGTCCCGTCAGGCATGGCCGCAGTTATCGCCATTACATTTTCATTTCTAGCAGCAAGCTTGATCATGACAGTTGAGAATATATCCGTGTAGCTTGCCGTGCCGGAAGGCTCTTTGGGTAGTCCGGTCTTTATTTCAAAAGGTCCCGTGCCATGGAATCTCGCAGGATGCCGCTCTGCCGGCGCGTATCCTTTTCCTTTTTTAGTGCAGGCATGGATTATTACCGTATGCTTGATATTCTTGGCTTCCTTTATCGTCTTCTCCAGCATGCCGATATCGTGGCCGTCCACCGGTCCTAAATAGGTTATGCCCATGTCTTCAAAGAGCATGCCGGGGACTACGAGCTGTTTCATTGAACTTTTAAGCCTCTTCAGGCTGTCCAGCACCTTATCGCCCTTAGGCATGCTTTTAAGCAGGAATTCCTCCATGCCTATCTTGAAATTCTGATATCCTACCGCAGTCCTTATACCCTGAAGATACTTTGACATGCCTCCGACATTTTCAGAAATGGACATCGCATTGTCATTTAATATGATGATGTAATTTGTCTTTAATTTCGCGGCATTATTGAGTCCTTCGTAAGCGAGTCCTCCTGTGAGCGCGCCATCACCTATCACAGTGACAACAGTATAATTCTCTTTTCTCAGATCCCTTGCTTTTACAAGCCCCAGCCCTACAGATATGGAGGTACTGGAATGCCCCGTGTCGAATACGTCGCATTCGCTCTCTCCTCTTTTGGGAAAGCCGCTCATTCCTCCAAACTGCCGGAGCGTATCAAATCCCTCCCGTCTGCCGGTAAGCAGCTTATGGATATAGGCCTGATGTCCCACGTCAAAAATTATCTTATCCTTAGGAAGATCCAGCTGCCTGTGCAAAGCTATTGTCAGCTCTACTACTCCTAAATTGCTTCCGAGATGACCGCCGGTATTACTTACCTTTTCGATAAGAAATTCCCTGATCTCCCCCGCGAGCCTGGGCAGCTCTCCACGGGATATTTTCTTTATGTCGTTTTCCTTATGTATCCTGTCCAGTATCATATAGCTTATTTTGTCCTGCCTATCATTGAGAGGATCAGCTCTCTTAAGAAATCATTCTCACGTCCTATGCTGTCAAAAAGCTCGATCGCTTTTTCAGACATTTCCTTTGCATCCTTCTTTGCTTCCTCGACGCCTTTTATAGTCACATAGGTGATCTTGTTATTTTTGATATCAGAACCCACCCTCTTGCCTATGACCTTCTCATCTCCTACAACATCGAGGATATCATCCTCTATCTGGAATGCTGTGCCAACGAGAAGCGCAACCCTGCTTATCTTCTCTGTCTCCTCCTTTGAAGCTCCGGCAAGCACAGCTCCTATCTTCATTGCCGCCTCTATCAATGCACCGGTCTTATTCTCATGGATGTACATAAGCTCATCGAGATCTATATCGCGCTTCTTTTCTTCGGCATCCACATCACAGGCCTGACCTCCGAGCATGCCGTTAATCCCGGATTTTCCGGAAAGGATCTTTAAGGCATTTATCACGCGGCTCTTATTCACGCCTTTTATATCAAATGCATTAAGGGCGGTCTCATATGCCATATTGAGCAGACCGTCTCCTGCGAGAACAGCCATACCCTCACCATAGATCACGTGAGTGGTCTTGCGGCCTCTTCTGAACTCGTCGTTGTCCATCGCCTCAAGATCATCATGGACCAGAGAATAATTATGTATCATCTCGATAGCTGCCATAAAGGGTTCGATGACCTCGCCTTCGCCCCCGAACATCTTAAAGGTCTCATACATAAATATGGGACGAAGCCTCTTGCCCCCGGCCTTTACCGAGTAATTAATAGCAGAGATAACAGTGGACGGATAACCCTTTTCTTCCGGAAGATATTTCAGTATCACTTCCTCTGCCCTAAGCTGGGCAACCTTCATATCAGATTCATTCATCGAAATCCTCCGTCCTTCCTTCATCATCAATAAGCTTTACCTTCTTTTCAACTTCATCCACAGCCCCTGATGCCTGCTTCAGAACCTTCATGCCCTTTTCGTATAGGTCAAACGACTCCTCGAGGGGAAGATCCGGATCCTCCATCTTCCTTATCACTTCATCCAGATATTCAAAGCACTCCTCTATGCTTCTGCTTTTAGCATCCGTTTCTTCAGTTGTTTTTTTCGATCTCTCTGACATTAGCTTTCACCTTTCCGTTAAGCATACGTATATTGATCATATCACCAACGGAAAGTGATCCCACATTCCGTATGTTTTTTCCGTTTTCATCAGTTACAAATGAATATCCCAAAGTGAGCTTTTCAAGGGGTGATACGCCTTTCATCCGCTCCGCATACAAAGACACTGAATGTCTTCTGTCCGTAAGCTTTTCGGTGATCGATGATCTCAGTCTCCGCTCTGTCACCTCACTCCGGTCTCTCCCCCTCATAAGCTGATCTTTCATCAACTGCCGCATCCTGTTCTCGATATCTGCAAGACGCATCCTCTTTGAAGCAATGACCGCATCCGGCCGCATCTTCTTGATCAGGTTCTCCGCCTCTTTAAGTCTCAGTCTGTCCTGTACTATGAGACGGCCTATCGAATCCTTTAATCCGCCGCGGTATCCGTCAAGCCTTTCCAGGAATGCTTCATAGTCAAATACAGCCAGCTCCGCTGCTGCCGAAGGAGTGGGAGCCCTTAGATCCGCTACATAGTCCGCAATAGTCGTATCAGTCTCATGACCCACAGCAGATATGACCGGAGTGCGGGACCGGAATATTGCTTCGGCTACCGCTACCTCATTAAAGGCCCACAGGTCTTCTATCGAGCCTCCTCCTCTGCCTGCGATGATAACGTCGACCCCTGCATCATCAAGCAGCCCGATACCTCTTGCCACCGACTCTGCAGCTCCTTCTCCCTGCACCTTTGCAGGATAGAGTATTATCTCCACATAGGGATTCCTTCGTCTTGTAATATTTATTATATCTCTCACTGCAGCACCGGTAGATGCGGTCACTACACCGAGTCTTCTTACATATCCGGGGATCGGCTTCTTGTATTCCTTAGAAAACATCCCCATCTCTTCGAGCTGATCCTTGAGTTTCAGAAATTTCTCGTACAGCTCGCCCCTGCCTTCTTTTTTTATTCTCCTGGCATATATCTGATAGCTGCCGGCCTTTTCGTATACTCCTAACCCCCCGGTGATCTCTACCTTCAAGCCTTCTGTAAGCCTGAAATCAAGGGATCCGGTATCCGATGCAAACATCACTCCCGAAAGTGATGCCCCCGCGTCCTTTACGGTGAAATAAATATGTCCGGAAACATGATATTTTACGTTTGACAGCTCCCCCTTCACAGTAAGCGATCTCAGTATCACGTCTGTGCCGATGAGCTTTTTAAGATAGGCTGTAACCTGGGTTACGGAATAGATTTTTTCCATAATTCATCCGGCGAATTTGGCAAGAACACCGTTCACAAAGGAGCCCGCCTGATCCTGCCCATATTTCTTTGCCAGCTCCACGGCTTCATTTATTGCGACGCCTACCGGCACTTCATCATCAAACATGATCTCATACACGGCAAGCCTGAGTATAGAAAACTCGACCTTTCCTATCCTGCTTATCTTCCAGCCGGAACTCTTTTCCTCGATAAGCTTATCTATCTCCGGCAGCTTATCCTCGACTGCATGAAATCTCTGCTCAATATAAACCGTACTCTCCTCATCAACAGGATGCTCAAGGCCGTCGAAATAATACAGGGACTGCGCTTCCATTTCCTCCCCGGAATTAAAAAGCGACTCAAAAAGGAGTACAAAGACATGCTCTCTTATGGCGCTCCGGCCTGTCATTTATCGTTCCTTATATCGCTGTTAACACCTGTTATCCTGATATTGACATCCGTAACATTGAGCCCCGTCATTGTCTCTATGGAATTCTTTACCTTATCCTGGACTTTCTTTGAGGTCTCCATGATATTATGTCCGTATTTTATAACAAGGGCGATATCCACGCGGACCATGTTCCCTGCCACATCAACACGAACTCCCGTACCGGTGCCTACATGCATTCCGACTGAGTTCATGAGCTTATCACTAATATTACCCGCCATCGCGGATACACCATCTACCTCACCCGCTGCTATCGCCGCAATGGATGCCACCACATCATCTGCGATCTTCACTTCGCCGGTATTGGTAGAATCGATCGTATGTATCTGATTCTTCTTGTCCGAAGACACTTCCTTTTTTGAAGCCATATCTCCCCTCCAAAAGGTATAGATCTGAAAATTTAAATGAACTTAATCAGTATATCACAACAATATAAAAATATAAATCTATGGACTGCTCAGTCGTTTTCATTGAACTCTTCCAATATCAGTCCTTCGTTCCTGTCCAGAGTCATTCCCACACTCCATGAATTGACAAAGAGAAGCAGCGGATTGCCCTTCAGGTCTCTGATCTTCTTCATGTCAGAGGTTCCGGTTATCGCATCCAGATCTGCGTCCTCATTCTTGATCCATCTGATATATTCATAGGGAAGCTGCTCCATGTGTATCTCTACATTGTACTCATTGTTCAGTCTGTATTTGAGCACATCAAACTGCAGCACGCCCACGACTCCTACTATGACCTCCTCCATGCCTCCCTGCGGCTCCTCGAAGATCTGTATAGCGCCCTCCTGGGCTATCTGCATTATGCCCTTCACGAACTGCTTGCGCTTCATGGTATCCACCTGTCTCACTCTTGCGAAATGCTCCGGTGCAAAGGTCGGGATACCGCCGAATCTAAACTTGTCCTGAGGCATACAGAGCGTATCCCCGATGGAATATATTCCCGGATCGAAGATTCCTATGATGTCACCTGCGTAGGCCTCGCTCACCATGTGCCTGTCATCCGCCATCATCTGCTGCGGCTGGGAAAGCCTGACTTCCTTATCACCCTGCATATGCCAGACATCCATGCCCGCAGTAAACTTTCCGGAGCATATGCGCATGAAGGCCACTCTGTCCCTGTGAGCCTTGTTCATATTTGCCTGTATCTTGAATACAAAAGCCGAGAACGGTCTTGCCACGGGATCGATGATCCCCTGATCTGACATCCTCGGAAGAGGTGATGTAGTCATCTGAAGGAAATACTGCAGGAAACTCTCCACACCGAAATTAGTAAGCGCCGAGCCGAAGAATACAGGAGAGAGCTTTCCGTGCGATACCGCATCCTGGTCATATTCCGCAGAGGCTCCGTCCAGCAGCTCTATCTCGGACATTAGCTGCTCAAATTTATCCTCACCTATGGTCTCTATAAGCCTCTCCTTCTCATCTATCGGGATGAACTCTTCCTTTCCTTCCTTTGTCCCCTTCTGTGTATCGGAGAATAAAACCACCTGTTTCTTGTTTCTGTCATATACTCCCTTAAATTCCATACCCGATCCTATGGGCCAGGTCACTGCAGTGGTCTCGATGCCAAGCTCATGCTCCACCTGATCCACCAGCTCGAAGGAGTCAAGGGCATCTCTGTCCATCTTATTGAAGAAGGTAAAGATCGGGATACCGCGGCGGGCTACTACCTTGAAAAGCTTCCTCGTCTGGGGCTCCACGCCCTTAGCGGCATCTATCACCATTACGGCGTTGTCAGCTGCCATAAGTGTACGGTAGGTATCCTCGGAGAAGTCCTGATGTCCCGGTGTATCGAGGATATTGATGCACTTGTCACTGTACTCAAACTGAAGCACGGATGAGGTGACCGATATTCCTCTTTCCTTCTCGATGTCCATCCAGTCCGACACCGCATGCTTAGCCGTCGCCTTACCCTTTACGGAACCCGCCGTATTGAGCTGCCCTCCGTACAGCAGGAATTTCTCGGTAAGCGTGGTTTTTCCTGCGTCGGGATGAGAGATTATGGCGAAAGTCCGCCTTTTATTTATTTCATTTGATATATCAGAACCCAAGACCTGATCCTCCGATTACAGTTTGATGATTTCATAGCGCTTACTATAACAAAACACAGCCTTCAAAGCAATTGGAAGATTGAAACAGACAGTTGATCCACAGCGCAGGATCTGTGGTATCATATTGAATATGTTAAGATACTGTACCAGCTGTAAAAAAGATTTTGATTTTGAACCTCTTGCCGTTTCCGGCAGGGAGGATCTGATCTGTCCGGAATGCGGCGCTGTCATAGGAAAAGAAAGCCGCAATCCTGCCATAAAGGAAAATGCCGAAAAAACCGAGGAAGAGATAGGAAATATCTATGCGAGACTGATGCATCTTTCCTATATCTTCTACATGGTGATGGGACTTTCAGGTGTCCTGTGCTATATCTTTGGCATATATGCTGTACTGTATGCAGTGACTGTAATATCCGTCACCGCATACGTGATCCAGTTCATCACAGGCACGGTTACCTTTGCTTCAGGAATTATCCTCCTCCCGGCAGGCGCCGTACTTGGCTATATCTTTGCAGGCGGCATACCGGGTGCCTGTCTCGGGATCCATATCGTATTCCTTATCAGGCATATAATAAGGGATATCATATTCCGGCTCGTTTTCAGATTTATAGAAATGGTCTCGAAATACTGACCACTCCGGTATCTCTGCAGGAAATCCTTTATTTCATGCGGCTATCACTCCGGCCAGAAAAGCTCATCCAGAGTCTTTCCCAGAGCTTTGCATATGGCTATGCACAGGTTTATGGTCGGATTATAGTCCCCCTTTTCTATGGCACTCATCGTCTGTCTTGATACTCCGCAGAGCTTTGCAAGCTCATCCTGTGACAGATCCATCCCCGCGCGGGCTGCTTTTAGCCTTAAGTTCTTCATTATTCAGTCCTCCTCGGAGCCCTTCCTGTCAACGAGTGTTTTTATTATCAGCTCCACGCCTACTATAAACAGCATAATAAGAACGATCACATTAAGCAGGGGCAGATTATCTGCAGGATCAGGGAGGGTTAATCCGCCTGATGCCAGAGCCCCGACCACAGGTATCAGATTAAGAATAAATGCTGCTATCATAATAATGACATACCGTTTGGGGTCATTATTAATGCCCCAGTATACTCCCTTCCATATCGAATGAACGCATACTACGGTCACGCCGGTTATCACTGTCAGAAAATACATAATGAAATCCGGCAGGGGAAAGCTGTTTCCGCTCATAGACCAGAGCGACTCCACTGCAAGCAGACCGACCATAGTATAAAACCCGATGGTATAGCCCCTGCCTCTTATCTCCTTCTGTCTCTCGTCATATTCTGTCTTGATCTTCTTATCCTTATTTGCAAACCTGAAAAGCACCACACATAGAATAAGTCCGAATACAATACCAACCACAACTCCTGCTGCCAAACCTTCCGCTCTTGTCATAATAATCTTCCTTTCCGGTAACAGACCTGATATAACAGGCCTTGCCTGGTAAATACAATTTTAGTAAGTAAACTTCCACATCAGTTTTGATAATACAATTGCTGATGAAAGTACGGATTGCTTCGCTTCGCTCCCGCAATCCTGACGTGTATTCGCAATCCGTGCTATCGCACTTCT
>JAEEGL015016516.1_pt1 | contig 13804 bp, 12 predicted proteins | sample 9134231 | NCBI WGS metagenome assembly JAEEGL01 (sample SAMN16246548, study PRJNA631951) | gut metagenome | biome: gut microbiome; feature: rumen; material: fiber-attached | host: Bos | place: Iran: Karaj | collected 2018-10 | reverse complement strand
TAGTGGGCCGGGTGGCCCCCGAGTGGCTGGACAGCCTCCTGTATTCTCCCGAAGAGTTCGACATCCTGCATCCCTAGTTGTATGAAGCCTGTAAGAAAAGAAGGGTACAAGTTCTGCCAGGAGGTCTGCATTCCCTGTTACCAGACCAATGGAAACTGCGTCCTGAAGCCGGCCGCATTTATGGACCTGGCCCAGGAAATCGCCTATTGGGCCGCCCAGGAGCTGGGTTTCGGCTACGATACCTTGCATATTCATCACACCGCCTGGGTGCTTAGCCGTATGCATATCCATTTCCATCGGCCCGTAAACTGGCGGGATGCGGTGAAACTGTATACCTGGCACAAAGGGGCCGGCGGACTGTTTTTCCTGCGAGACTTTCTCCTGCTGAATGAAGCGGGGGAGCGCTGTATATCGGCCACCAGTTCCTGGGTGGTCATTGACGAGCAAAGCCGCCGGATGGTGCGTCCGGAAGAGCTTTCGAACCTGATGCAACTGGATTATGAGGTGGAGGATGCCATTGCCGAACCGGCGCCGAAGGTGGTAATGCCGAAAGGGGTGGAAGCAGAGCCGGCAGGGGAGCACCGGGTGGCCTATTCGGACATCGACCTTATCGGCCACACCAACAACGCCCGATATGCGGTGTGGGCTATGGACTGCCTTCCTGTGGAAGAGGCCGCCAAGCCCGTCAAAGATTTGTATATCAATTTCAACAAAGAGACCCGGGCCGAAGAAACGGTTCAGCTTTTCCGCCTCAGGCAGGAAAACGGCTGGTATGTGGAAGGCCGGGTGGACGGGAAGTCCTGCTTTGTGGTTCAATTGACCTGCTAGACCATGAAAGATTTGTTTTTTGGATACGGTATCGCCCACAGCATCCTGCTGCTGTCGTTTGTGATTGGCTTGGGCATTTTTCTGGGCCGATTCAAAGTGAAGGGCATTTCCCTGGGATCCACCTGGATCCTGTTCCTGGGCATCCTGATGGGACACCTGGGCTTCGGGATCGATCTGGATATCCTTAGTTTTGTGAAGGAGTTCGGCCTCATCCTGTTCGTGTTTTCCATCGGCCTGCAGGTGGGCCCCGGCTTTTTCCATTCCTTCAAGAGCGGCGGCGTCAAGATGAATCTGCTGGCCACTATGAACGTGCTGTTGGCCGTGGTGGTGACCTATGCCATCGCCTCCATTTCCGGCGAAGACCTGACAACCCTGGTGGGCGTTATGTCCGGCGCCGTGACCAACACGCCGGGCCTGGGTGCCGCCCAGCAAACTTTCGTGGATACGGCGGTGGCCGGGGGTATGAGCCATAACGCGGCCAGCCAGGCTTCCGAGCAACTGGCATCGGCCTATGCCGTGGCCTATCCCATCGGCGTCATTGGCGTGATTGGCGCCGTGATCCTGTTCAAGGCGCTTTTCAAGATTGATCACCAGGCGGAGCTGGCCCAGCTGGAGGCCCAGGACAGCCAGGTGGACAAAGCGCGCCGTATGCACGTGGCCGTGCAGAATCCCGCCATCTTTGGCAAGCCGATGAAAGAAGTCCTGCAGGAGTTCGGTAACGATGATTTCGTGGTTTCCCGCATTATGAAAGGGGACGAAGTCCTGGCGCCGCAGGCCGATACCATCCTGGAGGAGGGGGACAAACTGCTCATCGTGACTTCGCAGCACGAAGTGGACAAGATCCGCATCCTCTTTGGCGAAGAAGTCGCTATGCACCAGGCCGATTGGCAGGAAAAGGACCATCATATGGTCACGCGCCGCGTGGTGGTGACCAAGAGCGCCCTTACCGGCAAAACGCTCAAGGAGCTGGCGTTCCGCTCGGCCTATGGAGTGAGTGTGACGCGGGTAGTGCGCGCCGGCGTGGAACTGGTGGCTCAGCCCAGCCTGTACATCCAGATGGGCGACGGTCTGGTTTGCGTGGGAACGGAAAAGAATATCAACGAACTGGCCAAGAAGGTGGGCAATTCGGCCGAAGCCCTGAACAAACCTAATCTTGTACCCATCTTCCTGGGCATCGTAGTGGGTGTAATCTTCGGCTCTATTCCCTTCCGTTTCCCGGGCATCCCCCAGGCCATCAAACTGGGCCTGGCCGGTGGCCCGCTCATCATTGCCATTCTGCTGGGACACTTCGGCCCCAAATACAAAATAACCACTTATACCACGGCCAGTGCCAACCTGATGATCCGTGAGATTGGCATATCGCTCTTCCTGGCGGCGGTGGGAATCGGTGCCGGCGGCAATTTCTGGGCTGCTATCGTGGGCGGCGGTTACTGGTGGATTCTGTACGGCGCGCTCATCACCCTGATTCCGCTCTGCATCACCTTTGTTGTGGCCCGTGCTTTCTACCACCTGAATTTCTATCAGATCTGCGGCCTTATCAGCGGCTCCTGCACCAATCCGCCGGTTCTGGCCTTCGCCCAAGGCATGTACGGAAGCGACTATACCTCTGTGAATTACGCCACGGTGTATCCGCTTTCCATGTTCCTGCGGGTGCTGGTGGCCCAATTACTCATCCTCTTAGCCATGGCTTAAGGTATGCGAGATTTACTCTATCCCCTGGATCCGGCGCCGCTGTATCCCAGACCGTCCATCGAACGGCCGGGCAACCCCCGCATTCCCAGGGGAGAGATGATTCCGCTGATCGAGCCTTCAGGCTTGGTGATCGGCCAGGCTAAACGGTCTTGGTTCCATGAAGGTTCCCGGGCCCTGCATCCGGTGGTGCACCTGCACCTGATAGACCGTTTCGGCCGGATTTATCTGCAAAAGCGATCGGCCCAGAAAGACCTGCTTCCGGGCTATTGGGACACGGCCGTAGGGGGCCATATCTCCTACGGCGAGCATCCCGAGGAAGCGCTGTACCGCGAGGCGGCCGAGGAACTGGGCCTGCATGCCTTCCTTCCGGTGTTGGTGGACAGTTATCTTTTTGAGAATGATCGGGAGCGCGAATGGGTGTTTGTGTATGCCGTGGTGGGTCATCCGGATCTGGCGCCTGACAATGCCGAGGTATCGGAAGGAAAGTGGTGGACCCGGGAGGAACTGGACGCAGTCTGGGATCATAACATCCTCACGCCCCAGTTTAAATCTGAATTCCTGCGAATCCGGGAGAGATTGCAGGCACTGTTATAGGAAATCCCCCTAAAAAAACGTAACTTTACAAGGTCATGGCAGCAGATATCGATAAATTTGTCCACGACCAATTGTCGGTGTGGCCGGCCGTTGCGGCCAAGTACCGGGCGCTCAAGAGTACCCGTACCCGTACCCTTCCCCTGAACGGGATTCTGGTCACCTTGCAGTCCAATCCGGGCCGGATGCCCATTTTCGACCACGGATGTCCCCTGTGTGAGGAAAACTATATGGAACACCAGCACACCCTGCCCTTTGAGGGCCGGAAAGGCCGCAAGTACAACATCCTGGTCAATCGTGCTCCCATCTTCCCCAATCATCTGGTGATTACGCGCGATATCCACGCTCCGCAAACCATCTGGCACCGTTTCCCGGATATGCTGGACCTGGCCGCCAGCCTGGAGAACTACATTGTCTTTTACAACAGCCCCAACAGCGGCACTTCCGTTCCCCAGCACGCCCATTTCCAGGCCTGCCCCAAAGGGTATATGCCGCTGGAGCGCATTGCAGAGCGCCTTTTGCGTGCCGTATCGGCCGGAGAATGCCCGGAAGAACTGGAATTCGTAGATTCCGTGCGTGATGCCCAGTTGTATCATTATAAGCGCTTCAACCGGGGCATCTTCATGCTGCGCGCCACCACGGCCAAATCCATGGCCAAGATGTTCTACCGCCTGCTGGACTGCCTGAACCTGGTGGCCGAAGAAACCGAACCCCGTTTCAATGCCTTCACCTATTGCAGCGAAGGAGAATTCCGCGCCGTGGTTACCCTGCGCAGCGCCTCCCGGCCCAGTTGCTACTACGCCCAGGGAGAGGAGCATTTCGCCATAACGCCCGGTGCGGTGGACATGGCCGGCTTCTTTGTGGTGCCGGAGGCAGAGGATTTCGACCGGCTGACCGGCCCCATCCTGCAAAAGATTTATGCCGATATCACCCTGTCGGAGGAAGAGGAAAAACGGCTCCTGTGGCGCTTGGTGCGCACGCAGCCCCGTCTGGAGGTGGGCATCTGTTCCGCAGCGGAAATCGGCTTTGAAATCATTTCCGACGGTGCGGGCCCCCAGAAGGTGAGTTACCGGGAAGGGAAAATCGACTACAACGGCGTCCTGTACGACGAACTGGTGTTCGAGGCCGTCACCATTTCCACCCTCTTTGCCGAACCTTCCTTCATCCTGTATCTGGCCGAAGGAGAACAGCGTTTTGCCGGCACCCTCAAGTTCATTGTAGATGGGGGAAAGGTGCAGGCCGTGAATATCCTGGGCACCGAGGACTACTTGCTCAGCGTGGTCTCCCTTTTGCCGGAGGCCGCACGCCGGGAAAAGGCCATTTCCATCCGGGGCTGGCTCCTGACGCAGATGGAACGCCGCCAGGCCGGCCACCCGGCCCCCACTGGCCCGCATCTGGAGAATACACCGGAGGTGGTTACCTGGCTGGAACATCGGCCTCCTGTGGCTCCGCAAGCCCCGGAAGAGCCCGTTCACATGCATTTCGACGTATGCGCCTCCGGGCATTGCCAACGTTATATAGGACTCACACCGGCGGCGGATTCCCAGGCCCGCGCCGTGATAGATGAAACCTGGGGGAAGGTATAGGAAAGATGGCTTGTATTGGCATATTTGACTCGGGTTGCGGCGGCCTTTCAGTTTATCGCGAACTCATAAAGGTGCTTCCGCTGGAGCAATATCATTATTTTTCGGATAATGCTCACTGCCCGTATGGGGAGAAAACGGCCTTGTATATCCAGCGCCGGGCCCGTTTTATCACCGAATTCCTGCTGGACAAAGGGGCCGATATCATTGTGGTGGCCTGCAATACTGCCACGGCGGCGGCCATTGCTACGCTGCGGGCCGAATACCCGGATGTGCCCTTCGTGGGTATGGAACCCGCGGTGAAGCCTGCTGCGCTGGGTACCCGGAGCGGCGTGATTGGCGTCCTGGCCACCGCCGGCACGCTAAAGGGCTCCAAATACCTGAACACCAGAGGTATATACGAAAGCGATGTCCGGATTGTGGAACACGTGGGCCAGGGTTTTGTGGAACTGGTGGAGCGTGGCGTCCTGGACGGCCCGGAAGCCGAAGCCGTGGTCCGGGCTTCCCTGCAGCCGCTGCTGGACCAGGGGGCCGATACCATCGTGCTGGGCTGCACGCACTATCCTTTCCTGCAGCCGCTTATCGAACGGCTTTGCGGCCCGTCGGTTCGCGTCATCGACCCGGCGCCCGCCGTGGCGCGCCAGACCGTCAAGGTGCTGGAGCAGCGCGGCGTGCCGGTGGGCATCGGCCCGTTTTCTGTAGAGTTACATGCTTCCGGGGACCCTTCGTCCCTTAATCGATTATTTGCCGGCTTATGAAAAAGCTATTGATCATAGGATTGACCCTGCTGATGGGAATGCCGGGCTGGGCGCAGGTGCTCACCGGCATTGAGGTGTTGGAGCAGGGTGGCTTCGAGGAACTCAAAGGCAAGCGTGTGGGACTGGTGACCAATCCCAGCGGCGTGGACCGGAACCTCCGTTCTACCATCGACATCCTCTTTGAAGCGCCGGAAGTGGACCTGGTGGCGCTCTTCGGCCCGGAACACGGTGTACGCGGCGACGCCTATGCCGGCGACCACGTGGAAGGCGGCAAAGATGCCAAGACCGGCCTGCCCGTTTATTCGCTCTATGGCAGCACCCGGGAACCTACGCCGGCCATGCTGGAGGGCATCGACGTGATGGTGTACGATATCCAGGACGTAGGGGTGCGCTGCTACACTTTCATCTCTACACTTGGTCTGGTGATGCGCGCGTGCGCTCAGGCGAATGTGGAGGTGCTGGTGCTGGATCGGCCCAATCCGCTGGGCGGCAACAAAGTGGAAGGCCCGCTGGTGCAGGACGGCTACTATTCCTTCGTGAGCCAGTTTCACATCCCCTTTGTCTACGGCCTCACCGTGGGCGAACTGGCCGGTCTCATCAACGAGGAAGGCCTGAACAAGGGCCAGAAAGGGGATAAGGAGCATAAGAAATGCCGCCTGAACGTGATTTCCATGCGCGGCTGGAACCGCTGGATGCTCTTCCGCGACACCGGCCTTCCGTGGATCCTGCCTTCGCCCAATATCCCGTCTATGGAGAGCGCCCTGTGCTATGCTTCTTCCGGCATCTGCGGCGAATATGGGTACCTGAACACCGGCGTGGGCTATACCATTCCCTTCCAGACCTTCGCCGCCGAATGGATCGATGCCGATGCCCTCAAGGAGCGCCTGGACAGTTATCGGCTCCCCGGCGTAGCTTTCCGCACCATTCATTACAAACCCATTTCCGGGTCTATGACCGGGAAACTCATCCACGGGGTGCAGTTCTTCTTTACGGATTACGATGCGGCGCCGGTTTCCCTGCTGCAGTTCTACGTGATGCAAGCCGTGCAGGAACTTTGGCCGTCCCACAATCCCTATCCGCTCAAGAGCACGCGGATGCTGGATATTGTCTGTGGTACGGATTATGTAAGGACTACTTTTGGAAAGCGGATGAAGGTGGCCGATATCGTTGATGTTTGGAACAAGGATACCGAATCTTTCAAGACGCTCTCCCAGCAATATTACTTATACCGTTAACACTTAAAACTGAGATGCTATGAGAAGGTTTTCCATTTTTGCCACTTCCATGATGCTGGCCCTTGCCATGCTCATGGCACCCGATATGATGGGACAGTCCCGTTCTTCGGGCGGTAGCAGCACCACCCGTTCCAGCGGCAGCACCAGTACCTCCCGCTCTTCCGGCAGCAGTAGCTCCAGCAGCTCCCGCTCCAGCGGAAGTGCCGTCACCCGTTCTTCCGGCAGTAGCTCCTCCTCCGGCAGCAGCGTTTCGCGCTCCCAGAGCAGCTCCACCACCCGCAGCAGTAGCAGCAGCGCCGTGCAGCAGCAGGACAACCGCCGTTCTTCCGGCAGCACCAGCACTTCCCGCTCCAGCGGCAGCACCGTTACCCGTTCTTCCGGCAGCAGCAGTTCCAGCAGCTCCGCCGCCAGGCAGCAGCAAAGCGGCACCACTGTCCGCTCTTCCCGGAGCAGCCAGGGTTCCACCGGCAGCGGTTCGGCCGTGAGCAGTTCTTCCACTGCCCGTTCCAGCAGCAGCCAGAGCACCAAGAACGTGACCTCTTCCGGAAGCTCTTCCACTTCTTCCGGCCAGCAGGCCCGCAGCTCCTCCTCTTCGCAGCAGCAGGCTGTCACCGGCACCACCGTCCGCTCCTCCAACGTGAGCCGCGGCGGCCTCACCTCCGGCGCTTCCCAGGCCGAATCGGCCCCTGTAAAGGCCACCTACCGGGACGATGGCTATAACTACCGTTACCAGGACGATATGCGCGTGGACGACCGCCACAATATGTACCGCGTACCTCCGCGCCAGCGGGATCCCATGGCTTGGGACAAGCCCGGCTACTTCTGGGGAGATCATCCGCACTATTACGGATATCGCATCCACAGCCTGCCTCCTTCCTGGCGTCGCGTGAGCCACTGGGGTATCGACTACTATTACTACAACGGCATCTTTTACCGTCCTTACGGTGGTGCGTATGTAGTCTGCCGTCCTCCTTTCGGCACTCCGCTGGAGGCCGCCATTGACAGGGCCATCTTCCGGGCCGTCCGTTTCGCCTATTACTGCGATACCTATCGCACCTATAGCCAGACCTTCGATTACTATAATGTAATTGCCCGTCAGAACCTGATCATCGCCCAGCAGAACGCCCGCCTGATTGCGCAGAACAACGCGCTGGCCATCAACGCCAACCGTGCCCTCACTGCTTATGAGCTGGCCGAAAAACTGGGACTGGTACAGAGCTACGCCTATGCCAACTCCGAGTACTTCTACCAGGACGGCGTGTTCTACACCATCTCTGCCTCCGGCATCTATTCCACCATCGTGCCTCCTGCCGGCGCCCTGGTTACCTCCCTGCCGGATGACTATGAGATTATCGTGATGAACGGTATCGAGTACTATATGGTGGACAACACCGTATACCGCACCACCCTCTTCGAAGGCGTGCCTTACCTGGAGGTGCTGGGCCAGATGTACGGAAGTCTGTACAGCCAGTACAATATTTATCGCTAGTACCCTTTGAATTCAAGAATGCCTCCCCGTTCGCGGGGAGGTTTTTTTTGCTATCTTTGTATCCATGATTACGCTGGAACAGATCAAGGATTTACAGGAAAGGGTGGCAACCCTGAACAGCTGTCTGGATATTGCCGGAAAACGGAAGGAAGTGGCCGCCAAAACGGAAGAGACGCTGGCGCCGGACTTTTGGGGAGATCCCAAAGCCGCGGAAGCCTTCCTGAAAAAACTCTCCGGCATCAAATCCTGGGTTACGGACTTCGATAAAGCCCGCAGCCTTTCCGATGATTTGGAAGTGCTGTACGAATTCGCGAAAGATAGTCTTGACGGGGCCGAGGAGGAGACGGGGGAAACCGCCGAAACTAAAGAATTGGATGCGGCCTATGCGCAGGCCCTGGAGGCCGTGGAGGCCCTGGAACTGCGGAATATGCTGGGCAATGAGGGTGACAACCTGGGCGCCGTCCTCACCATCAATTCCGGCGCAGGCGGTACGGAAGCCAACGACTGGAGCGCCATGCTCATGCGCATGTATCTGCGCTGGTGTGAAAGGAACGGCTACAAATATACGGTAACCTCCCTCCTGGAAGGGGAAGAAGCCGGTATAAAGAGTACCACCATTGAGGTGGAAGGGGATTACGCCTACGGCTATCTGAAGGCCGAAAACGGCGTGCACCGCCTGGTGCGCATCTCGCCCTTCAATGCGCAGGGCAAGCGCCAGACCACCTTCTCCAGCGTGTTCGTGTATCCTTTGGTAGACGACAGCATCAACATCGAAATCAATCCCGGAGACCTGGAATGGGATACCTTCCGCAGCGGTGGCCACGGCGGCCAGAACGTGAACAAGGTGGAAACGGGCGTCCGGGTGCGCCACCTGCCTTCCGGCATTATGGTGGAGAACACGGAAACCCGCAGCCAGCAGGACAATCGGCAAAGAGCCTTGCTCATCCTCAAATCCCGCCTGTACGATATTGAGCTAAAGAAACGCCAGGAAAAACAGGCCGAACTCGAAGGCCAGAAAAAGCGCATCGAGTGGGGCTCCCAAATTCGGAACTACGTCCTGCATCCCTACAAGCTGGTGAAGGACCTCCGCACGGGCGTGAGTACGGCCGACACCCAGGGCGTCCTGGACGGAGACCTGAACGAATTTATGAAAGCCTATCTGATGGGTACCGGATCCGCCGTAACGGATCCGGATGATTTGGATTAATTACTTCTTGGCGGGGGCGGGACGCATCATCATCGCCCAGGGGTTGAAGGGTACCATCAGGGAGAGGGCCTCACGGTCGGGGGCGTTCCGGACTTCACTCTTGACACCGAAGATCATTGTAGCGGCATCCTCCGGGTTGTAGGCCGGCCAGGAAGGGATGGCGTCGCAGTTGGGATTGCCCGTACGCATAAAGGCCAGCAGGGCCGCCGACATCTGGTCGGACACACCGCGGGGTTCGCTGCCGCCGCCGGTGTGGGTAACCATCAGGTCCGTGTTTTTGAACCAATAGCTGATATCGGAGCAGTGGAAAGCGCGGATGCGGCCGCCCCAGAGGGGTGCGTTGTAGTCGAACCAAGCCAGGTATACGGGGGCGCCGCCCTGGGCGTATTTGGCATCGGCCGTAGCCAGTACGTTGGTACGGGAGGCAACAATCATGTTGATATATTCGATGGGCTTCTTCTCGGGGAAGGCGCTCTGCAGGGCCTTCAGGAGCTCTTCGGCCTTGGGCTGGCCGAAAGCGTCGCGCACCATGGCCACGGCACCCTCAAAGGTGATATTCTCCAGGTCCAGGTTCTCTTTGCTCAGGGGGAATTCGGAGCTGGTGGTGCACAGCAGCAGGGGAATCTGGGCCGATGCGGCCTGCGGATCGGCAAAGAAATCCTGAGGCAGGACCTCGCCGTCGGAGATGGGGGCGAAACCGCCCATCATGCCGCCGACGCCGATTTCGGCCGCTACGCCGGTTGCCAGGGTGTAGTACTCTTCCCAGGGCATATTCTGGAGTTTGCGCACATCACCGCCCACTTTCTTGAGGATAGCGGCGCCAAGGGCCTTGGAGGCTACGGGATCGGCCGCCTTGACGGCATTGCCGGAGAGAGCTATGCCCTTGTGCACCAGGCCTTTGGAGGAGGGCATGGCCATAACGTCGCAAACTTTGGCACCGCCGCCGGACTGGCCCATGATGGTCACGTTGCCGGGGTCTCCGCCGAAGTTTTCAATGTTGTTGTGCACCCACTTGAGGGCAGCCACCAGGTCCAGGACGCCCACGTTGCCGGACTGGGCAAAAGCGGGGCCGGCCGTGGAAAGGTCGGAGAAGCCGAAGACGTTGAGCCGATGGTTCACGCTTACGAACACGATGTCACCGCTGCGGGCCAGGTTGGCGCCGTGGTAACCGTCCTGCTCGATGCTATTGCCGGCCGCGAAGCCGCCGCCATGCATCCACACCAACACCGGACGCTTCTTGCCGTCGGGGGCGGGGGTCCACACGTTCAGGTTCAGGCAGTCTTCGCTGTAATCGTAGTAGTTCCAGTGGTCGGTAAAGGTGCTGGAATTGTTCTTCCATTTGTTCTCGTGGGCCTGCGGGGCGTCGTTGCCGTAGAATAGGGCAGGGCGGATGCCTTCCCAGCTTTCGGGCTCCTGCGGAGGCAGGAAGCGGTTCTCACCGCCGGTGGGGGCGCCGTAGGGGATTCCCAGATAGGTGTATACATCGTCCAGGATATAGCCCTGCACCAGGCCGTATTGGGTTTGGGTAACGGCAATGTCATCGCCCACGAAGAGGCGCTGGCCGTCCTGGACCGTCTGCTCTCCGCCGCAGCAGGAGGCGATCATCACCAGGGAAACAAAAAGGGGAAGAAAACTGTGCTTCATAAGGTTTGTGTTTTAACTGAGGCAAAGTTAACGCTTCCTTCCGGATTGTCCCTTTCACTACCGTCCATTCTTTTTGGTGGTTGTTCAAAAAGGGCCGATTAGCTCTCCTCGTAGTATTCCTCGGAAATCTTCTTCATGAATAGTCTCTTCTCTTCTACCGATGCGCAAGGCGCTTCGGCGCAGTAGCAGGCCATCTTGTCATTGAAGCGCTTACGGGCGCGGCGCTCCTTCTCGAAAACAGCCTGGGTTTCGGCCTCGGTCTTCTCGAATTTCACCACGTTAGTGATGGACAGGCTCACGGTGACGCCTTCCACGTCGTGGTCGGTGCCCATGTAGGCGAAACTCCACCCTTCGTCCTTCAGATGTTTGATCAGAGCCTGCACGGCCTTCAGGGAATACTCCGTAGAACTGTTCTCATAGCCGTCGGTGATGATGGTCACGATCACGGATACGTTCGGATCACCATGCAACTCCTTCTCCAGCTTGGTAAGCGTCTTGCCGATGGCGTCGTACAGGGGGGTGGCCGCCCCGGGCACGTAGGTCTCTGAGGTCAGGATGGGAATCGCCTCCGGATTGGCGTTCCAGTGCAGGTTGTCGATGGAGTGACTGTCAAAGAGCACCAGCGTCATATAGTGCTCCTGCGTGTCTGCATAGGTCTTGGCATCGGCCTTGACGCCGCCGAGAACTTCGTTAAAGCCGTGGATGGCCGATTTCTGGATATCCCACATGGAACCGCTGCGGTCCATGATAATTACATTGTAAACTTTGGTTTTGCTTCTGATGTTTTCCATGGCTTTGTGGGTTTTAATTGTTAATTGCGTCATTACGACACAAAAGTAAGAACAATTATCTTACCGAACAAATATTTCGCGTAATTTTGACACAAATTTTTGAATTTTGAAACAAATCGGCTAAATTTGCCCTTGCTATGGGTAAGAATTACACATTTGTCAGGGGCGCGGCGTTCCCTTATCAGTACAAGTACGAGCACCCCGCCGTCACTACGGACTGCGTCATCTTTACATATGAAGACTGGAAGCTGAAGGTCCTTTTGGTGAAAAGAGGGGGAGAACCCTATAAAGGGAAGTGGGCGCTTCCCGGTGGTTTCCTTCAGAACGATGAGACGGCCATGGAAGGCGCACTTCGGGAACTCCGCGAGGAGACCGGCCTTGCGGCATCTGCCGTAGTGGAGTTGGGCGTTTTCTCCGACCCGAATCGCGACCCGCGCGAGCGCGTGATAACCATAGCATTCTATGCGCTGGTGAAGCCGTCGGAGGTGGTCGGCGGGGATGATGCCGATGAGGCCGCATGGTTCCCGATTGATGAGCTGCCGCAGCTGGCCTTCGACCATGCCGATATCATCAATGCCGCAATGGAGCGCATCAGAAGGGACATTCACTTCGAGCCCATCGGCTTTGATCTTCTGGATGACGAGTTCACCATCCCGGACCTTCAGCGGCTATACGAAATCATCCTGGGCGTCAAGTTCGACCGCCGTAATTTCCAGCGGAAGATTCTGTCTTCCGGCATCCTGGAAGAGGCTGATGGGCCGGCTGAAATCGCCATGCCGGAGCCGCCCGTCTTGTTCTGTCGCGCCATTGAGAAAACATCGATGGCCGAAATGGATTACTGCTGCGCAGAACCGGCGATGCCCGCGCCGATGGCACCGGCCGAAGCCAAGCCCAAACGCAGGCCGGGACGAGTAGCATCGTTGTTCCGTCTTAATAAGGCCAAGTACGAGGAAATGAAAGAAGAAGGGAATAAAATGGAATTCTGACTATGAAACGCGACTACTTTGAGGGGCCGATGTGGCCGTAACCATCTGTGCCAAAGACGGTACCATCCTGGACATGAACGCCAAGTCCAGGAAGACGTTTATCAAGCCCGGAATGCCTGAAATCATCGGCCAGAATGTGCTGGATTGCCATCCGGAACCGGCGCGAAGCCTGTTGGCCGATATGCTGGAGAACCCGCGCACCAACGTCTATACCGTTGAAAAAGAAGGTGTCAAGAAGCTGATCTTCCAGACGCCTTGGTACGACGGCGATGAATACGCCGGTTTTATGGAGTTGTCAATGGTTTTGCCGGAGGTGATTCCTAACAAGGTAAGGAAACCAAAGGTTTAAGATTGGCTAAATTGTCGGAATTTAGCTTTCCGTCTTAACGCTTGAGGTTGTTCTCGATTAGGGTTTTCACGAGGAGCGCGCCGCCAACATCCTGACCTTTAGATTGGTCTACTCCGGCAAAATCCATCATAACAATTCCGGCGGGGATGTCTCTGGAACGGATATATTCGGCGGCCCTGGCGTTGACATTGCGGGCGTTGGCCCGGTAGTCGGGGAGGGCTCCAGTATAGCCGGAGACGTGATTGATGATAAGCGGAGAGGAACCGGAGGAAGAGGCCGCGGCATCCAGCATTCCCCGAACCTGTTCCCATTTGTCTTCAGCGCCGTCCGGATGGTAATAATCCTGGACCCAGAAGGGGGAGTCCTGACCATTCTCATCGATAAGGAGGCCAGCTTTCTGTGCGGCCAGGTTCTTCCCCGAATACCAGCCGTGGATGTATGCACCATAAGGCCCACCCCTGAAACTGTCTCGGCTCAGCAGGAGAATCTTACCCCGGACATCTCCCAGCGTTAGGCTAGAACGGTAGGGGACCAGCCGGGAACGGATGCCTGCAAGGAGCGCACCCATCTCATCGGCCCATAAGGGGTTATTCCCATCGGCTTCTACTTCATGTCGTATAAGGACGATAGCGCACTCTCCGGGATGCTGGT
>JAEEGL011849352.1_pt1 | contig 13804 bp, 8 predicted proteins | sample 9134231 | NCBI WGS metagenome assembly JAEEGL01 (sample SAMN16246548, study PRJNA631951) | gut metagenome | biome: gut microbiome; feature: rumen; material: fiber-attached | host: Bos | place: Iran: Karaj | collected 2018-10 | reverse complement strand
TGTTGGATCCTTTCGTGTTATGTTTCAAGCTCTCGCCGGAAGAGACGCCGGCCTTGAACGCGCGGACGGCGTCAATCCACGCCGCGGGCGTCGTGATTTCGCCGGCCTTCGACCAGGCCGCGCCGGCCCAGTAGGTGAAGCTCGGCTTCTTGAACGCGAGGACGCGGCAGTTCATGTGGTCCGTCATGACCTCGACCTCGGACGGATCGGCGACCAGGATCGCCACCATCGTCGAGCCGTTTTCGCCCTTCGGGTCCTCGAAAAGCGACACAAGCCCCGGCTCCTCGACAAGGACGCCCTTGTGGTCGCGCTTCGGGTCGAGGTCGATGCCGGGGCCCGCGCGGAAGTCGCCGCGGAAGCGGTCCGGATGCTCGAAGCTCACGTCGTTGCGGAAGAACCTCTCGCCGCGCTTCAGCGTCACGTGGCACGTCATCTTCCCGGCGGCGGCGAACGCCGGATACGCGAGCTCGAACTCGCAGTAGTCGTCACCGGCGTGGATCACCTTCGACGACTCCCAGTCGGGATAGGTCTTCCACTCGCCGTCGCCCCAGAAGGCGACTCCGCCCAGGCCGCGCGACGCGCCGACGGTGTAGTTGTCGAGGACGCCCTTGAACGGCTTCTCGTGCCAGTTGCCGCACTTCCCCGGGTTGTGGAGGAGCTGGCGGCACGTCCATTCGGCGCCCGCCGCCTTGTTGAAGACGTCCCAGCCGGACCACTTGTGGTACTCGCCGGGGCCGTAGGCGCGCATCCCGAACTTGTCGTTCTCCCAGCAGAAGTCGTTGTCGCGCTCCGGACAGACCTCCGCGCCGCAGATCGCCGCCGCCAAAAACACTGTCGCAACCATCGTTTGCCTCCTTGTCCCGTTTGCTTCGTCATTTCGCGCGCGCGGGTATGAGCGCGAACGCAACCGTGAACTCGAGCGCCCCGCCCTCGCCCGCCGCCTTCGCGAACGACACGCGCGCCATCCCCGGATTCGGGGAATCGGCCGGCGTCCGCGGCTCGGCGATGGACGAGACCTTCCACTCGACGCCCTCGACCTGGGCGAAGACGGCCATCGTCTTCTGCACGCCCTTCGCGTCCGCGGCCCTGAGCTCGAGCGTCCTTCCGCGCGCCGTCGCCTTCGCGGCCGTGTTCATGTTCCACGTCACGACCGCGCCCGGCTTGAGCCCGGCGAGGCTGTCGGTCACGAAGAGCCCTTCCTTCGTGAGCGCGAACTCGCGCACGACCTTGGTAGCGCCCGGATAGAGCGGCGTCATGTCGACGACGGCCTTCGAGGGCGGCTTGGGCGCGACCTGCGAACCCGTGGCGGAGCCGTCCACCTTCTGCCGCGCTCCGTCGATCGTGAGCGTCCCGTGTCCGTCGACGCCGAGCCGGAAGAGAGACCAGCGCGACGAACCCTGCGAGCCGTTCCAGAGGTCGACGGACCCCATCTGCTCGATGCGGTTGTACGCCTCGCAGCCGAGGTCGTAAGCCCACCGGACGCCGCCCGCATCGAGGACGAACGAGCCGACGTCCATGTGCGCGTGGCTCGCGGAGGGGCTGCCGCCCTTCACGCCGACGTACCAGGCGTCCGGACAGAGCCCGCTGCGCAGAATCGCGACGGGATTGGAGCCGCCGAGCGTCCGGCAGAGCGGGGAAGCCTCGTCCGCCGTCGCATCGGCGTCGTCCGACCAGACGAGCGCCAGCGCGGCGAACCTGCCGAACGTACGCGAGCCCATGAGGCACTCGACCTCGGAGGCAAAAGCCCCGGGACGTCCGAACTTCAGTCCGAAATAGCAGTTCGCCGCGGTCGGAGCCCTTTGCGCGACCGGGGCCGTATATGGATCCGAATAGTTGAAGAGAAGGCCCGTCGGACCCGTCATGAGGTCCATGTACGAGGCCTGCAAGGAAAGTCCCTCCGTCGCGAACAGCTCCGGCGCGCCGTCCGCGAACTGGCGCGAGAGAGTGTCCAGCGCAACGGCCGTGTATTCCGACGCATAGGCCCAGTAGCCTGCGCCTTCCGGGAAGTTGCCGCCGGCGTACGCCTTGAGCGCGAGGGGAAGGTTCTTGCGGGCTCGGCGCAGCAGGGCCTCGGCGACTTCGGGGAAATCCTCGCGGACTGCCGCCGCACCGGCGGCGAGTCCGCCGTTGCAGACCTGGTTCCAGTTGTTGTGCCCGGTCGTCCACCATCCGACGGGAAGGGTCTTGCCATCGCCCGTTGTAAGGCCCTTGAGCAGGATCGCCTCCGCGAGAAGGCGCCTGTCGGACGCGTCAAGAGCGTCGTCCAGCCAGTCGCGCGCAATCGCGACGGCAAGCGTCATCTCGCCGACGTCCAGGAAATGGTCGGGATTCCAGTCGGCGAACGCCGAGACCGCCTTCGCCTCGGCGATCCCGCGCTCGGCGTACTTGCGCTCCCCGGTCATGCGCCAGGCGAGCGACAGGCTCCCGATCCGTGACAGCGCCTCGCGCGAGACGGAGAGAAGGCGGCGCCCTTCCATCTTGCGCTCGAGCACCGGCTTCGCGAGCGTGGCGTCCGCCTTTCGCAAAACCGCCGCGAACGCCTTTCCGGCGGCGTCGGAAGTCGTGAGCCTGGCCTTTACGCGCCTGAACGCGGCCTCGTCCGCGAAAAGCCGCGGGTGGGGGCCAAGCGGCGCAAGCTCCTCCGCCGCGCGGAGCGCTCCGCAGGCGGCAAGCGCCATGGCCAGGGAAAGTGCCGTCAGACTTCGCATGTTATTTCGCCCTCTTGATCCTCAGCCGGTTGACCGCGCACATGCCGAGCGCCAGAAGCCCGGCTCCGATTGCGCCGACCCATTTCAACGAGACGGTGAGGTGGTAGACAAGCCAGCACCAAAGCGCGCTCGCGAAGTCCAGCGCCGCGACGCCCTCCATCCCCTCGGGCACCTTGTACATCGGGTCGTTCACGGCCTCCACGGCCCTGGTGAACGCCGGCGTAAGGTTGGTGATCATGTACAGGCCGACGACGAGCGCCACAAGCCCAACCACGAACGTCTTGAGAACGTTGCCCTTCGTGATCGGCAGCACGCACGGGAAGATGTAGAACAGCCCGGCGAGCGACGCGAGCGGCAGGAACTTGTTCCCTGGCAGGAACGCCGCCAGGACGAGGATGACGGGTATGAGGAGTATGGAAACCACCAGCGTCGTCGGATGGCCGATGACGAGGGCCGGCGACATCCCTATGTGAAACTGTTCGATTGCCTGATTGCTTGAATTGCCTGATTGGCCTGGGATTGCATGATTGCCTGAATTCAACTTTCGCGAGAGCTTTTCCTGGACGGCCTGGCTGATGGGCTTGAGGCCCTCGATGAAGAGCGACGTGATGCGGGGGATGAGCTCCATCACCGCGCCGAGCGTCACGCCCAGGGCAAGTATCCTCGGGATGCGGCCGACAAGCGTCTTGAGGTCGGGGCACGCCAATGCGCCGATTGCGCAGCCGATCAGTACGCCCAGGAAGAGCGGGTCGCCGAATAGCCCGAACTTCCGCTTCATCCCCTCGGCGTCGATGTTGAGCTTCGAAAAGCCCGGAATTCGGTCGAGAAGCCAGCTTATCGCGACAGCGAACGGCGTGAAGCTCTGGCAGAACGGCTGCGGAATTGAGATGCCCTCCATGTCCTTGTAGTACGACTGGAAGCCCTTCGCCGTGAAGTCGGCCATGCATAGCGTGATGACATAGAGGACGATCGCCGCGTAGAACGCCCATCCAAGGGAGCCCGTCGCATAGTACACGATCCCGCCGAGGAATGCGAAGTGCCAGTAGTTCCAGAGGTCGATGTTCACAGTGCGCGTGGTGCCGGTGAGAAGCATGACGACGTTGACTCCCAGGCACACGGGGATGATGAATGCGCCGACGGCCGTCGAATAGGCTACTGCCGCGGCGGCCGGCCAGCCGAGGTCGAAGAACGAAAGCCTCAGGTCGTAGATGGTCGTCATCTCCGCGAGCGCGCCGCCGAGGTTGTTCGCGCCGTTCGTCAGCAGCCCCGTCACGACGCCCAGACCCACGAAGCCCACGCCGACAAGCAGGCCGGACTTCAGCGCCTTCGAGAACTTGATGCCGATCAGGGTCCCGAGAACGGTGAAAATTACGGGCATCATGACAGCCGCGCCAAGGCCGATTACATAGCTGAACACTGTTGCGAAAACATCTTGAACTTCTTTCATAGTATCCCTATTCTACACAAGTTTGCGCCTCTTGTCCATTGTCAAAACGGAAACTTTGCATTATAATATCTGCAACATGGCAATTCGCATCGGACTTCAGATAGAGAAATCGCGCGAACACGGCAGGTCCCTTCTATCCGGACTTGCCGACTTCGCCCTCGCGCGCCCCGACTGGCGATTCGACATCCTCGACCCGGACGACCTTTCGGACGCCCGCGCGCTCTGCAGGTATGACGGACTCGTCATCCGCGTCATGGACGACCGCACAGCCGACATCCTGCAGCAGTTCGCCAAGCCGGTGGTTGATACATACGGACGCAACGACACACCGCGCTTCGACACAATCCGGCTGGACGACGACGCGATCGCCCGCATGGCGGCCGAATGCCTCGCCGAGCACCGCTTCGACCAGTGCGCGTTTTGCGGATTTTCGGGTCCTCGCTTCTCGGCGGCACGCGGAGAGGCCTTCGCGGCGGCCGTCAGGAAGTCCGGCCGCACCTGCTTCGCCTACGAGGGAGAGGGAGTGTCGCCTGTCGCGGACACATTCTTCCGCAACGAGCGCACGGACAGGATCCCCGACGCGCGCGAGCTCGCGGACTGGATCGCCTCGCTCCCGAAGCCGATCGCAGTCTTCTGCTGCAACGACATCCGAGCCTTCCAGCTGCTGCGGGTCTGCGAGACTGCCGGGGTCGGGGTGCCGGACGAGGTGGCCGTACTGGGAGTGGACAACGACGTGCTACTGTGCGCCTTCACGCGCCCGCCGCTCTCGAGCATAGACACGGACCCCTCCGCGCTAGGCCGCCGCGCCGGGGAGATGCTCGCCGCGCGGCTCGAGGGCGCGGCACTTCCGCCGCGGGTCGTCCTGCACCCTCCGCGCCGGGTCATAGAGCGCGCCTCGACCGACGTCTTCCCCTTCTCGACGCCGTGGATGTCGGACGCCATGGTCTACATCCGCCGGAACCTGGACAAGGGAATATCGGCGAAGGACGTGGTCGCCCGGCTAGGCTACTCGCACACCGCCGTGAACAACGCCTTCCGCGCGGAACTCGGCACAAGCGTCCACCAGGAGATCCTCCGCCAGCGCCTGGAGCTCGCCAAGAGGCTGCTCCGCGAGACGGACCTCCCAGCTGCAAAGGTCGCGACGGACGCAGGATTCCAGAACGCGCAGTATTTTTCGCGCGCATTTTCGACTGCGTTCGGGACGACGCCCGACGCATGGCGTCGCCGCAAAGAACAGCCTCGAGATTGCGAAGACGCGGCAGGCGATATTTTGGTATAATTTCCTCCATGTACGAAGGAAACGTTTTCGGGAAGCTCGACCAGAAGCTTCAGCAGGCCATCCGGGATGCGGGATACGAGAAGCCCACGCCGATCCAGGAGCAGGCGATGCCATATCTCTTCAAGGGGCGCGACCTCATAGGCTGCGCGCAGACCGGCACAGGCAAGACCGCCGCGTTCATGCTGCCGATACTCGACAGGCTCGTCAAGGTCCGCAAGGCGCGGCACATCGGCCACCCCAGGGCACTGATTCTCTCGCCCACGCGCGAGCTCGCGGCGCAGACCGCCGAGAACACGCGCACCTACTCCAAGTACGCTCAGCTCCCGTTCGCCTGCGTCTTCGGCGGCGTGTCGCAGTTCGGGCAGGTCAAGGACATCAAGAAAGGCGCCGAGACGGTCATTGCGTGCCCAGGCCGCCTCATAGACCTTATGACGCAGGGGATCCTCTACCTCGACCAGGTGGAGTGCTTCGTCCTCGACGAGGCCGACAGGATGCTCGACATGGGGTTCCTGCCGGACATCAAGCGCATCATCTCGAAGCTCCCCAAGGCGCGCCAGTCGCTCTTCTTCTCCGCCACCATGTCCCCGCAGATCCTCAAGCTCGCGGGCGAGCTGGTGACAGACCCCGCGCAGGTGACGATCTCGCCCGAGACGCCCGCGGTGGAGAAGATCAACCAGAAGGTGATGTTCGTCGAGAAGCCGCAGAAGGACGCCCTTCTCGTCCATCTCCTCGAGACGCACCCCGAATGGACGAAGGTCATCGTCTTCACTAAGATGCGCCACGGCGCGGACCGCGTCAACAAGAAGCTATTCCGCGCCGGCATCACCTGCGCCGCGATACACTCGGACAAGACGCAAAACCAACGCACGCGCGCGCTAGACGGATTCCGCCGCGGCGAGGTGCGGGTGCTGGTCGCGACGGACATCGCGAGCCGGGGCATCGACGTCCCCGAGGTGAGCTGCGTCATCAACATGGAGCTTCCGCTGGAGACGGAGAGCTACGTCCACCGCATTGGCAGGACGGCCCGCGCAGGCGAGTCCGGCGCGGCGATCAGCTTTGTCACGGCCGAGGAGCGCGGACAGCTCAAGGCCGTCGAGCGCTTCATCAAGAAGACGATCCACGTAGACCGCGACCATCCCTTCCACAGCGACGCCGCGGACGGGAAGAAAGGCGACGGACTCCCCCAGGCGCCCTGGGTGCGCCCCGCGAACGCGGGCAAGAACTCAGGCAAGAGCGCTGGCAAGAAGGGTCCGAGGAACAAGCGCCGCGACGGGCGTATCTCGTTCAAGGGACGCCGCCAGCCGGACTTCGGGCAAAAGCCGTTCTAGGACCGGCCGTCAGGCCCGCGGGTGGAAGCGCCGGTGCATCTCGCCGAAGCGCGCCGCGTCCACGTGCGTGTAGATCTGCGTCGTGCCGACGTCCGCGTGCCCGAGGAGCTCCTGTATGGCCCTTATGTCCGCGCCGTGCTGGAGCATGTGCGAGGCGAAGCAGTGCCTCAGCACGTGCGGCGAGATCCTGTCCGCCGCGATCCCCGCGGCCGCAGCACGCTCGCGGACAATCTTGAACACGCCCTGCCGGGTGAAGGGCTTCCCGAGGCGCGTCACGAAGACGTGCGTCTCGGTGGGGTTGCCCTTCGCGAAGACGTCCCGCGCCGACGCATTGTATTCCGCAAGTGCCTTCGCCGCCGCGCCGCCGAGCGGAACGACGCGCTCCTTGGAGCCCTTGCCCATGATCCGCACGAGCTCTCCGTCCGCCACTACGTCGTCCGTCCGGAACGCGCACAGCTCCGAGACGCGCATGCCCGTGCCGTAGAGCACCTCCAGGATCGCGCGGTCGCGCAAGTCGCGCGGGGTGCGTCCGTCGACGCCGTCAAGCATCTTGAACGTCTCCTCCTCGGAAAGGACCTTCGGGAGCGGGCGGGACTTCTTCTGCGGGTCGAGGAGCTCGGAGGGGTCCGAGCGTATCTCGCGCCTTGACTTGAGGTGCCTCAGCCACATCCTTATCGCGGCGGACCTGCGGCAGCGCGTGGACGACGCCATGCCGTCCTCGCGCTGGGCCTTCAGGAACATGGCGATGTCGTCCCGCGTCACTTCTGCCGCGGAGGTGCGGCCGCGGCCCTTCAGCCAGGACGCGAATGCCGCGAGGTCCCGTCCGTACGCCTCGCATGTGTTCTCGGCGAGCTCGCGCTCGAAACGAAGCGAGGAGACGAAGTCCTCTATCTCGTCGTCAAACGTCACAGGCGCGACATGAAGTCGTCCAGGAAATCCCTCATCAGCGGCTTCGCCGCCGCGCCGGCCGCCACGACCTCCTGGTGGTCGAGGGCGCGCCTCGTGATGCCCGCCGCAAGGTTGGATACGAGGGAGAGCCCAGCGATCGAGAATCCGCACGCCTTGGCGAAGACCGCTTCCGGGACCGTCGACATGCCGACGATGTCCGCCCCCTGCGCCTTGTATGCATTGATCTCCGCTGGAGTCTCGTAGCACGGACCCGACGTATAGGCGTAGACGCCGTCCATGGCCCGCAGACCGAGGCGGTTTGCGCTCGCGTGTAGGAGCTCCGCGAGGTGCCTCGCATAGACTTCCGTCATGTCGGGGAACCGCGGGCCCCACTCCTCGCAGTGACGGCCGATGAGCGGGTTGTCGCCGACGAGGTTGATGTGGTCGCGGATTATCACGAAGTCGCCAGGACGCAACGCCGGGTTGATTCCGCCGGACGCGTTGGTGAGGAGGACCCTCTGGCATCCCATGCGCCGGAGCATCTCGACAGGCAGGACGACCGGCTCCCAGCCGACGCCCTCGTAGTAGTGGCGACGCCCGCACCACGCGGCGACGCGCTTTCCGCCGCGCTCGTAGAGGACGAACTCGCCGGAGTGCCCCTCGACGGTGGAAGCGCCGAGCCCGGGGATGTCTGCATACGGCACCTTGAGGAGAACCTCGTCAGCCGCGAGCGAATCGCCCCAGCCGCTCCCCAGGAGGACCCCCAGGTCCGGCGGACGGTCGAAGCAGAAGTCCGGGAAGTACCCGGCGGCCTTGTCGAAAATGGATACGTTCATTGGCAAAAAGGGTTGTATTGGGTTGTCGTTTAGTTTGTCGTCCAGCGGACAGTCCAATTATAGCATAAATCCCCATTTGGATTCCACGGGCACGACCAGGATTTGGTATAATATAGACATGAGAAACAACTGCATCTTCTGCGCCATCGCCGATGGCGAAATACCCAGCTTCAAGGTCTACGAAGACGAGTGCGTAGTAGCATACCTCGACATCAACCCCTGCTCCGAGGGGCACACGCTCGTCGTCCCCAGGGAGCATTCCGAATGCCTGCTCGACACGCCCGACGCCACCATCTCCGCGGTCATGGCCCGCGTCAGGAAGGTGGCCGCACACCTGAAGGAGGCCCTTCCCTGCGACGGATTCAACATCGTGCAGAACAACGGCGAGGCCGCCGGCCAGTCCGTCAGGCACCTCCACTTCCACATCGTGCCCCGCCGCGCCGGCGACGATCCGCTGTCCTTCAAGAGCGGCAAGGGCGACATGGACGCCCTCGCGAAGCTCGCCGAGCGCATCAGGATGAAGCAGTAGGAGGCGCGCAAAATGGGCAAGCTAGCCGTATGCGGCGCCGCGGGACTCGCCTGCGCCGCCTGCGCGGCCGACGTCTGCGTCGGCGGGCGCGTCTCCGGTTTCGTCGTCAAGTCGGTGGAGTCGCTTCCGGACGTTGAGGGGCGCCTCGTGAAAATGGTCTACGAGAAGAACGGCGCCGAGCTCGCGTGGCTGGACCGCGACGACGACAACATGACCTTCGCCATATCGTTCAGGACGATCCCGTCCGACGACACCGGCGTTGCGCACATCATCGAGCACTCGGTCCTCTGCGGTTCCGAGAAATACCCCGTGAAGGAGCCGTTCGTAGACCTGCTGAAGAGCTCCTTCGCGACGTTCCTCAACGCCTACACGTCGTCGGACCCTACCGCGTACCCGGTGTCGTCCCGCAACGGCAAGGACTTCCTCAACCTCGTCGACGTCTATCTCGACGCCGTCCTCCATCCGCTCAGCGTCAAGTCTCCCAGCGCCTTCCGCCAGGAAGGATGGCACTGGGAGCTGTCCGAGGACGGCAGCGAGCTGAGCCGCAACGGAGTCGTGTACAGCGAGATGAAGGGCTACCTCGCGAAGCCGCTGGCCGTCGCCGACATGGAGGTGGACAGGCTCCTCTACCCCGACACGGCATACCGCTTCGAATCGGGCGGCGACCCGGACCACATCCCCGAGCTGACGTTCGAGGGCTACTGCGACTTCTACCGGCGCCACTACCATCCGTCCAACGCCCTCGTGTTCCTCGACGGACGCGTCGACATCGCCTCCGTGCTGGCGAAGCTCGACGCCGCGTTCGCCCCGTTCGAAAGGCGCGAACGCGTCCCGCAGGTCCCCTTCCAGGCCCCGCGCCGCGCCGAGAAGACCGTGGCATACCCGCTTGCGCCGGGCCAGCAGCCCAAGGACCGCACGATCCTCGCGGATGCGTTCCTCGTCGCCAAGGCGACCGAGATCGAGCGCGTGACGGCCCTCGACGTGCTGGCCGACGCGCTCGCCGGGTCCAACGAGGCGCCCCTCACCAAGGCGCTTCTCGAGCGCGGCCTCTGCGACGACGTCATGCTCGGACAGAGCGGCTCGATGCAGTCCGCCGCGGTCCTGACGATAGAAAACGCGGTGGACGGCAAGACGGACGAGATACGGGCGCTCGTGCGCTCGACGCTGGAGTCCCTGGCGTCGTCCGGGCTCGACCACGCGCGGCTCGAAGCGGTCATATCCCGCAAGGAGTTCGAGTACAGGGAGAGGGACTTCGGCAACTTCCCCCGCGGCCTCGCGTACCACTCGGCCTTCGTCGGCCAGTGGCTCTACGGAGGCGACCCAGCGGCGGCCTTCAGGCTGAACGGCGTGTTCAAGTCGCTGCGGAAGAAAGTCGCGGAAGGATGGTTCGAGAAGTTCCTCAGGGAAGCACTCATCGACAACCCATCCCACGTGTCGCTGACGCTCGTGCCGGACGCCTCGCTCGCCGAGAGGCGCCTGGCGGACGAGAAGGCGTCGCTCGCCAGGACAAGGGCGTCGTGGTCGGAAGCCGACCTTCTCCGCGCAAAGGAGGAATTCTCCGCGCTGAAGGCATTCCAGGACAAGCGCGACACGCCCGAGGACGAGGCCAGGCTCCCCAAGCTCGGAGTCCGCGACATCCCGGAAAAAGGCCCCGTCCCGGAATACACGCTCGATGACGCGCCCGGCGGCGCGAAGCTCTGCCGCGCAAAGACGCAGGCAAAGGGAATCGTGTACGCGACGCTGGCGTTCCCGCTCGAGGGCCTTTCGCCGGACGAGCTCGCGGACGCCGCGTTCGCGACGGACCTCTACGGCGAGCTGGACACCGCGAAGCGCGGCGTCGCTGAGCTGAAGAACGACATCGATTCCAGGCTCGGGCGGTTCTCAGCGGAGGTCTCGGTGTTCGGCGAGACCGCGAGCGACACCGCTCCGGGCAAGGCCCGCGCCTACCTGCTCGTCAAGGCGGCGGCGCTTGAGTCCGAGACGTCCGCGATAACTGAAATCGCCGGCGAGGCCATCAAGACAACGAAATTCATGGACACGGCCAGGGTGGGCGACGCGCTGACGCAGCGGCGCCGCTACATGGAGCAGTCTGCCGACGGATTCGGCGCGATGCGCTTCGCGCGCACTCGCTCCGGCGCGTCCGTCTCCGAAGCCGGCGCACTCTCCGAGTACACCGGGGGCATCACCGCCCTTCGGCGGATGCAGAAGCTCGACGACAGCTTCGCAAAGGACGGCGAAAAGACGTGCGCCGCGATCACGGACCTCATGTCCCGCATAGTCGCCGGCGGCGCGGAAGCGCTCTTCGTCTCAGACAACGCAGACCGGGAGTGGGCTTTGGGCCTGCTCGCAGCCTTCCCGCGCGGAAAGGCTCCGGGCACCGCGAAGGCCCCCATCCTCCCCGCTCGCCGCGAGGGCTTCGCGGCAGGCGGCGGAGTCGCGTCAGTCGCCAAGTCGGCCTTCGTCCCGTCCGTCCAGGGCACGGCGATGGTCGCGTCCAGGCTTCTCACGCTCGACTACCTCTGGACCGAGGTTCGCGTACACGGAGGCGCATACGGCGGGAGCCTCACGCGCCTCAACACGGGCAGCGCCGGGTTCCTCTCCTGGAACGACCCCAATCCCGCAAGGACGGTAGGCGTCTACGACAGGTCTGGCGACGCGCTCCGCAAGGCGGCGGACGAGGACTTCGAGAAGTATGTCGTGAGCGCGGTAGCGGCGACAGAGCCCTACCTCGCCCCGTCCGCCGAGATGGGCCAGGCCGCGGCAACCGTCCTTTCGCGCAGGACGCCTGAGGACCTGCAGCGCACGCGCAGCGAAATGCTTGCGACGACGCGCGACGGTCTTCTCCGCTTCGCCGAGGGACTGGACCGCGCCGCGTCGTCGCGCTCGATCTGCGTCATTGGAGGCGAGGTCCCGATGGAGGCATGCAAGCCGTTTCTCGACAGCGTGGAGGATATAGCCGCACATGGAGAGCCCGAAAACGAGTAGCCCCGCCGCGTTCATCGACGACCCGAGGTGGGCCGATTTCCTTCCCGAGTCGAAGGAGCCCGCAAAAAAGCGCCACCTCCCGTCGCACGAGGACTGTACGCAGCTCGACGCCGAGTCCGCCGCCGAGCACCTCATGCGCGGCGGAACGCTCGGCGCCATGCCGGGCTACGAGGAGCGGCCCGGGCAAATCGACCTGCTCAAGGCGATCTGCCGCGCCTTCAGCGCCCGAGAACACCTCATGATCGAGGCCGGCACCGGCGTCGGGAAGTCGCTCGCATACCTGGTCCCATCCATCCTCTGGGCCTGGAGGAACGACACGCCGGTGGTCGTCTCTACGGCGACGCGCAACCTCCAGAGCCAGCTTGTCGGGTCGGACATACCCAAGGCCCTGTCCATCCTGGGAGACGACGCCGGCAAGTTCAAGGTCGCGCTTCTCAAGGGACGCGGCAACTATCTCTGCCTCAGGGCCGTGGCGGACTTCTTCGCGCCCGGCTTCTGGACGATGTCGCAGGAGGAGCAGGACGAGATGCCGCGCTTCATTGAGTGGCTGAAGTCGACGCCCGACGGCGACCTTGACGGCTACGACGGCCTCCCGCGCTCGCTCCTCACGTGTCCCGGCGAGGAGTGCGGAGGAAGGCGCTGCCCCTTCCACTCGCGCTGCTTCGTGTACCGCGCGCGCAAGCTGGCGGCCGACGCGCATCTTATCGTCGCGAACCACTCGCTCGTCCTCGCGGAGGCGGCTAGCGCCACCGGCGCGATTCTCCCAGCGTACGGCAGGCTCGTGCTGGACGAGGCCCACAACCTGGAGTCCATAGCGACAGAGCATTTCAGCCTAGAGTTCTCCATGCCCGCGCTCGCGCGGATCCTGAATCGCCTCATGCGCCGAGCCCGAGGCAAGCGCCAGAGGAGCGGAGGCATTTTCGCCGCGCTCGAGCGGCAGCTCCAAAAAGGCGTCCTCTCCGGAAGCGTCGCCGCGGAGAGGGTCCGCCGGATGCTGACGGAGGCTTCGGGCGCGATCGTCCGCATCGTCGACGCTGCGGACGCCGCTTTCGAGGTTGCCGAGCGGCTTATGAAGCCGGTGCGCGGGGCGGACTTCGTCCGCTACAAGGTCTCGGAGGGACGGCGCAGGTATTCCGTCCGCGGGCTATTCAGGGAATACTCCGGGGAGGAATGGAGCGAAGAAGCCCTTGTCGCCGCCCAGTCCCGCCTTGAGAACGAGCTCGCCCTTCTCGTGAAGCTGCTCCACTCGATGCGCGACGAGCTGGATGCGTCCGTTCCCGAAGGGGAATTCAACTACTGCGCGGACATAGCGGGACAGCTCGGCTCGATGGCGGAGTCCGTCGTCGCATTCGCGAACGAGGCGAACTTCGTGCTCTCGGGAGAACGCGACACGCACGCCTACTGGGCGGAGCGCGTGAGGACCGAGCGGCGCCGCGCGCACCTGAGGCTCGTCGCCGCGCCGCTTTCCGTTGCGGAAAGCCTGAAGAAGCTCGTCTACGACAAGAAGGACTCCGTCGTCCTCTCCTCGGCGACGCTGCGCGTCGGCAACGACTTCAGGTACATGGCGCGCAGGCTCGGCTGCGAGATGTGCGACCAGCCCGGGGAAGGCCGCTTCCGCGCGCTTACGGCGGCTTCGCCCTTCGACTACTTGCGGCAGTCACTCGTGCTTGCGCCGGACTGCATGCCGGACCCTTCGTCGGACGCGTCGCGCTACAGCGAATGCCTTGCGGCGCTCCTAAGGGACCTCTTCGAGGCGACGCGCGGCAGGGCCCTCGTCCTCTTCACCAGCTACGAGATGATGAAC
>JAEEGL011259392.1_pt1 | contig 13804 bp, 18 predicted proteins | sample 9134231 | NCBI WGS metagenome assembly JAEEGL01 (sample SAMN16246548, study PRJNA631951) | gut metagenome | biome: gut microbiome; feature: rumen; material: fiber-attached | host: Bos | place: Iran: Karaj | collected 2018-10 | reverse complement strand
GGGGAAGCCACAAACGCCTATTTTTCGGGCTTTTCATTCCTGCCCATTCTTTTAACAAAAGCATAAACGGCTATAATTAGGCAAAAAATGAGCAGCAACTTTCGGCTGTCTATATTTTAACAATGTCCTGCCGTCGGCAGCTCACTGTGTATTATAATCTTATAACATGATATTATATTGCATTGTCAAACATCATACACTGTGATATAATAGAAATATGAAATATGAAATACATGCGCATAGCGCAGAAAGGTTGTTTTATATGTGTATAAGAATTGACGGTAATTACAAAGTAATAAAGAGATATGACAAAATATGCAGACACTACTATTTTGACATATACAGAAAAGACAAATTATTATTCACGTGTAATGACAGGTGCAGTGCTGAAAGAGCTTTAAATGACTGGATAGAAATAAACGGAAGGTGGTGAAAAAAATATGATCTGTGAAAACTTTTGTAATTATCATTGTAGCTATGACTGTCCTAACATTATATGCGATAAAATAGAAGAACGCTATGGCATACCCTGCACAGACGCAGGCTATGAACGTATCAAATGTAAACTCTGTATATATAACATACATAAAAGCTGTGATGACTGCTATTTGCAGAATTCAGAATATTGCAGAAAGAAGGCGAAGTGATGAAAACACTTTCAGATTATTTACAGATAATAATTGATATGTGCATGCCGTGGGATAGCAATATTGAATGTTATACCTACTGTGACAGGCAGCCGCGTCAATGCTGCCGCATGACAAAGTTATCAATAACAATGCTGAAAAGAGGTGAATACCAATGAAAGTATGCAGCGCATATAAACCTTTAGCTAATGAAATGATTATTTCTATTAATGATTTAAACATTACAAGTGAAGATTTTTATAATATTTCTGCTATGGCAGAAGCAACAATTAAACAGAATATTGAAATATACATGCAAATGAAAGAATACTTTACCGAAAAACAAAAATCAAGCGAAAGTGCAAAATTAAACGAATTGAATAGGTGGTGAATATCAATGAAAATCTACTGTCCCTGTCAGGGCTGCAAAGAACGCTGTTTTTGCTGTCACGCAAGCTGCGCAAAGTATGCAGCATACAAGACAGAACTTGCAGACCTGAAAGAAAAAGAACGTCGCGAAGAAGATTTCAACAGCTTTTTATTTGCAACAAAAAGCGCCCTGATGAAAAAAGGCGCGAAAAGACTATATCAGGAAGGAAAGGTGAAGTAAATGAAAACGCCGTATAATGTATACTGTTTTATGCTGCTGTTCACTGATAATACAAGTTATTTTTATCGCTGCGCAGCGCATAGCAAGCCGCAGGCATATCAGAAAATGATAACAGAATTAACACATGATACTAACATGCTGAGAAATCACAAACTTAATGTAATACGTTTATTACATGTTATCGAAAACAGCGATAATGACATAAGATTTAAGCAGGGTCTGAAAATAGCAGCGCACAAATATCACAACTTTGTACATAACTTTCATTATGGCATGAAACAACAGTATTATTATTTGAATACAACATGTATACACTATAACTTCAATGGTTGCTGTAATACAAAAAATAAAAGCTGCTGCATGAATAATGGCATATATTGTAAAGATTATTGCAAAGTAGGTGAATACAAATGAACCTTGACAACATACTCAGAACGATGAACGAATACATCAAAGATATGTATGATATATTCGGTGGTCAGTCCATTGAATATAGCACAGCAGTGCGACAGGTACGCGAACATCTATCAGATGAAGTGCTGCAGCAGGTTGCAAGGCAGGGGCTTGACTACAAGTCAGACGAACCTACAGAACCGCTGCAGCTGTCCCGTGGAAAAGCAGCGCAGAACGTACTGCAGAACTTTGCAGGCGACTTGCAGCAGCTGAGACAGGCGCAGCGTGAGACAGGCACAGCAAAGACACAGGCACAGCGCTATTATATGGAGCAGAAGCTTGACGAACCTGACGCGCCTGCAGATTTGAAGAACGTCAAAGAAAGAGCGTCAGAACGCTATGATTTCAACAGCAATGTCAATGACTGGTATGAAGCAATAGACAACGCGCCTGAACTGTCGGAAGAAGAAAAAGAAGATATAAAAGAAGATTATAGCACACTAAACAGTGATTATGCAGACCCTGCTGTACGTGACAATATACGCGATAAAGCGGCACAACTACTTGCAAAGATACGGAAAAAGAGAAAGACACAGGAAACGCCCATTGAAGCAGCGCCTGACGCTGTAGGCATAGGAAACGATATAAGCAAAATAATATAAGCAGGTGATACTATGACAAAGCCCGATATATGCTTGACAGCAGACAACATACAACAGACAGTTGACAGCCTGCTGTCAGGTGTAGAAATAGTGTCCAGTAACAAGAAACGCCGCACAAAGAACAGTGAATTATATTTGCGCTGCGGTGGTGGTTACGATACTGAAAGCACAACAGTCACAGATGCAGAAGGAAAACCACTATTTGCTTATGTATATCATGTGCAGATATGCATCAACGGACAGTACATATATTTCAGGGATTTGCAGATGATCGTGCCCTTCTTTATAGCACTTTGCGCACAGGTAAAGCGCATGAAAGAGGGTAAAAAGCAGCCTGTACTTATTATCTGGATCGCTAATCTTGCACATGAATACGCATTTTTTAAGCGCGAATTAACACAGATAGGTATTTCTGATCTTTTTGCAAAGTCTGCAAGACAGCCGCTGAAAATAGTGCTGCAGAATTGTATTGAGTTACGCGAGTGTTTAGGACTGTTTGGCAGCAGCTTAAAAAAAGTTGCAAAGATGTATACAACAACGCAGAAGCTTGACGGCGATTTAGATTATACGCTGATCAGAACACCGTCAACGCCCCTGACAAAACAAGAAAAAGCATACTGTAAAAATGATGTTGTCATATTAGATGAACTGTCAGAAGTTGCTTTCCGGAAGTTTACTGATCAACAGTTAAAAATACCTATGACTAATACAGGAATACTGCGGCAAAAATGCAAGCGTGCTATACATAACATCAAAGCAGAATATGCAGCAAATGAAAAGCTGATGCCTGCAGAAGAATATGACTATTATATAATGCGCCGCTATATGTACGCAGGCGGACTGTCAGGCACACATCCCCTATACGCAGGAACGAAGATAGACAAAGCAAAATGTGCTGATATCACGTCCGATTATCCTGCACAGATGTGTCATCAAATGTTTCCGTCAGGTCAGCTGAAAGAATGCAAGCCAACAGATATAGGCAGATATAAAAGACAATTCCGTATTATATTATTCACCTGCGATATGCACACAAGAACGCCGCATGCAGTGTTGTCAAAGCATAAAATAATGAACTTTGACAATAACACTGACTGTCCTTTCACGGACACTGCGCGCAGCTGCAGTATTAATAATGGTAAATTGCAGTATGGCAAAAATGTGTGCTTACTGCTGAATAACATTGACATTGCAGCATTAAATGAACTATATGAAATAACCAACATTACAATATATCGTTGTTGGTACTTCACAGCTAAATCGCGCGCGCCTAAATTCTTGCTGCAGTGTATGTGTGAAGATTATCTGAAAAAGCAGGAATTGAAAGCTGCAGGGCTGTCACACACAAAAGAATACAGTGAAAGAAAAATCGCTGTAAATTCTTATTATGGAATGTCAGTGACGCGCCTGTATGACTGTATGTTCGGATATAATGGAAGGATAGAAGATATAGATGATATGCCTGCTAACCTTACATATGCACAACAGCGCTGCAGAATGTGGTTGTCGCCCTATATAGGATACTGGACAACATCATACGCGCGCGCTTTGTTGATGCACTTCATCGCACGTTATCCTGATCTTATATTGCAGTATGATACAGACAGCCTGTACTATATCACAGATGACAGCATTGTACCTGCAGAACGTATTGCAGCATTTGAAGCTGATCTGCAAGCATATAACAGGCGCATTGAATTGAAGAATTATGATCTGTTCAACGGTGATAAACATTTTTCAGATTTAGGCGCATGGGATATTGACAAAGAAGATTATACAGGTTTCAAAGGCGTAGGTGCAAAGCGTTATCTTAAACAGACAGCAGATGGTGAGCTGCATCCTGTAGTCGCAGGCATGGTAAAAAGCAGCTATGATGTATATATTGAGAATACAGGCGCAGACCCGTTCGATGTTTTTAACGATGATTTGAGCCTTGACAGAGTTACATCGCATAAGCTTGCAAGCGTATACTGTGATGGGGCTTGCAAAGAAATATACATTGACGGTAAACGGAAAAAAGTGCCTGACTGGACAGCGCCGCAGCGCCTTGAAAAAGTCACCGACTATACAGGACACACTGAAATAGTTGTGATAGGCACTTTTCATGCGCTCTTTGCAATTGAATTTAACATGAAAGGCGCAGCTGCATATCTACAATATGTGCAGATGCTGCAGCAGGAAAAAGCCCTGCCGCCTAAATACAGAGACTTACAGCCGATAATAGAAAGGTGGTAAACTTATGACATTTGATGAAATATCATGTTATGTTGTTATGCAGGCAGTATGCTGCATGTGTGAAGCATATTTTACAGGCAGTAAATATATATGTTCATTTTGTTTTACACAAACAGTGTATGATATAGCACTTGAAAATCTTGAAAGGTGGTTAAATTATGGATATTGAAAAGAAATATTACAGCCCGGTGCCGATTATAGAATACGGCGAAAAAATAGGCAGCCCTGCAATAGGTATTGCAGGCGGTAAAGGCAATGGAAAGACGTATGGTATAATATTATACTACTTAAAGCAGAGGCTTGAAAATGGGCGTGTGCTGCGGTATCTGAGAAGATACCGCGAAAGCATAAGTCCGAAAGCGCTGCAGTCACTATGTAAACCGCAGCGACAGAACCTGATAAACCTGACAGGCGGACGATTTAATGATTTTCAGTATTTTCAAAATCGCTTTTGGTTCGTCAGACGTGATGACAGTGGAAAGATCGTAGAAAAAGACAGACAGCCTTTCATGATATGCAGCGCCCTGAACAGCGTTGAAGCTAACACAGGCGCAGACGAAGGTGAATGCAGTGCTGTATTTTACGATGAATTTCTGAGCCGTGAAAAAGAGATCGCAGACGAATTTTACAACCTGATGATCTTCTATTCAAATTGTACCCGTAACAGAATTTACTACTGTCCTTTAATTCTTGTAGGTAACACAGTGACGCGCGACAGCAGCCTGATAACAAATTTTGGCGTTGATATGTATAACCTGAAAAAAGGCGAAATAACTGTTGTCAAGAATAGCAAGAAAGAACCTGTTATTGTTTTTGAATACTGCGATGAAGTGGAAGTTATGAAAGAAGCGGGTGACGCTTTTTACAGTCGCTTTGAAAATGATCGCATAAAGATGATTTACAAAGGTGACTGGACAACAGGTGCATACCCGTATCTGTCAAAGCAGGAACGCGACAACAGTCACATTCCCGTACGTCTGAAAATAGTGCTGCGTGATAAAATTGCAATGCTGTTTGAATTTCATCTGTATAATGATCGCATGTACGGATATGTATGTAAATATGATGATGACAGCATACAAGTGCAGGCAACACTAATAAATAAAATACAGGTTTTCAAGGATAAACACATATTCAATTATTTACCGTCAGGCGGCATATTCAGACAGTTCACACGTTTAGTATATACTAAAAATGTATACTTTGACAGCCTGCAGACAGGTGAGTATTTCAGGGACTTTCTGAAAAACTGCAGGGGTGCTGAAAATATATCTAATGTGTACAAATAATCATGAATGAGATTATATTACATATTGATTTTAATGTTAATATGTGTTATAGTATAGTCACAGGGTAAAATAAATTATAGCCTGATACCCTGCAGGCAGAAAGGAATTAACCATGGGAAAAAGAACAGCAAATACTAACACACAGGCAGCTGCACCTGCAAAGGCAGCAACAGCGCACAGCGCATCATTCAGCATCACAGGAAAGCTTGACAGCGTGTATGTCGGTAAAAAGTACACATACGCAACAGTTCAGGTGACACAGGACAATGGCTACTATGATCAGTACAAAGTACAGTGCAGCCTTGACTATGACTTCCCCGAGGACGGACAGCAGATCACACTGTCAGGAAAGATAAAGAGATATAAAACAGATATATCCTTTATCGATGACAGCTGCAGTGTCAGTAATACCTAAAGCAGGGCAGTATGACGCTATGGAATTCGGCACCATGAGCAGCTTTGAAGATATCCTGTCAGACGGCGACGTGCCATTTTAGTATAATCTCCTGCAGCGCAGCCCCATCACGGGGCTGTTGCTGTATATAATGAAAGGACTGTGATATAATGGATTTATTTTGGTTCGGCGTGCTTATAGGCGCAGTGACTATGTTTATGTCAATGGTTATAATAGCATCACAGGCTGTTGACGAAAAGAACATGCAAATAATATATTTAAGGCAGCAACTAAAAGAACAGGCTGAAAAGGAAAGGACTGTGAATTATGAAAATGATAACAACTAATGGAAAAATAACAGAACATTTTGCAGGCAGTGAATTCCGCTGCAAGGGAAGTTGCACCTGCGGAAAAATCAACATTGATGAACAGTTTGTGCAGCGTCTGGAAAAGCTGCACAGCATGCTGTCAAAGCTGTCATGCGGTTGCAAGGCTGTTTATATAACGTCAGGTTATCGCTGTGCAAAGGCGTGTCAGATCATCAAAGGTGCTTTTGTTGGCGATATGCACAACATAGGCGCTGCAGCTGACTTCTACGTAGAAGATAAAACAGGCACAGCTATAGACAGCACAACACTGTGTGAAGCTGCACAGCTGTGCGGCTTTGGTGGTATTGCATCAATAGACCCTATATGCGCGCATGTTGATGACAGGCAGCGCGGCGATATAAACTACACTAATAAACAGTGGTATTGCAATGAGTACACAGGACAAAGCTATATGACATTCATAGGCAAATCAAAATACACTGCAGAACTTGCAGCCATTGCCAAAGGTGAACCTGTGCAGCAGAAAAAGCGTGTAAAGGTTGAAATATGGATTGATGACCATAAATATAGCGGATTATTAGATGACTAAAATAAAAGGTGCAGCAGCTGCTGCACCTTCTTTTTATTCCTTTTTTATTTTCCTTGCAAGGTTATCAACTTTATGTGAAAGATCTTCAAATGCTGCAGTATTTCTTTCAATGACTTCTGCAAGCTTTTCAGCTTCTGCTTTGTGTGCTTCTGTCAATGTCTGCGTTACCTGCTGCAGCTGCTGCTGTGACGCTTTGTCTTTGCGCACAACATAAATTGATAAAAATATTGTTGCGGCAATAGGAAAACCTACAGATGATATAAATGTACTTATTTCACTCATAAATAACAACCTTCTTTCATAGCGCTTTTGATCATTGATATTTCATCATCTGTCGGTACAACGCCGTCAACATTGATATTATCGCATATTATATCACCTATTGTCAAGCCGTTGAATGTTGACAGTGGTGCTGTTATCAGGCACGCAAATCCCTGAGTGTGTCCGTATTTCTGCAGTTCTGTCTTATTGAAAGATGGCGGCGTCGTTGTTGTAATAACGCTGCCTGTAGGATATGAGATAATCAATCTGCAGTTGAAGTCAATTGCCCATCCACCAACAGGTGAAGCTGCTGAGATCATACGCAAAGGTGCTTGCGTGTGTGTCAATTCATAGTCAGCAGCTATTGATGATACTTTGCTGTCAAAACCTGACTTTGCTGCTGATATCATACCGACACCTGCGCCGCCGACAACGCCTGCAGGTCCTGCAAGCCTGCCGCCTGCAACAGCGCCGCCTGCTGTTTTCATCGCGCCCATGATAGGAGACAGTTTGCGTTCAGCTGTTGCTGATTTAGATGATAATATGCCGTGTGTCAGTTGACTGTCAACTGTTGCCGCTTCTGTGCCTGTGACAGGAATATCAATTGCAATATTGCCTGACAGCGTTTCAATAACCAGATTATCAACACTCACATATGCATCACAGCTGCCTGTTGTATAGTCAATAAGAAGCTGTACATCAATGCTGTGCCCTACGATGTCATTAGGGTCAAGCTGTACTGTGCCACAAAACGGAATATATAAATCATATGTTGTATATGGTGCATAGTCAAGAAAGCTATTGCCAAACCGCGGATATACAGTGATAGGTCTAAAAAGATACATAAATGATGTATAAGGCATAACGAAACCGGTTGTATTAATTTCGACTTTTCCGAGTTTTAGTCTTTCAGGCGTTGTTCCTGTATGTGGGATATTTTTTACAGGGTATTTTTTAAGCGAAACAATGGCGTCAATGGGGTTGTTAGTGAGAAAGTTATTCAAAATAATATTGTCATAATCGACATAACCACTTTCACCGGCTACAATGTCGTCACCGATTTTGAACAAGTCGCGTCCAAGACTTTCAACGCCGCGCCCGTTGAGTACATATCTTTTCAACATTGACGACAAACCACCGATATAGTTGAAAACAGTAGTGTTATTATAAATATTAGGGTCAACGTTTTTTGTTGGGTCATATGTGCTGTCCTGCGCCGTAGACGTCCAATTATATTGTGCCTGTTCCCTGTTTGCCGCGCCCTGTGTATAATCACCGTGTGTAAGTCCGTCGCCGTCAATAGTGCCGCAGTACATTTTAGGGTTATCCAATGTGCCATTTTGTGCCGTAAATTCATCAAGTGTGAAAAACAGACCAAGGGAGGCAACGCAACGCAGTAACCATTCACGACTGTATTCATGTGTTAACCTATGCAACGTATCGTTAAATGTATCATCAATACCGCCGATAGCAACAAAAGTCGCGCTGTTCTCTTTGCCGCCCCAAACCACAAAACGATTATTTCCACTTCCGCCCGATGTTCGTTCGGGATTAGGGGCACAGTAATTGACAACATCGCCCCATTCGGGTGCTGTTACTTCATATTCAACTAATCTGGAAATATAGCCGCTTGTATAGTCATTAGCGAACACCCATGGTGAGCGTATAACACTTGTGTTGATTTGCCTGCTATAAGGTGTTACATATACAGCAATGACATTTGGATAGTCATTTTTATATGTCGTTTCGTAGTTTTCAATTGTGCCGCTCCAGTTACCCGTGCCATCTGCATTTATTGCCTCGATTGATACTAACAGAACACACTCTGCGGGGTCAATGTCAACAATAGGTCTCAAATATCGGTGTTTATTAATGCTGCTTAACTGTGTAATTGGCGATAATAGTACATCGTTTGGGTTGTTATCATCATAGTATAAACCATTATTAACAATATGTGCTGTGTCATAGTATGATAAAAACCAATCTGTTTTTGGCGGTGTGATAATATCGATTAGTCGACGATTACTATAATCAATAATGTAGATTGAAGATATAGGGCTGTCCCCCGCAATACCGCAAAAAGATATACTATTATCTAACTGTTCATTAAGTGCTAATACTGAGGGATTACCGCCCCATCCTAAAATAGCATTACCGATGGTTTGCCAAGTTGGCATTTTACAGCCTACATTGCGATTTTCATCGGTCGGCGCATATATCCAAGTGGGGGGCGCTCCGTATAATTCTTCTTTTGGTAACATTTAACCACCTCTTTCACGTTGTAGGTTCGCCGCCAATACAAGTTAACAGGTAACAATAATCGCCGTCGCCTGTGAAACTTGCCGACGTTTCGGGCATAATTATAGACGTTATGTTCTTCTTGTTAGGATGTACAGGCAGCTTGTTGTCCGGATATAGTGTAGGCGCTCCTATACCTTCATTACGCATAGCTGTTACTGTGCAATTACCTGCATTATATATCCATGATCTGCGCACATCTACTTCCATGCTAATAACAATGCGCTTACCTATTGTTATAGTTCTGCCTGTTATATAATAGTATCGTTTAAACATGGGTATATAAGCATAGTTAGCGCCTATATATGCACTGTTATAATTCAGCACAACAGTTGGCGTTAATACTGACATATCGTCAGTAGGTACTGCATCAACAGGCTGCAGCACCTGCTGCAGCTGCTTATCAACTACTTTGCTGTCGCTGTTATTCCTGTATAGTATAATCTGCATAACATTCACCACCTGACGCATAAAATGTATATCTTCTGATAAAGTCATAAACATAATCATATATCAGGGACTGCGCATATAGATCAACGGATGACTGTGCCATCTGCTGCGAAGTTGTAACGCCTATATTGCCTGACCGCGTTAATTCGTGTATTGATATGCTGTCTGCGGTATATGTTGTATTATCATATGTCAGTGTTGTTGTATCGTGGCTTTCTGAATTAGATACTGTCAGATCATCTGTAACAGTGTTTTTATTCTTTGTACCATCGGCAATAGTGTGTTCTGTTGTCTTTCCGGATGTCTCAGTGTAGTTTGCAAGCCTGCCTGCAGCGTCATTGTCATATGTTGTTGTATAGTTCTTTGTTGTCGGTTTATCAATACCGTCAGCTTCTGACGTTCGTGTATAGTCATATTCATTCGCTGTTGTTACGGTGTTATGCTCATTATCTGTGCTGCGTGTTCTTGTTATGTCGCCTTCATTATGAAGTTCAACAGACTTTTCTGTCATATCGTAGTTATTTAAAGGGTCATACTGCGCATACATTGCAGCATGTGCGCGCCTGAGATCAGGCAGTTTATAACTATTATAAGTTATCCACTTAAATAACAGTGTGTTCATATCATTGTCAACAATGATATATCGCGCGCTGTATTCACGCAGCAGATTAAACACAGTGACTGCATTATATAATGTATTTCCGCCTTCATCAGTCAGCTGCAGTGCTTCTATCTGTGTTTGCGTCATTGTCTGCAGCATCTGACCTATCTGCATTATCTTCTGTTTCAGCATTTTCTTCACCTTCCTGTACAGCTGCAGCTTCTGCAGCGTTTTTCTCAGCTTCACTTTCATATTTTTCTGCTTCTGCAGCTTTGTCTGCTGCTTCTGCTTCAATACGTTCTATTTCTGCATGCTGTGTGCGGTTCTCAAGTGCAGGCTTTTCAAGCTGCTTCTGCAGTACGTCATTCAGTTTATATTCAAAGTCGAATTCAACGCCCTGACGTGCCATGAATTCAGCTGCCCTTTTAAAGCCGTCAGCCCTGCATGCAGCCCTGTCCTTTATTATAAATGTAGATAACGCGTCCATATCATGCAGTTCTTCTATCAGGTTTTGACTGCTCTTTGCAGTAGTGCTGAAAGGTAAACCGCCTAACGTTGCAATGCGCCTGATGAGCTGTTCGTGATGTTCGTCAAAGTAGTGCAGTTTGTCAACTGCTCTTTCATCAGTAAGGCGCAGCATGTTATCATCAATAGTGTCATGCCCTTCTTTGAAAAGCTGCATATCATCTGACACAATTGTTATATCTTCGCCGTCAAGTATACGCTGCAGGGCGTTCTGATACTTTGCGATATCTTCATCATTTTTCACCTTTGGTACAGGGGTCATGCGCGCCCATTTAACAAGCTTTGACATTGATATATCATTTTCTGTCAGCTGTTCTGCAAAGTGTGTGAATATATAGTCAGGGTAAAGCGCGCTGTTGTTATAGATCAGTATGCAGTCTTTGTCAACTTCCAGTGTCAATGCATAGTCGCTGCCTTCTGTTGTAATTTTATTGCTTACACCCATATTGTTAACAACTGTTGCAGGCGCTGCAGGTGTACAGCACCACTTGTTATAGTTTACACTGTTCTTTTCAGGGCAGCGATAAAAGGCTGCAACGCCTGTATTTATAGCAATTTCATAATTGTATTTATTAAAATCGGGCGTTTTATAATCGCTTTCATCTGCAGCAATTAGTGTTATCAGGTTCATATACATATCATAAAGTGCTGTCTTTTTGACTTTACCCTGCCTGATGAAACGATATGCACCTAACTTGTAAATACTGTTCATTGTATCACCTTCTTAAAAAGAAAGGCGGCATATTGCAGCCGCCTATTGAATTGTATTTAGTTCTTATTTTTTGCAGCTGTGACAGTTACATTCACAGTATCTGTTGCTGTTGTGCCGTCTGTGCCTGTAATAGATGCCGTGACTGCAACAGTGCCTGCTGTAACACCTGTCAGCACGCCTGTGCTGCTGTTAATAGTGCCATAGGTTGCAGCGTCTGTGCTCCATGTAACTGTGGCGTCAGGCGGCAGTGTAGCTGCTGTCATCTGCAGTGTACCTGCAGCAACAACTGTCTTTGTTGTATTAGTGATCTTGACTGCAGGCGTTGTACCGATAACAAAGACAACTGCATTTTCGTCAGGGTCAACAAAGTAACCTGCTTCAAACATGTGTACTGTGTTATACCATTTATCAATGTTGTTATACTGGATACCCGTTTCAAGTTCCTTTGCATTGATCATTGTTGCCATAGTGGAGAAGATACAGCCTACAACGTTAGACTGTCTTACTACCATGCGCGTGTCTGCGCCTGCAGGCTTTTCACCTTCACTAGGGGGGATAGCATTGATAGTGCTGCGTGTCAGATAATTAGCGCGGTTTCTGTCGCTGCCTACACCCTGCCAGTACGCTATTGTTTTATAGCCTGTCAACTTCACATAATCTTCATTGAAGCTGTCCCTGTATACATAGCTTTCCATTGCACGCGCAAAGTCTGAGAGCAGATAAAAACGCCTGTTTGCTTCTGTAGCCTGTGATACATAACCTGCATTGTTGTAAAGCCCTGTAGGCTCATACATAAGATCTGCAATAGTACGCATATATGTGTTGGCAAAGAGCAGGAATGGCTTTGAAGTTCTCCAGTTTGACACTGTCACTGTGTTGTCACCTGTCTCAGACACATATTCTGCGAGCAGGTCAATGACGTTGTTTCCGTCTTTAAGCTTCTCAGCAATGAGTGCTGTGACAGCCTTGTGCGAAAGCAGGTTAATTGCAAGTCTGCGCTTTGCAATAACGCGCTGTTCAATTCTGCCTATGAATGAGATCATTGCAGACCTGCTGTCAAATGCGCTGCGCAGCTGCTTTTCTGTTATGGTATACGGTTTTGTCCTGAAAGTATCCATAACATTGAAATACTTTGCTGTAGCGTCTACAGCGTGATATCCAAACATTTCTTCATGCGTGCTGCCGCCGTTTTCGGTGAAATTCCATGCGTCATTAGTGTCGAAGTCAGGTGCTTCAACGCGTATCTTTTCAAGGATGCTACCGTATTCTGCATCTGTTGCGTAAATGTCAAAGCCGCCTGATGTGATGTTACCGTCCTGATAAATAGTCTGTCCTACTTTGTCGCAAATACGCTGCAGTGCGCCGTTGATGTCATTGCCGAATGTGCTGTTAGCAGTAAGTGTTCTGCCGAGTGACACAACATTAGACAGATCATCTTTGAAAAGCTCTACGCCCTGTGCAGCGTCACTGTCAGTGTTTCCTGATGTCAGCTTACCTGTAGCTTCAGGGAAAAAGCCTACATTAAGTGCAGCAGCAATGTCGTTAATTTTCATATGCTTTCACTTTCCTTTCATTGATCAATGTGTGTTTACTTATGACAGCTGCAAGCCCGATATACAGCTGTTGTTACTTGTATTATATACTATAATCTTTTATTTGTCAAGTGTTTTGAAGATTATAATACACAGCGCTGCCGACGGCAGGACATTGTTAAAATATAGACAGCCGAAAGTTGCTGCTCATTTTTTGCCTAATTATAGCCGTTTATGCTTTTGTTAAAAGAATGGGCAGGAATGAAAAGCCCGAAAAATAGGCGTTTGTGGCTTCCCC
>JAEEGL010425928.1_pt1 | contig 13804 bp, 14 predicted proteins | sample 9134231 | NCBI WGS metagenome assembly JAEEGL01 (sample SAMN16246548, study PRJNA631951) | gut metagenome | biome: gut microbiome; feature: rumen; material: fiber-attached | host: Bos | place: Iran: Karaj | collected 2018-10 | reverse complement strand
GAAGAGATCCTGGTGTTCTCTGTTCCGGAGATCAAGACAGACTTTTTCTATTATGAGGTAAACGGAGAAAAATACGTGGTTCCCTTCTCATCCCGCCCGGATTTTCTAGGATTTGAAAACGGGAAGACAGTTTCATTTTCTTTATTCTCGGATGCTGTTCAAAAACTTGTGGCGGATGCGGATGTTTTGGATCCTTTTGACAACACCGGCGGCGGAGGACCGCGTACAAAGCAGGCGCTGACGGCAGTGTTCATATCGTCCGCGATCCTGATCCTGGCAGTTGCAGTTTTGTTGATTATACGAAGTAAGAAGCGTAAGAAAGCATAAAACAGATCCGGCACCTCAATATGAGGCGCCGGTTTTTTAGAATGGCGCAGTCGGAAGCGCTTCTGATGTGACAACCGGTTGCAATCCGAACCCCAAAATAGTATGCTATAATTGTAAATGCGGGGCTTTGGATCCCTGCAAAAATCATTTAACTAAGCGTCAGGAAGGAGAACGGAATGAAGGTCAGATTCGATTACACGAAGGCGGCGGAATTTATCGACAATACAGCCCTTGAAGCCATGAAGAAGCGCGCGGAGGCCGCGAAAGAGGTGCTTCTTACGGGGAGCGGCGCCGGTGCGGATTACATCGGATGGGTCGATCTTCCTGTCAACTATGACAAGGAAGAGTTTGAGCGCATCGAAAAGGCTGCCGCGAAGATCCGCGAGGATTCCGACGTACTGTTCGTGGTCGGCATCGGCGGCTCTTATCTGGGCGCCCGCGCGGCCAACGAGTTCCTGAACCACAGTTTCTATAACACGCTTCCGAAGGAAGTCCGCAAAGCGCCGGAGATCTACTACGCCGGCAATTCCATCAGCGGCACCTATCTCGCGGAGCTTCTGGAGATCCTCGGCGACCGCGATTTCTCCGTGAACGTCATCAGTAAGTCCGGCACGACGACCGAGCCGGCCATCGCGTTCCGCGTCTTCAAGGAACTTGCTGAGAAGAAATACGGCAAGGAAGGCGCTGCGAAACGCATTTACGCGACGACCGACAAGGCGCGCGGCGCGCTGAAGACCTTGGCGGACGGAGAAGGCTATGAGACCTTCGTCGTTCCGGACGACGTCGGCGGACGTTATTCCGTGCTGACGGCTGTCGGCCTTCTGCCCATCGCGGCGACCGGCGCGGACATCCGCGGCCTGATGAAAGGCGCAGCGGACATGCGCGAGCACTGCATGAATGCTCCTGTGGATGAAAATGACGCGATGCTGTACGCGGCCTGCCGCGACCTGTTCTACGAGAACGGCAAGTCCGTCGAGATCCTCGTGAACTACGAGCCGAATTTCCATTATGTCAGCGAGTGGTGGAAGCAGCTTTACGGTGAATCTGAAGGCAAGGATCACAAGAGCCTCTTCCCGGCCGCCGTGGACTTCACGACCGACCTGCATTCCATGGGCCAGTTCATCCAGCAGGGCTCGCCTGTGCATTTTGAGACCGTCGTCGACGTCGAGAATTCCCGCAAGACCCTGACCGTCGGTTTCGATGAGTCGAATCTGGACGGCCTGAACTATCTGACCGGCCGTGACATGAATTACGTCAACCATTGCGCGATGAACGGCACGATCCTGGCGCACAAGGAAGGCGGCGTTCCGAACCTTCTCGTCCATGTGGAAGACCAGTCCGCCGAAGCCCTCGGCCAGCTGTTCTACTTCTTCGAATTTGCCTGCGGCGTTTCGGGTTACACGATCGACGTCAACCCCTTCAACCAGCCCGGCGTCGAGCTCTATAAGCGCAACATGTTCGGCCTTCTTGGAAAGCCCGGTTATGAAGACCTCACTGAGGATCTCAGGAAGAAACTGTAAGACGATTTGCGCGATCCCCGCCCGGATCCGGGCGAAGGAGGGATTAAGATGATCTTCGACACACATGCGCATTATGACGATCCGAGCTTTTCGGAAGACCGGGAGGAACTCCTTCAGGCGCTCGCCCCGGCCGGCGTCGGCCGGGTCATCAACGTCGGCTGCTGCGTCGCCAGTTCATTTTCCTGTGTGGAAATGGCCAGGCAGTACGATTTCATGTACGCCACGGTGGGCGTGCACCCGGATGATACCGCGGACCTTGCAGACGAGGATCTGATCACGCTGAAAGCGCTTGCCCGGAAGAATCTTTACAGGGACGGCTCGGCCGGCAAAGTCGTGGCGGTCGGCGAGATCGGCTACGATTTCTACCGGGACGACCACGTGGAAGAAAGCGTCCAGCGGAGATGGTTCGAGGCGCAGCTGGAGATGGCCAATGAGCTGGATCTGCCGGTCATCATTCACTCCAGAAAGGCCGCGCAGATGACCTACGATACGCTGAAGGCCCATAAAACCGGCGACGGCGCGGGCATCATGCATTGCTACGGCTATTCTGTGGAAATGGCGCGGCAGTATCTGAACCTCGGATACTATATCGGCCTCGGCGGCGTCGTGACCTTCAAGAACGCCCGTGTGGCCAAGGAAGTCGCGGCTTACGTGCCCGAAGACCGCCTGCTCATTGAAACCGACTGCCCGTACATTTCTCCGACCCCGCTCCGGGGTACGAGAAATGACTCCCGGAACCTTCATTATGTAGTCAAAGCGCTCGCGGAGATCCGCGGCGTCACAGAAGAAGAGATCGAACGGACAACTTGGGAAAATGCCTGCCGTCTGTACAGAATCGAGGCGTAATGGCGCTTGTTGAACCGAAAAACACCATAGAAGTCCTCAAGGAGACCGGCTTCAGCTTCAAAAAAAGCCTGGGGCAGAATTTCCTGATCGACGAAAGTGTGCTGAGACGGATCATTGAAGCTGCAGAGCTCACAAAAGACGACAACGTGCTGGAGATCGGGCCGGGCATCGGTACGATGACCGAAGCGCTGTCGGAGGCTTCAGGCCACGTGTACGCGGTCGAACTGGACAATCGTCTGATCCCGATCCTTAAGGAGAATCTGAAGGACAGGGACAATGTGACGGTCATCCACGGCGACATCCTTAAGACGGACCTTCAGAAACTGTCCGAGGAATACTGTGGCGGACGGCCCCTGAAGGCCGTCGCGAACCTCCCGTATTCGGTCACGACGCCCGCCCTCCTGAAGCTCCTTTCGGAAGACGCGCCCATTCTGTCAGCGACGCTCATGGTCCAGAAGGAAGTGGCGGAGCGCATGATGGCGGAGCCGGGCACGAAAGCCTACGGCGCGCTCTCTCTCGCAGTGCAGTATCGGGCAGAGATCTCCGTCGCGGCCAATGTGCCGAGAAACTGTTTTATTCCGCGGCCCGAGGTGGATTCGCAGGTCGTGCATTTAAAGTGCTTTACGGAACCGCCCGTCCGCGCGGAAGACCCGGAGCTTATGTTCCGCCTCATCCGAGCAAGCTTCAACGAACGCCGAAAGACACTGGTGAACGGTCTCGCGAACGGCAAGATCGGCTATACGAAAGAAGCGATCACCGAGGCGGTCGCCGCCCTCGGGAAGGGCGAGGCTGTGAGAGGAGAGACCCTTTCTCTCGAAGATTTCGCGAGACTCGCAGACATTTTCAGGAAGAAATGAAAGCCCTGACGTCGGATGAAAAGTTCATGAGGGCAGCGCTCCGGGAAGCGCGGAAGGCGTACAGGATCGGCGAGACGCCGATCGGCTGCGTCATCGTCCGTACGCGCCTTTACGACGGAACGGTTCTTCCCGCGCCTGAGATCATCGCCCGCGGGCACAACCGCCGGAATACGGACAAATGCACACTTTCGCATGCGGAGATCCTGGCGGTACGCCGCGCTTCCAAAAAGCTCGGTGACTGGCGTCTCGAAGGCTGCACGATGTACGTGACCCTGGAACCCTGCCAGATGTGCGCGGGCGCCCTTTCGCAGGCCCGTATCGACCGCGTCGTCTTCGGCGCTTCAAACCCGAAGGCCGGCTCGGCAGGCTCAATCGTGAATCTCCTCGAAGAGCCGCGCTTCAATCATCAGTGTGAAGTGACGCGCGGCGTGCTCCGGGAGGAATGCGAAGAGCTGATGAAAGGCTTTTTCAAAGAGATACGTGCCAGAAAGGCAGATGCATGAGCGGTAAAGGATGGCTTTTAAGAATCACATATGACGGCCTCCTTGCCGCGCTCTGCGCAGTCCTCGGCTCGGTTGCCGCGATCGACATCGGCATCGCCAAGCTGACATTTGAAAATGTGCCCGTGGTGATCGCGGGTCTGATGTTCGGCCCGGTGGACGGCATGCTCGTCGGTTTCGTCGGAATCTTCCTGAGCCAGCTCCTCAGATACGGCATGGATGCTTCTACGATGCTCTGGGTCGCGCCTTACGTGCTGTCCGGCCTGGCTGTCGGCCTGGGCGCTTTGATCTGCCGCTTCCGCCCGAAGTTCTGGCAGCTTCTCATCATCCTCATCGCGGACGCCATCGTCGTCACCGGGACCAATACGTTAGGCCTGTACATTTATTACTATTACATCCTTCAGACACCGAAGGAGACCATGTTCGCGGCCATTCCGGTCCGATTGGCAGTCAGTGCGGCAAAAGCTGTACTGTACACAGTGCTGATCCCGGTTCTTATGAACAGTCTGGAGAAAGCCGGAATCTACGAACGCCCGGGAAGAAAACGGGCGGAGAGTACGGAAGAAGAGCATCATGAGTAAGAACGAAGGCGAACAGAACAACCGAAAGAAACTTCTCCTCGCAGTGATCGTGGCTGCTGCCGTACTGCTTTTGGGCGCGTATCTTCTTATAAGTCTCTTTTCCGGCAGGCAGCAGGACGACCCGACGACCACGAACTCCTACGAACTGGAGACCGTCGGGACGACAGCCCCGGTGAAGGAGGCGGATACCTCTGCTCCGCCCGCGTCTTCATCGACTCCCGCAGGTCCGGAGCGGACGACAGAGCCGGTGATCGAGTTCGAGACGCCTGCCGCCCCGACGATCAATACCGACGAGCCGACTGCTGAATTTGAAACGCCTTCCGTGCCGGCTGTCACGACGCCTCCGCAGACCGATCCGCCGGAGACGCCTCCGCAGACCGACCCGCCGGAGACACCGCCGCAGACGGATCCGCCCGAAACGACCGAGAGACGGACGACCGCCGCGCCGACGACCACCAGAGCACCGGAAACGACCAAAGCGCCCGAAACGACGGCCGCACCGACAACGCCTGCGCCCACGACCACCAGAGTTCCGGAAACGACCAAGGCGCCCGCAACGACAGCAGCACCGACGACGCCTGCGCCGACGACCACCGAGGCGCCGACGACAACCGAGGCGCCGACCACGACCGAAGCGCCGACGACAACCGAGGCTCCGACTACGACCGCCGCTCCGACTACGACCGCAGCACCTTACGTCGTCGAGAGCGGGACTTACACCGACAGGAATCATGTCGCCGCCTATATTGAGGCCTTCGGACATCTGCCCTCAAACTTCGTCACGAAGTCCTACGCGGAATCATGCGGCTGGTCCGGAAGCGGCAGTGACAGCCTCTGGAAGTATTCCGGCCTGAACGGCAAATCCATCGGCGGCGATTATTTCGGCAACTACGAGGGGATCCTCCCGAAGAAATCCGGCCGGAAATACTATGAGTGCGACATCGATTACAACGGAAAATCCCGCGGCACAAAACGCATCGTCTACTCGAACGACGGCCTGATCTTCTACACGGAAGACCATTACACAACATTTAAACAGTACAAAAACGGCAGCTGGGTCAGCTTCAATTGACCGATCTTCTGAGAAAAGAGCATCACGATGAAGAAAACGGACAACAACAAGAAACAAATGCTCCTGTGGGCAGTCATTATCATCGTCGGCCTGCTCATCGCCGGGTATTTCTTCTGGAAGAGCAGCTCCGGCGGCGGCCAGGGCGCCCCCACGACCTCGCCCGGCGAGCTGGAGACCCTGGAGACCTCTGCCCGCGGGAACGATGGATCAGACGATAAAACGACGGAGAGACAGACCGACGTTACGCAAGAAGCACCGACGGAAGCCCGGGAGACAACAGCCGAAGCTTTTGTCGTCGAGAGCGAGACCTATTCAGACAAGGACCACGTGGCGGCGTACCTCAATGAATTCGGTCATCTGCCCGCGAATTACATTTCCAAAAACAAAGCGGAGAACACCTCCAACTGGCAGAAGAACGGCTATTACATCGGCGGCGACAGATTCGGCAATTATGAAGGCCTTCTTCCCAGGAAATCCGGAAGGACCTATTACGAGTGCGACGTCGATTATTCCAACAACAACGTCAAGAAGGGCAACCGCGGCACGAAGCGCATCGTTTACTCCAACGACGGTCTGATCTTCTACACCGAAGACCATTACGAGCATTTCACACAGTTGTATCCCTGAAAGAACTGAGGAACATCTATGAAGTCGATCAAGATCAGATTCAAGGACTTTGAAAATGCGAAGGCGCTCCATGCCTATATCCGTGACGGCCTGGGCTTCCCGGACTATTACGGCTGCAACCTGGATGCCCTCTACGACGTGCTCTCCACCTGGTTTTCGGAGCTCCGGATCTACACGGAGTCCGGCGGAACGTCCTTTGAGGAAGGCTTTTACGAGGTCTTCAAAGACGTGGCGGCCGGAAACCGCCACTTCTCCTGGCGCGAGGTGAAGACCGGCGGATCCCGTCGGAAGCGCACGAGAAAGCACTGAAAAGCGCAGAAAAAATATTTGACACTCCGAACCATCTATGATATATTCAACAGTGCTTTCGCGAGAAAGCGATGGCGGGATAGCTCAGTTGGCTAGAGCATGCGGTTCATACCCGCAGTGTCGAGGGTTCAAATCCCCCTCCCGCTAGTTTTTTATGGCTCAGGAAGACGCTGAAATCCTTTATTCTACAACAAATACGAAAAGAAAGGAGAAGCTAGACTGAGTATCTTCAACCGCTTTCTTACAGTTTTTCTTACAAAGAGGGAAGGAACATGCTGGTTCCTTCCCCTTTTTGTTTATATTAGGCGTTCCCATTATGAGGCGAATATGTATTCATGGGGGCTTTTTCTGCCCTTTTAAGTGACATCAATATCAAGTAATAAGCACTTATATAAAGATTTTTTTGTTTTTTTTGTTTTTTGTTTTTGTTTTTTTTTGGAAAAAGTGTCCCGAAATTGGAAGAAAAGGGAACTATAGAGGTGAAGGGTGTTGATACCTGACACTTTTGAGCGCGCGGCATCATGTGAAAGAGTCATGACAGAGAGAGAGATCATCCGGCTGTTTCAAAAGAGAGACGAGCGAGGGATAGAGGAAACACAGAAGGCATACGGGGCACAACTCATGCGATTCGCGGAAAGGTTCCTGTCGTGGGAAGACGCGGAGGAGTGTGTGAACGACACGTATCTGGCCGTGTGGAACCATATCCCCCCGGCGGAGCCTGACCATTTTCAGGCGTATCTCTTTAAGATCACGGGCAATCAGGTCTGGAGGAGAGTCCGGGAACAGAGCGCGGGGAAACGGGAAGCCGATGTGGTCGAACTGACCAATGAACTCGCGGAGATCCTTCCTTCCCATGCCATCGGAACGGAAGAGCAGGCGATAGAAAATGTATCCGGATCGCTCCAGAGATTCATGGCTTCGCAGAAGCCCGAGCAGCGCCATGTGTTCTTCAGCCGGTACTGGCTGGGAGAAACGGTCGGGGAGATCTCAGAGAGGACAGGCTTCACGGAAAGCAAAGTACAGAAGATCCTGTCGAGGATGAAAAAGAGACTGAAGCAATTCATGGAAAAGGAATAAAATGTGTCCGGGGAGGAGAGATGAGCAAGATAAAAAAGCCCGGTTTCAACCGGCAATATAGCACCCTAAACAAGGTTGCTGACAAGGGCAAAAAGCCCGGAAACCCGCATATTTACTGGAAAAATTGGGGGGGGGGTACGGATAGATGATGGATAGAATTGAGGCCCTGACAAGGGCAATGTGGAATATAGATGAGAGCCTGATCCAGGAGTGTCTGGATGCAGATGAGGAAACGGACAAAGTATCTTCTGCGCCAAAGGCTCGGAGAAGACCTGCGAAGAAACGTCTTCTATGGGCGGCAGGGATCGCGGCGGCAGTCCTTCTGTCAGGCATCACAACCTATGCAGTCACCGATCTGTACCGCAAATATAAACCCTACGAATACTTCTTTAAGAACGGAGAGGTCAATGTGTTCAGGACACTGAACCATACCTGTACGGAAGAAGAACGTCAGACAGTCCAGCCCGTTCTCGAAAAGGCGGAGTCCGTTTTCCGTTATATCGGGACAGAGGCGGAAGCCGATCTGAGTGTCGGTCCGTTTACCCGGTACTATCATTTTGCGGAGGACGGAAATCCCGATATCGCGAAGATCGACCTGACGCTGAACCTGATCACAGCGAAGATTGACGGAGACGAGGGTTATATGTGGGTCGAATACTGCATCGATTCCTATGATTCCAAAGGGGAGCTCTGTTACAGCTCCGGAACGGAAGAAGAGAAGATCCTCAGTTACTGGGAGATCCGGCGGATCGACAGGAACTGGGAAGTCGTGAGGATCATTGAAGCAGTCTAGAAGGGAAACGCCAAGGTGTCCTATATTACGGACTGCTTCACAAGATAGAGCAGTGAGAGAAAGGAGCCTTACCATGAAAACCTCATTGAAAAGAATAATCTCAACCATAGTTGCCTTAACCATGACCATCCTGATGATGTCAGACGGTCTGCTTTTCGGACAGCAAGTCCGCGCGGAGGCGGATCATGAACTGACAACGGAGGAAAAAGAAATCCTGGATGGATTTTCATCGTCACTGAAAGATGACGAAACGATCCAAAAGCTGAAGAGCATCGGCGAACTGGACGGCCTGATCGAAGAACTGAAGCAAAACTACGAATCCGGCAGAAAACAGGATCTGAAAGACCGGCTGCGTCTGCTTTCTTTATGGGAACTGTCCCTAAATGATACTCTTTCAGATATCCGTGAAAAGGCGTCGGTTTATCTGAACAAATATGTCCCCTACGTCGTGATCGGAACCCCCTCTTTTGACGAATATGTCTCCAATGCTTTTTATGGAGATTCCGGACGTCTCTATGCACGTTCAGAGGAGGATCCGGAGTTTGGCGCGCTTTATCTTTACATGTGTCTCCATCATGAGAAGCTTCAGGGGAACGATGCATATACAGACATGGTTCTGAAACCGGCCGATGGGCAGAGGGTGGATGACATCACTCTTTCACAGATCATCGAAGCAGATTACAGATACAATTTTGCGGAAACAACAGTTCCTTCGATCCTGCGGGAATACCTGAATACCAGGCAGCTGACTTTCAACCCGCCGTGGCCGGCCCTCAACGGGGACAACGTGCAATGGTACGCGAGACAGTATTCTCAGACCGACGCCGGCAACACTGCGGAATATCCGTATTTTTCCGGCGCTGACTGCACAAACTTTGTCTCCCAGGCGCTTTTCTATGGGGGACTGTATAAAACGTACATTACCAGTGACCAGACCGCAAACGGTTTTGTGGAGACGACTGCCAGATGGTTTTACTTCAGCAACAGTTCCGCCACCGGGTACAGCATGGCTACCTGCTGGTCCCGCGTCGTGGAACTCTATACGTATTTATCGCCGCATTATGCGACACATGAAGCCCTGGCAAACACGGGCATGAATTCATACCTGAACAAAGGCTTCGTTCTTCAGGGAAGGCAGTTCCTTGGAACATATAAGCATTCTGTGATCATCGTAAGTGTGAACGGCACACTCAAGTTCTGTGCACACAGCAACAAGAGAAGAGATGAGAACCTGTCAACCTTCTATGACGGCTTCTATATGTGCAGAGTGATACAGATGTATTGATGAGAAAAATATGGAAGAATCTTCCCAATCCGATATAGGCGGAGATGTTGAGGTGTAAGTCTTTTGAAGAGGGGGTGATACCATTGAAGGCGTAACATGAAGAACCATATGTGAAACCATGCGGTAAAGTGCCTTTAAAAAGGATCAAGAAAATGAAATGATTAAAAACAGGAGGAATAACAATGAAAAAGATCGTCGTCGTATTATTGGCAGTATGCCTTCTTTTCGCGAGCTCGCGATACTTTTCCCGCGCAGCCACATCGGTTCCTACAGTATCGTGGAATCTGGTTCCTACGGCTTATATGGAGCAGATAGGAATATTCACGGATCCTGTGAATCATCGTGGCATATATGATTATTCTCAAGTAACTGTAACATGCGGTGGTGGCTTTTGGTATTCACCTTATTATTATATAGCGGCTGCTGACAGGCATTATTATTTTTGTGGTTATTCAAATGGAATGAGTTCATTTGGCAACCCCCTTCATATACGTATGCAAAATAAGTTTAATGAGCATTTTGTGGCGGATGTCCTTGATGAGGATGAAACTTATTTTATTTACGATTTTGGCATCCAAGAATACGCGACTTCCCAGTTATCTCATGAAGCCTACTTCATGCTCGGGGTGGATAGTTACTATCCCTGGGCATCGGTCACCCTCAATGGTGGATTAGAAACATACTAACATTATATGTCACAGAGAGTTGTGAATCGACTCTCTGTGATTTTCTTATTGAGAGGTGGCAAAATGCATACAGTAATGAACCTTGAACAAATAAGAAGAATTCGCCGTTTTTATTTGTTCATACTGATAGTTCTTCTTTTGCTTTCAGGATGTACCGGAACAGACGGAAGTTCAGATGTAAGAGAGTCTATAAAGGATACAGCAGATTCAACATCAGAACAGAAAAACAACTATTCTGAGACGATTATTAAATCATTATCGGATCGCATCGGTGAGTGGACAGAAGGACAATTCTATCCGGGCTCGTACAAGAAAACGGCAGTTGCTTTTCAGTGTCCGGGAGATCCAACCGCTTATGTCAATGAAGCCGCAGGCGTCGTGTATGCTTATGGCCTGCAGAATAATAAGGAAAGCAACAAAACAGAACACGTTGTGCGGAGAATCTCCGAAGAGAAACAGAAAGATGTGGCCCTTTCTGGTATCCCTATAGATTACTTATTTGCCGGACTGTTTGTCGGAGACGATGTGATCTATATATGGGCTCGCCCAGCAGATTCGACGACTGTAGATTCAAATAACAAGACAGAACTGTTCATCTATACAACAGAAGGAGAATTCCGTTTCAGGAAGAAACTAGCGGATCTGGTGACGGTCTCTTCGTTCAAAGATACATCCCTGACCGGATTTACAGATTATAATGGAAACCTGTGGATTCGGGTCCTTGAAGATGGACTCCTTTATTGTATCAATCGAGATGGCATACTATTACAAAGTGTTGAGGTCCCTTTGGATTTCCAAGGGGGATTCATGCGTGGAAAGCATAAAAATGAATTGATTGCTGTCCTGGGTGCAGGAAGCAACCTGATATTTGGGAAGATGAATACGGAAACCGGAGCATCAGAGAATAATACGCTTGAGGGATTGCCAGGCGTAGTGCGCTGCTTCCCGAGCACCGAATATGATGCGTTGGTGATGACTGAAAGAAGCTTATACGGTGTGACCTTGGGAGAGTCTGTGATTGCATCAGAACTTTTGGTATTTACTGATCTGGGTCTCGACAATACGATGATTAGGAGTATTGAAGATTATTCGGATGGAAGCCTTTCGATACTCCTGCTTGACAGGACTAAAACGGAAGGAGAAAAAGTTACACTGATACCTCAGAAAAGCAAAGTCCGTGAAGGTCTGGTGCTTGCTTGTTTGAAAAGCTCAGACTTTCTCCGGTATGCGGTCAGTCTTTACAATCAGGCAAATCCGAACAATAAGATTACCATCAAGGAATACTATGATAAGTATGCAGTTGACACATCAGAGACAGACGCGCTGAAGCGCCTGAATTCTGACTTGATGGATGGGACTGCGGGAGATATCGTGTGCCTCGACGGCTTTAACTTTTTCGGCGGCGGTAGAACCTATCTGGACAAAGGTGCCTTCCTCGATCTATACGAACTGATGGATAATGATCCTGAGTTTCACGCCGAAGACTACTTTACCGACATCTGGCGCATAAATGAGACCGACGGAAAGCTTTACCGACTCATTCCATTCTTCTCTGTGAACACGAAATACGGGCGCGTGGATGACGTTGGCGAGACCACTCACATCGACGAATCGCTTCTTTTTGAGACCGAACCAGTAACGAATCTCTTCGGCCCTCTGTACAGGCGGACAGAGTTCATTCATGACCTTTTGGTATTCACTTTGGGAGATTTCAAAGACAGTAAGGCAATTCTTTATGATACAGACCAAATGACCCGGTATATCGAAGTGGCCGGGAAACTGTCCGACTTTCCGTTGTCTGGAGAGAAGGGAGAAGAAGAGCAGTATGACGAGTATAATCAGGCTGTTAATCAAGTATATCATGATCTTGCAAATCATATTACCCGCTTCTACTATAACAAAGCGGAAGAAAGTGCCTATCTTTCGCTTATCCGTCACGCATCGGCGGCGTTGGGGGAAGGGCATGACATGATGGGGACTAAAGGTAAAGACTTGGATGAATTCTTCAGGAGTGTGGGTGTAGAAATCACTTACTCCGGATTCCCGGTTAAAGAAGGTTGCGGAAGTGCGTTGGTCAATCGAGTGACGCTGGCAATCTCTGCCGGGACAGAAGCTCGCGAGGAAGCGTGGAGTTTCCTTAAAACCACACTGTCGGATGATTATCAGTCTATAAAGAAGCTTTCTTATGATGCCATACCTGTCAAAAGAAAGGTATTTCAGGAGAATATAGGAAAACTATTTGAGTATACTCGGGATTCTGATCCATTATATCATCGTGGTTTTGGCGGAAGCAATCCGGAAACAGGATGGGAAGTTAATTATTGGGTGCCTGCCACTAAGCAGTGGATGGTCGATGCATTTCTTAATCTTCTTCCGAACATCACTTTGGTGGACGAGGTTGACCCTCATGTGGAAGCAATTGTTACCGAAGAGATCACGAAGTACTGCGACGGCCGCCAGACAGCAGAGGAGGCTGCAAGAAACATCGCGGAAAGGGTAGAACTTTATCGGGATGAGCAGTAAGTGAAGGCAAACGGAAGACCCGGATCTATCGGGTGCTTATGGGCTTTCTTGTAGCACTTTTGGTATTTATGTGCCTTTTCAACCAGATCCTTCAGGCGAGTGTAAGAAAAAAAGAATATACAGTGAGACCACCGGGACAGGTTGACCCAGTGGTCTTTTATTATGTGTTTATGGAGTAATGTCACTAGATTTTCGATCGCATGTCACCATAAGCTCGTAGTGGCAAGCAGGGCGTGTAGATGGTCATACGGGCACTTCTTGCAATTCTGCAAGCAGTGCCTGTGTCATGACACACGCGCTTGTTGGGCTCTGCCCAAGCCCGCCTGACCAAACATCGCCCGATGGGCGATGGCGGATGTTTCTTCGAAACATGGTCCCGGCGTGCTTCGGGACTCCACCCAAACCCCTCCCGCAACTTCGCCTCCTGCGAAATCTACGCGTTCCGTTCCGGAACACTGCCATAGTTTTTTTCATTCGCGCTGATTTTGTCAGCGCGATTTTTTTTACGAAAGTCAACCATCGGTTTTGGAAGGTTTTGGAAAATGCACACTTTGGTTTTGGGCAAACGAGATTCCAAACTCTATGAAGATCCTCCGGCAAGCGCGATGTGACGACAAGACCACATATTGAGACTGCAAGACTGCAGAGAAAGAAAGGTCATCCGAATAAAATGGAAATCATAGAAAAGATTATGACTCAACTGCTTTCGGTTATTTCACATCTGACAGATCTAGTGGATCAGTTATGAAAAGTAACCGTACAAGGGCCACCAAAGTAGCCGTGTCGTGGCTACGACAAATT
>JAEEGL017190461.1_pt1 | contig 13805 bp, 15 predicted proteins | sample 9134231 | NCBI WGS metagenome assembly JAEEGL01 (sample SAMN16246548, study PRJNA631951) | gut metagenome | biome: gut microbiome; feature: rumen; material: fiber-attached | host: Bos | place: Iran: Karaj | collected 2018-10 | reverse complement strand
ATGGAATGTACGGTGGATTTATACGTATTCTCCGTGATCTCCATGGCGGCAAACGCTCTTTCTGCCATCGAAGCAAGTTTATCCAGGATATCCCTGTTCCGGATCACAAAAAAATGCGTAGTCTGGTTGTTGCCGCCGCTCGGAGCCGCCCTTCCCGCTTCGATCACTTTTCCGAGGAGTTCCTCCGGAACCGCCAGGTCTTGAAACCTTCTGGTGCTGCGCCGGGTCATGATCGCTTTTAACGCTTCCATCGCTTTATCCTTTCTTCAGTTGCCGGATTTTCCTTCCAGGCTGACGGTCCATGCGTCATGCCCGACAGCGGGCAGAAACACGTCGAACACGTCTTTCGTCAGGAGCTTCAGGCTTGACGTATTGACGGCCGGATGACAGCCGAAGTATTCTTCCTTCAAAACGTCTTCGTCCACCAAAAGCTGCACCCTGTGTTCGGTATCGTTCATCAATCCCATCACGCTGACGGAGCCCGGATGGATGTCCAGGTATTTTTCCATATCCTCCGCCGACGCAAAAGACAGCCGCTGCAGACCGTGCTGATGGGCAAGCTCCTTCGTCCGGAAGGGTTTGTCTCCCGGCATCATAAGAAGGTAGAACTTCGATTTGTTCCGGTTGGTCAGGAACAGGTTCTTGCAGATCAGAACGCCGAGCACCGCGTCGATCCTGTTGCAGGCTTCCATGGTATCAGCGGGTTCATGATCGGTTCTCTGATACCGGATGCCAAGGCGGTCCAGAAGGTCGTATACCCGGATTTCCTTATCTTCTCTGCCTTCTGCGGAAGCGGGTCTTCCCTCGTATAATTCCACGGTCCCTTCTCCTCATTCAAAGAACGTTTCTTTTCTTTATCATACCACCGACCGGAAAAAGATGCAAGAAAAAAACCGCCGCGGACGCGTCTCAATTATCCGCGGCGGCTTTGTCTTTTCCCTTTATGCATCCAGATAGTCCCGCAGCTTTTCAAGCGATGCGAGGCAATCGCTCCGTCCGAGACAGTAAAGAGATCCGAGCTTTTCCATGTCTTTTTCGACGAGATCTATCTCTCTCTCCTCCGACGGACAGAAAACAAGCATCCTGCCCTCCCTGTCAAGCTTTGTCGTCTCTTCGAGCTGCCGGTTGTAAATCTCGGTTTCACGGGAAAGGACTTCGGTAAGGAGCGGGTATTTTCTGCGGTAGATCTTTTCGGCGCCTCGCCTTCCGGAATCCTGCCGGCGGAAGGAGGCTTCCCGCGTGCGGATCACGACGATCTTGCGATAACCGTTGTCCATCGCCCACTGATACGGGATCTTGCAGGAGCAGCCGCCGTCGAAATACGGTCTGCCGTTTATATACACCGGCGGAGAAATATACGGCATGGTCGCCGACGCGCGTACGGCGAGAAGGATCTCGCCGATATCGGCGCAATTCCCTTTTTCAAAATACGCCGTCTTTCCGCTTAAGCAGTCGGTCGCGACGGCGACGAATCTCCTTTTCGGATCCATGAAGCGCTTCTCGTCAAGAGGTTCCAGGACCCCTCTGTCTTCGGTCAGAAAGCTGACGTCCAGGATGCTGCGGCTTTTGAGAAAAGCGCGAAGACCGACGTACCGGCTGTCGTGCCGGTAGGTCAGGTTAATCCTGGCTGAGCGTCCGATCTGGCCGGCTGTGTAGTTGACGCCGCCGAGGGCGCCGGCCGACACGCCGATCACCGCCGACAGATTCAATCCGTTTTCCATCATGGCGTCCAGAAAGCCCTGGGTATAGAGTCCGCGGAAAGCGCCGCCCTCCAGAACCAGGCAGCCTTCGATCAAATCCTCGGAAGCCTGCCCGCTCGGGATCCTGTCGATGCCGGAATATACTCTCATGTCAATCTGCCGCTCACTTTCTCGTTCAAGGGATTTCCGGGTAAAGGATATCATAGACCGCGCGGAAAAGAGACGGCGTGTCGCGGCATTCCGCAGCGATCGTGACGACGGCGTTCTTTTCCGGGAATACGATACTGAGCTGGCCGTATTTGCCGTCTGCGCGGAAGGAATCATGCTCTCCGCGCCAGAAAAGATATCCGTATCCCGGATCATCATGCGCTTTCACGCTCTCACGGACCCAGTCTTCCGGCAGGATCCGTACGCCGCCGAATACGCCGCGATCCCGATAAAGGATCCCCAGCTTATGCAGTTCGGAAAGCGCAAGAAAAAGGCCTCCGGCGCCGAAGGTATACCCGAGAGGATCCGTTTCCCAGGTCGGACGGCGGATGCCAAGCTTCCCGAAAAGCCGGGGAGCAAGATAGGAAACGAGATCGCATCCCGCCCTCCTCTGCACCAGCACGCCTGCCAGATAAGGCCCGACGTTGTTATAGACGAATTTCTCGCCGGGATGCGTGACGAGAGGGATGGAAAGCGAGAGCTTTACCCAGACGTTCTCCGGAATGAAAACTCTCTGCCCTCCCATCAGCGCGGCTTTCTCCTGCCCGAGGCACATGGTCAGGAGATCGCGCACCCGCGCCTCCTCCCAGTATCCCTCGATCCGGTCCGGGAGATCTTCGCGGAAAGCGTCCACGATCCTTTCTTCGAGGTCAAGAAGTCCTTCTTTTTCTGCAAGTCCCACCGCCGCGGAGGTAAAGCTTTTGGATGCGGAATAGACGTTTCTCCGGCACTCCTCGTCAAAGCGTTCCGAGGCGATCTCTTCCCCATCCCGCGTCACGATATAACCGAGCACGCCGAGCGGTTTCACTCTTTCGTCAAATGCACCGAGATCCAAGGGATTCCCTTCTTTCTTTCAGTTTTTCTGCTTTTTTTGCGTTTCTTCCAGATACAGCAAAGCCGCCTTTTCTTCCGCTTCGTCAAAACGAAATCCAAGCTTGTCCGCCGTGAATCTTGCGCATTTCCCGAAAAGCGCGATCATATTCTCCGCCGATTTCCACGCGCCTTCCCTGTCCGCACCGGAATAGGTCGCAAGAAACAGCGTGTATTCGGTTTCCGGCAGAAGGATCCCGAATCGTTTCCCGCGTTTCCCGACCGATACGCGAAAATCCCTCTCCGCGCCGATCCTCCAGGAAATCATCCGGATCAGCATATCCCGCACCGGTCCGTCGCGCATATACAGAGCGTAGGAAATCTCCCCGCGCGCAAGTCCCTTCGCGACGTTCTGCATGCACCAGTAAAACTCGTTCGAGCAGTCCGAAAAGAGCTTCTGATCCGGTTTTTTCACAAACCAGTAGTCTCGTCTCACCTGCAGCGGCGGGAGCATCCCGTCCTTGTCCAGAAGGATCTCCGCCGGTTCACCGTCGTCTTCATACGGATCCGCGGTGAACGTAAGGTCGATGCGGTTTCCGTCGGGAAAGAGCATCAGATATACGAAGTCCCCGTTTCCGTCCGGCGGGATCAGGCGCATGCTCTCCGGCTTTTGCATCAGAGACGGTTTCCCGAACACTTTTTCGATCCATGCGTCGTTTTCCCGAAAGGGAGCGACGTCCCGCACAAAGTACACTACGTCATAATCCCGGAAATCATCCGGTTCGGCGTCCGGATCGGTGCGGGAGCCGGAAAGCATCGCCGCGCGGATCCGGTCGTCGTCTCGTGCGGTTTCCGTGATAAGCCGCATCATTTCCTCCGTCGTTCTCATTCGTTTCGTCTCCCCTGAAATCTGATCGGCATGCTCTTTACATCCCGCTTTTTTCTCCGGCTCGTATGCGGAACCGCTCCTGATTGTCCTGCTTTCATTTCCCATATTATCACAGTCGGACGGGGATTGCAAGGAGGACCGTTTCCCGCGTCATTCGACGGAAAGCTTTTCCGGTATCGCCTTATAAAAACGCCGCCGCAAAGCCTTATGCTTTGCGGCGGCAGGTATCCGGAACGTACGTCGGAAGATGCGGAAGCCGTCTTTACCTTCCTCTCTTTTCTTTCATAACGTCAAGCGCATAGGAGAAAGCCGAAAGCAGGAATCCGCTGATCAGAACGCCGCCGACGATATCGGTAAACCAGTGAACCCCGGTCAAAAGTCTTCCTATCACCGTCAGAGCAGCCAGGAAACCAAGTACGGCGCCAACGATCAGGCGCACGTTTCGATTCTTCAGGTATCTGCCGAGCACGAGGATCGCGCCGCCGAATACGACGCAGGCAAGCAGTGTATGCGTTGACGGAAAGGAAGCTTCCGGAAGCGTGCTGCCGGCCTTCAGGATCGGCCGGTAGTTGACGGCGAAGATCTTGTCAAAGAACAGGTAAACGATCCCCATGGCGACGTAAAGGCCGCCCAATGCATATAGCTCGCTGTCGATCTTCCTCAGGCTTTTTCTTTGGATCAACTCCATCAGGCCGAGAAGCGCAAAGCCTGCCGCGACGAGGATCGCAAGGATTCCGAGTACTTTTGTGACAAGCGAAAAGAAACGGCTGCCGCTGAAAAGATGAAAGATTCCGCCGTTCAGATGCGAGAATCCGATCGAGGTCCCGGCGGGTCCGATAGGTTCTACGTCTACCGTGAGCAGCATCACGATCAGGATGAGAGTGAGAAGCAGAAATACTTCTCCCAGAATGAGTTTGGCTCTTTTGTTCATGCGTTTGACGTCCTTTCTCTTTTTGGTTTCGACAGGATCCCCGCGGGATCCGAATGCGTATCTCTCAATCCCGTGCGGCGAGCGCCGATAAAGCGCGGGAAAGATAAACCTGTTTTTCTGCTTCGGGAACCATACTGCCGCCCGTAGCCCATACGACGCGGATCGAATTCCCGTCGGGCGGCGGGTATTCCCTCATGTCATTGTGCAAAAGCCCGGCAAAGCCGGCGGCTGCGGACGGTTCCAAAAAGATCCCTTCGGTTTTCCACAGCAGACCGAGAAAGGCAAAGAGTCTTTCATCGTCAACGGTACAGGCTCCGTTCAATCTGGTTTTCATCGTTCTGCAAGCAAGCGCTGAAGGTCTTCCCACCGCAAGGCCGTCCGCCGCCGTGTCGCCGTCGATCCCCAGATCTCCGGCGGAGATCCCGCTTCCTTTTCCGGATGCCAGTCCCAGGATCACCGCCGGCGCATGCGTCGGTTCCGCGGTTACAACGATAACGTCGTCGCCGAAGATTTCCTTCAGCCCGTAAAGGATTCCTCCCGGCGCGCCGCCGACGCCCGCAGGGATCGCGACATACAGCCGATGCTTTCGGTCGACGCGGAGGCCCATGCCGGCAAGCTGATCCGCAAGTCTTCTGCCGGCAGTCGAGTATCCGGCAAAAAGATCGGCGGAGTTTTCATCGTCAACGAAATGACAAAAAGGGTCTTTTGCCGCTTCGCGTCTCCCTGCGGCCACAGCTTTTTCGTAATCGCCGGCGTATTCCAGGACGTCGGCGCCATTTTCGCGGAGCAGCCGCTTTTTCCATTCCTTTGCGTCCGAAGACATATGTACCGTCGCAGAAAACCCGATCGCCGCGCTTATGATCCCGATGGATAGCCCGAGATTTCCCGTGGAGCCGACCGCGACGCGATACCGGGACAGGATCTGTTTTGACGCCGGCGCGCCGAGCTTTCTCAGATCGTCTCCCCTTCGGAGGATTCCTTCCCGGAGCGCAGTCTCCTCCGCAAACTTCAAGACTTCATATACGCCGCCTCTCGCTTTGACGGATCCCGCGATCGGAAGCATATGATCGCATTTTATAAAAATCCGGCCCGGCAGTGCTTTTGTATCGTTCGGGATCCCCGCCGTTCCCGCTTCCAGTGCGGCTTTCATGGACGGGATCTCGAGAAGCGGCGATTCTACGATCCCGTTCCCCGTTTCCGGAAAGAGCTCTGCAAGGAAAGGCGCAAAGCGGCGCAGAAGCGATTCCGCCTCTTCCGGATCGACGATCCCTTCGCCTTTCCGGAATCCGGCTGCGTCAGGATTCACCCAGAAGGTTTCACGGAGATTCCGGAGATCGTCCATCACCCGTTCGGTCTCGTCTGTCGTTCTCGTTTTCATACGTCAAAGATCATCCCGCGGAGTCAGCTCGCCCCTGACGTCCCTTTCCATGTTGAACTTAACGATTTCCGCGTCGTCGTATACGCTGAACAGATAGTAAAGCTTTGTCACAGCCGCTTCCGTCGTCATATCGCGGCCCGAAACGGCGCCGCCTTTTGCCAGAGCGTTTCCTGCCTCGTAAGCCGTGACGTTGACGGTGGCCTGCGGACATTGGGAACAGACAGTCACGACCGTTCCGTGTTTTTTTGCCTTTTCCAGCATCGGAAGCAATACGCCTCCGTCGTCGGGAATATTCCCGGATCCGAAGGTCTCCAGCACGAGGCCGCGCAGGGTCTCCGTCAAAAGCGGCTCGAACGCCCGGAACGGTATGCCGGGAAACACCTTCAGAACGCCGATCGGCACGTCCGACAGTCTGCGGCACACAAACTTCTCCGCGCGCCGCTGCAGAAAAGCGGATTCATGATACTGGATGGATATGCCCGCGGTGGCCAGCGGCGGGTAGTTCGGAGATACGAACGCCTGCATGCCGTCCGCAGAATACTTCGTGGCGCGATTGCCGCGCAGAAGAACGCCTCCGAAATAAATGCAGACTTCCCTGATCTTGCCCTCTCCCGCGATGATCATGGAGGTGATCAGATTGTCTCTTCCGTCGCTTCTGATTTCACAAAGGGGGATCTGCGATCCGGTGAGGATCACCGGCTTGGAAAGACCGCAAAGCATGAAGGAAAGAGCCGATGCGGTATAAGCCATTGTATCGGTGCCGTGAAGGATCACAAATCCGGCATAGTCGTCGTACCGTTCGGCGATGATCCCGGCGATTTTGTTCCATTCCTTTACAGACATCCTGCTGGAGTCCAGGAGCGGAACGGTTTCCATAAAGTCCCAGGCGGGCATGCCGGCCGCTTTCAGCGAATCCATCCGTCCGACCGTTTCCCGGAACCACGCGCCGTCCGGCCTGTATCCGTCCTCGGTCTTCGTCATTCCGATGGTCCCGCCGGTATTCAGGATCAGGATCTTAGCCACTGATGATACCTCCAGACGATTCTTCTATTCCTTCGCTTCCGTACGGTCCGAGGGCAACCTTCCCTTTTCCCGCAGGATCTCTTCTGCCAGATCCACCGCCAGAAGGACCAATCCGTCGCAGTACGGCTTTTTTTCGACGCCGAGAGATCCGGCTCTTTTCAGGAGATCGGCGCAGTCAAGATTCCCCGCCGTTTTTTCACGGAATCTCCCGTGAAGGGTCCCGATCGTTTCGGGATCCCCAAGCCCGAAAAGTCCGAGGACCATGATCGCTCCGGTCAGCGCTCCGCATGCGGCGCCCCTCTTCATACCGCCGCCGAATCCTGCGGCAAGCCTCATCACGTCCTCTTCCTTTACGCCGGCCTCCGCGGCAAAGGATGCCGCCACAGCCTGGGCGCAGTTGATATGCGGCACGGCCTGTGCGCGAAGCGCCGTCGCTCTTTCGCGATAAAAAGACATGAAATCTCCCCCGTTTCGATCCTATTCAGATTTCAAAATCGCAGGACACCGAGGCGGAGCGGACCTCGTGCATGCGTTTTCTCACCGGCATATGCACAGGATGCGTCTGATAAGCGCGAAAGGATTCCATGGAATCAAAAACTGCCGCCAGCCCGAGATCATAGGATCTTTCGCTTCCGAGGACGTCTTCGCCGGCTTCCAGATCCAGCATCCCTTCGATCCGTCCTTTCATATTCAGAAAGTTTTGAACCAACTGCGGGATCTCGTCTTTGTATTCGTCCTTGATCTTGAATAGTACGATGTGTCTGATCATTTCGTGTTCTCTCTTTCCGCGGCGGCCGATGCACCCGCTTCCTCCAGCATTTCCGCGGCGATCTCCGCCGCCTGACGCACCAGACGCGCGCAGGGACGTTTTTGATAGAATTCATCGCTTCTCTCCTGCGGCTCTGGACCCGGAGAGGTGTCGACGCCCGCCAGGAGCTCCCGGCAGACAATGGAACCGTTCCTGTCGCGGAAACGCGCCGCAAATTCCTGCACAAGTCGGTAATGATCCGCCTTTGCACGTCTGTCCTTCGGATCCGCGTATCCCAGAAGGATCCCGAGCGTCATCAGCGCGCCGCTCACCGCACCGCACGCTTCCCGCAGCCGGCCCATCCCGCCGCCGAAAGAGGAGGAAAGGCGCGCCGACGTCTCCCTGTCGAATCCCGTGAGATCGTCGAATGCGCAGAATACCGCCTGCGCGCAGTTGTATCCTTCGCGGAACAGCATCTCCGCACGCTCTCCCCTCCGGGAGACGGAGGGTCCGTCCTTCGTCCTCATGCGCCGATCAGTCGCCCCAGTCCCAGCCCTTCCGCCCGGTCGCCTGGTAGGCGTAATCGAGCAGGGTCGGCATGTCGAAGGGGCAGGTCGCCGCGGCTTCGCCTTCCGCGCGCACCGTGATCTTCTCACGGGATTCATACCGCACGTACAGGTAGAGCTCTTTGTGCTGTACGTTGTTCTTTTTATAATATCCGTTGTATTCGGCGATGTTCAGCTCGGCGATCAGATCCGCGAGGCCGCGCACGTATTCCTCGCTCACCTCTTCCGAAAAGTCCAGGATGATCATGGAATCGCCGTAGATATGGAAATTCATCCAGTAGCCGTCGTTCCCCTTCTCGATCTCCCAGCTGTAATAGCCGGAAGCCCAGTCCTCGTCGAGGCCGTAGGATCCGATGCCGTTTGCGAAGGAAAGGGTAAAGGTCTTGATCTCGCGGGATTCGATGGTCTTGGGTTCGTCCTTGGAAAGATCCTGGATCTCCGTCTCCGCCGCGAGCGCGTTCTCGCGCACGAAGCGGTACTGACGGGAAGGTCCGTCGAGGATCATCGCGTAGGCCGTGAGGCTGCCGTCCTTGTTGACCGAGATCTCGCTCATCTCGCCGAGGTATCCCTCTTTCGCCTTGATCGTGGTGCTGTATTCCGTCTTTTCCAGGACGATCTTGTAGCTTTCCTTCCATTCCCCGAAACGGACGGTCAGGGTATCGCCTCTGAACTCTATGGTCGTAGAGCTGTTGACGTCGACCCATTTTCCTTTCAGATCATTCAGTTTCACTTTTTGCACGTCTACCTCTCCTTCCGTTGCAAAGGGGCTGCCGGGATCCTCTCCGTCCCCGTCCAGAAGGGAGCGCAGGGACCGGATGAGAGAGCAGGAGGAAATCGTCATCGTTATGATCAGGCAGATCGCAAAGACTGCCGTGATCCGCTTCAGGGTCTTTTTCATGTCCCGTCTCCTTTCCTGACGCAATGCCCGCGGGCACCGTCCGAAACAGTATTCCAAACCTCACCGGGGTCACGGGAACCGAACCGGCGTATCTCTTCCGAAAAGATTATACTCAATATTCCGACGGATTGCAACCTTTCGAATGAGGATCCGTCAGATATAATACTCGCCGCGTCCGAAATCGTCCGGCGGTGAGTAGTTCGGATTCTCCGCGTCTTCCAGCCCTTCCGCGATGACCGAAGCGGGTACGATCCCTTTTTCACAGTTCTCCTCGACCGTGACAAGCTGCTCGTATCGCACGAGCGTCCTGAGGACATCGTCCTTCCTTTTGACCGGATAGAACACGTCGTAGCCGTGATAGTAGTTCCCGTCGGTGACGATGGAGAAGAACGCCTTCTTCTCCCCGTCGTAGAAGAACCGGTCTGCGATGCTGCGGATCCCCGGCGACGAGAAGGCCTCCCGGCTCTTCCGGATTGCCTCCTCCCCGAGGATCCTCTCCGCCGTCTTGCGGATCATCGTTCCCTTGTCGAAGGCTTCCGCGCCGTCGACCGACGGGTCGGTCGACCGGACGGTGCCGTTTTCCAGAAGGAACGCGGCGTTCCCGTCCCATACGGCGGCCGCCAGGACGGTCTCCCGGATCCCGGCGAGGAATTCCATCAGTTTTCCGTCCGGAGACGGGACGATGTACCGGAGATGGCTGCCGCTCTCCGGGAGGGCGAACCATCCTTTTCCGATCTTGAAATCCGCTGCCGCATATTCGCTCTGCCGCAGGCGGATCATATCGTGATCCCGCTCCTCGAACCCTACGTATCCGACGGGCTTCCCGGAGGGCAGAAGGCCTTCCCGCCCGGATCCCACGGCGGAGACGCCCAGTCCGGCGAGAAAGTCCAGAAGCAGCTTCTCGTACCGTCCGAAGCGCTCCCGGACACCGATCATGTGCCTGTCCCAGCAGGCCGGGCAGTATCCCTTCCTTCCGTTCGTCCTGCGGTCGTAAAGGGAGACCGGCTTTCCGCATCCGGCGCAGGGCTGTGTGATTTCCTTTTCCTTCTTCTCCCAGCACGCCCTGCAGTATCGTTTTCCCTCCCAGTTCTCGTACTTCCGTGGGATGTCGTCGCTCCGGCAGGAGACCGTCTTGCCGCAGGCGGAGCACGTCACGGAATACACGCTGTACTGGTGGACGTAGCCGTTCCGTCTTTCCGTGAAGACGGGAGCCGCCTTGACGGCGGGCGGACGGATCGGCTCGGTTTTCTTTTCCGGCTTCGCGGTCTCCTCGGGGGGTTCCGCAGCCGCGGGAGAAGGCGCGGGCCGGATGCTCTTCTCCGCCTCTGCGCGGCAGTATTCACAGCAGGGTCTTCCTGAGACCAGCAGGAGCTGGCCGTGCCTTACCGTTCTCCGGCAGTTCGGGCAGACTTCTTTCTTCCTGCTCCGGAAATAGGATCCGATCCAGGACACGGCGGGTCTCCTCCTTTCTTCCCGGCGGAAGAGACCCGGCGCACGCCGGGCCCTTCCTTTCCGGTCTTTTCAGATCTCGGATGTATAGCGGATGAAAGCAGCGGAGTTCCCCTCCATCCGGAGCACGCCGCCCGGCGCCTCCGCAGGCTCGAAGGTGCGGCCTTCGTCGATGATCCGGACCTCCGCTTTCATGCCGGGCATTCCGATCCGGAATTCGGCCGGTGCGGGAGGAGCGCTGTTGTGTACGGCGTCGTCGTTGAAGTACGAGAGAAGCAGTCCGGTCTCTCCCCTGTCGTTTTTTGCGGCGGTCAGGAAAAGATCCCCGCAGTCGCTTTCCGCGCCGACCTGCGTGCCGAGCTTCTTGAGTTCGTTCCACGTATAGAGCGCATAATAGCCGGGCAGTCTTTTCGGACGGCGCATCGCCGCATGCAGACCGGCGGGAGCATAGGTGAACACGCCGTTCCAGGATTCGGCGGCGATCATCTGCGCGTCGTAGTACATCGACTTGTCGACGGGAGAATCCTGGAGAGACGACATCACGGCGGCCATGAAGGAGCACATGAAGGCTCGGTGATGCAGATCGTAGCAGGCTTCGATGTTCTCCTGGAAACTCACCACGTAGTTCCATTCATCGTAGATGCTCTCGGTCCCGCCGAGGCCGTATTTTTCCAGGATCGCCTCCGCGTCGAAGGCCAGCTGTTTCGCTTTGCGGGGATCGTGGAGATACCCGTGCCAGGAATAGAAATCGAGAGGCAGCTTGTCGTCCCGGACACGCGCGAGGAACTTCTCCTGCAGGGGGCCTACGGGACTGCAGAACGCGCAGCCGCCGAGCTTGACCGTCGGGTGCGCTTTTTTGATCTCCGGCGCCGCGGCCGCGTAGAAGTCCAGGAACTCTTCCTGCGTCCCGGTCCAGCACGGCGCGATCTCCGGCTCGTTCCAGAATTCCCAGTACTCGATCCCCATATGGAACCCGTCCGCCCAGCCTTCGTTGTAGTGGGAGATGATATGGGCGCAGATCCTGCCCCACTTGGCCGGATCCTTCGGCGGTTTGATGTACAGCTTGACCGGCTGATGCTCGATGGTGGAGCCCATCCGGTAAAAGGTCTTCGCACCGGAGGCTTCGATGCTCTTCAGGTATTCGTCCGTGAAGGTAAAATTATAGCTTGCCGGATCGTTTTCGTCCTTGTCGAAGTCCCGGAAGATGCAGTGGATGTCCACGTATTCCCCCGCTCCGAGAGGATACTCGATATCGTGAGTGCGGCAGAAGGGGATCCCGGCCTCCCGGTAATCCTCGGTGGCGTCGTAGGTGAAGTTGTTCCCCACCGGGCCTCCGCCCACGCCGTGCAGATCCCGGATCGGTCCCAGCTCCCGTTCGGGATACAAACGTACGGTATACATGTCACATTCTCCTTTTGCTTTTCTTATTCTTTGCTTCCCGCCTCCGGCGGAAAAGCGTTGCATCTTTTCTTTGAATATGGTATTCTCTTGTCAAAGGATATCACTGCGAAAGGAGTCCGATACCGTGAAGAAGAACAAAAAGCGTTCCGGTGCCGTATGGTACATCGTCCTCGTCGCGATAGGGATCCTCGTTTTTCTGATCATTCCGTTCATGTGGAAGGATTATCTTTCCGCCGACGTCCGTTTCAGGGCGGAAGCGGAGCTCGTGAGCGTCGAATCTTCGAAGCACTACCGGGAGAAAAGCACGAAACAGGATGATAACGATCCCTTTGAAAGCAATTTCGAGGAGTATTACGCCTATAAGCTGAACTGGAGATTCTACGACCCCGTCCGGCAGGAAAACCGCACCTACTACACCGAGACCGAATCCTCCTTTGACGGGTCCTATCAGGAAGGAGAAAAAGAGACAATCTACGTCTACTACACCGGAGACGGCGATTTCGAGATCAACACCCTGGGTGAAACCCTGGTCGTCATCGTGATCGGCTCCGGATTCATCCTGGCCGCTTTCGTGCTGATGATCCTCGACTGGCGGAAAAAGCGCAGGCTCGATCGTATGATCGCCGAAGCTCAGAAGTGAAGGCGCGCCGTTTCGGCGCATTTAGTCTGTCCGTATCCCGCCGTGCAGCGATGCGCGGCGGGATTTTTCAGAGCTCCTTTTTCATGTAGCGCGGCTCGTACTCCGTGAAGCCGTGTTTCGGATAGAAGGCGTAGGACTCGTGCCAGATCTCCTTCGATCCTCCGAGATGGACCCTGACCGTGCGGATGCCTTTTTCTTTCATGGCTTTTTCCGCCGTCTGAAGAAGAGCCGTTCCGATCCCTTTGCGTTTGCAGGCCGGTTTGATGAAAAGCCTGTGGAGAAACGCCTCGTCCGTATCACCGATGCGGGAGAAGCCTATACTCCCGATCACCCGGTCCTCCGCATCGACGGCGACCCAGAAAAGGTCTCCCTTTTCAAAATAGTTCTTCCGGATATCCAGCAGGTCTTCCCGGATCCGCGGTCCGATCCCGAGCGCTTCCCTTGCCTGCAGGATCATAAAGATCAGATCGTCCCGGTATTCCTCCGAAAAGAGCCTGATCCGGTATAGGGGCGCTTTGAGCTCGTCAAGATAGCGCTGCATACGTTCGGTCACAAGCTCCTCTTTTTCCATGCGCAGAAGTTCTTCTTTCGTGACCCAGCGGTAGTCGTCCGTCTCCCCTTCCTGGAGCCTCACGCCGTCTTTTTCGGCGTCGGTCACGCAAAGAAATTCCACGTAGATCGTATGGTTTTCGTCGTCGGTGACTCTTCCGACTTCGGTGAGGTCGGAAGAGCGGATGCCGGTTTCTTCCAGCAGTTCTCTTTCAGCGCATGCGCGCGGCGATTCTCCCCGCAGAGCCGATCCGCCGGCCGTCGCTTCCCACATGCCTCCGAGATGCTTTTCGGGCGCTCTTCTCATCAAAAGCCAGGTCCCGTCGGTATGCTTTACGATGACGTCGCCGACCAGATGATAGACGCAGTCTGGGATCTCTTCGCCGCGGATCAGCGACGCTCCTTCGATCGGTTTCAAATCCCTGTCGTAAGCATCCCATATCTCTTTCGCCATGTTCCATCTTCTCCTTGTATTCTCCCGGGCTGCATGATCAGAGCCGACCGCCGCATCAGGCTTGTCAGTCTTTTGCGGCGGTTTTTTCGTTTATCCGGCCAGACGCGTAAGGAGCCTGTTTATCGCATCGTCGGTCATACCGTTGTATCTGAGATAGCTTTT
>JAEEGL015055643.1_pt1 | contig 13805 bp, 8 predicted proteins | sample 9134231 | NCBI WGS metagenome assembly JAEEGL01 (sample SAMN16246548, study PRJNA631951) | gut metagenome | biome: gut microbiome; feature: rumen; material: fiber-attached | host: Bos | place: Iran: Karaj | collected 2018-10 | reverse complement strand
GGAGACATCTTCTATGCACGAGCCTCCGCAAAAGTACACGCACATCAGAGAACGGAGGATCTCGCTATACCGGTAACCGGCCAATTTGCATCTGAAACCGAGTGTGGAATCGACAATTTTGCCCAAAAATCGGTCAAATGAACCCATAATTGGAAAAATTCCACCGAAAGGCGTAACTTTTTCAGTTTTTATTTGTATCTTTGCCACGTCTTGTTAAAGGTTTTCCTATGTTTGATTTTTCGCAGCACAAAGATAAGTGAAATTTTTGACATGACAAACACTTGGGTAACTTTTTGTTGCCCAAGTTATTCTAAAAAATATTTTTTTACAATGCTGCGGATTCTAGGACAAACTGGTTGAAAAGCGCAGTGATTTGCCGTTGGATGTGGAGAAGATTCTCGAAGAGTATTATCCAGAGGCTAGATTTGAAGACTGCTATCAGCCGCAAGGTTCTGATGAAGTGTTCAAAGCTTTTAGAATTGCGCCTAACAAGCTTAAGTGTATCATCGAGCTAAAAAAGAAAATCGATGCTGTCCTAAAATCTATTCAAACGGATTGCGATGGATGGTTCAATTTCGCCGTAGTAGGCACAAAAATCAACAAAGAAGACTATTTGGCAATGGGCTTTATCGGTATCCGACAGACAATAGAATGCCTGTTTAGAAGTCGCATAGAATTTAGGACAGGAGATCCATCCAAACATGAAGCTCCTGTACAAGCCCGTGATCTGAAGACAGCGGGAAATGGCCAACAAATAATTGATATTCCTGCTCGAGTTCCGGAGAAAACCCTACGTCCCAAACAGGGCTCATACATAGGAGAAGCAATAGACAAATTTGCCTTTTTCCCCAGACCGAAGAGCGCATCTGGTGTTGTTTATGGATGGGATGCTGCAATAAATGAACTCGCCGTTAATGTAGCATTAGACGAACGCTGGTATTACAATGAAAATGAAATTGAAAAACAGACAAAGCCCATTCTGAAAAACTACCTTTCTTACACCTTTGAAAGGTTGCAATATGAGGATGAAATCGAAAGCAAGAAGGCGAAAGAAGAAAACCGTCAACCTCGGCTGAAAATTCTAGAGAACAAGAGTAATGCAATTTTCAATACTGGCTTGGTTGATAGCATTTATGAACCAATTTATGCCTTTTTTGGTCGCAATACTGGCAAGAATCCATCAATTACACAACCTTGGGTCTTTATAGCCTTTGCCACGGCAAACAGTTATTTGCAGAATATCATAACCGACTTTGCATATAAACCAGCACGTGCCGAGTACTTTACAAATCCCAATGATTTATTTTATGACTTCAATGCCCAGAAACCAACAATCAATTGGGAGCATATAATTAAAGACAATATAGAGCGTCTTCCCCTTGGTTTTGTTAAAAAGGGAGCACCTGAAGGTTTTCCTTTTATTGATAATGTTGATGCATTACCTAAGCCCCAGCGTCGGGACTATTTTACAAAGTTGGCGAAAGCAATATACGATGATGAAGATTGGCTGCGATATATTACAAGTAGATTTAAGGACGCATTAGACATTGCACTGAGCCGTGTCGCATGGAACTATAAAACTGCGATTCCGGTCTATTATGTGACAGAACACAAATTGTCTCTTCTCTTGCCTCTTGCTCTAGAAAAGAAAGGGGAGATAGATGTTGCCTTGGTATGTGAACACAAAGTAGATGAATCTAATGGCGTAAACAACTACGTCGGACGTACAATCTTCACTTTGCAAATGGCATACAACAATGCAAGGTTAATTACCCGACCAGATAGCGACTGGCTTATGGCGGGAATGTGTGTAAAAAAATAGTAAAGATTTTTCTCAAATAAGAAAAAACGCCTAGAGAATAATAAGAGGGTGTGCTTTGAAGTGCACCCTCTTGATTCTATATTGTCATAATAAATCACTTCAATTCCATCCACTCCAAGTCGCTACTTATACAAAAACAAATCTCCAACACTAATGTTCGTAAATAACTCGTCTATCACATCTATCAAGCAGCAAGATGTAGCCAAAGGACGGCCAAAACGCATTACCCAGCCAATATTTGGGCAACACTTTTGACGTAGCACAAGAATAAGAGAATCCTAGACCTACAACTGTGTTTATTTGAAAGTGCATAACTACTCTGTCATCACCATGCGAACTTGCTATATGGCAATTTGAATGTCAAAACTTAATCAATATTCCAATAAGCATCTGGGTCTCCATCCAAGACAGTGTCTATATCGTCATCACTCCAACCCAAAACGTCTTGTGCGTATGATCCACGATATTTTTCGTATGTAGGTCTATCTTCTTGAACGTGATAGTTATCGTAGTCGTCATAGTCATCATTGTCGTCGTTATCGTAGCACGAATCGTCAGATATTCTGGAAATTAAGTTTATAACGCTTTCTGGCAAGCTAGTACAGCCCTCAAAAGCACACTCTCCAATCATCGTCACACTACTGGGGATTTCCACCATGGAAAGACTTGTGCATCCAGAGAAAGCCCTCTTCCCAATTACCGACACACCATAAGGAATCTCCACCCTGGTAAGACTTGTACAGCCGAAAAAGGCCCTCTCCCCAATCATTGTCACATAGCAAGGGATCTTGACCGAGGTAAGACTTATACAACCGCTGAAGGCTTTCAATTCAATCTTCACAACACTGCTGGGAATCTCTACCGAAGTAAGACTTGTACAACCGCAGAAGACGCCCCATCCCATCTCTGTCACTCTGCTTGGAATCTCCACAGAAGTGATGCTCTTGCAGCACTCGAAGGCAAACATTCCAATATGAGTCACACTGCTTGGAATCTTCAACTGGGTCAAGCTTGTGCAGCCACCGAATGCGCCACTACCGATTACCGTCACACTATTTGGAATCTCCACAGAGATAAGATTTGTACAGCCGAAGAAGGTATAGTCTTTAATCCAAGTCACACTGCTTGGAATCTCCACAGAATTGAGGCATGTACAGTCAGCAAAGGCATGACCTTCAATTTCCACTACAGTATTAGGAATCTCTACCGAAGTGAGACTTGTACAACCGAAGAAAGCCTTCCATTCTATCACAGCAACGCTACTGGGTATCACTACTGAGGTAAGGCGTGTGCAGCCACTAAAAGCGCTATCGCAAATCCTCGTCACATAATTGGGGATTTTTATCATTCCATCGAAGCTACCAGGCACAGAAACAATTGCCGAAATGTCTTTTGTATAAAGTACACCATGAATGTCGCAATAGTTGGAATTATCTTTGTCTACCACAAATCGCCTCAAGTTTGTGCAGCCAGAGAAAGCCCTCTCTTCAATCATCGTAATGCTACTGGGTATCACTACTGAGGTGAGGCTTGCACAGCCGCTGAAGGCACCGATTCCGATTACCGCCACACCGCTAGCAATCTCCACCGAGGTAAGATTTGTACAACCGAAGAAAGCCCTCTCACCAATCTCTGTCACACCGCATGGAATCTCTACAGAGGAGAGGTTTGAACAGCCTTCGAAGGCTCTCTCTCCAATTTGGGTCACACTTTTGGGGATTTCCACAGCTGAGAGGTTCGTGCAGCCAGAGAATACACCATCCATGATTTTAGTCACACTGCCAGGTATCACCACGGCTGAAAGGCTCGTACAGCCAGAGAATGCACCATCCATGATTTTAGTCACACTACGGGGTATTACTAGAGAGGTGAGGCTCGTACAACCACTGAACGCCCTCTCTCCAATCCAACCCACGCTGCCGGGAATCTCCACAGACGAAAGACTAGTGCAGTCCTTGAAGGCATCCCTTTCAATCATGTTTACCTTGCTAGGAATCTTCACCGAGACGACATTTTTATCCAAACAATTGTAAAGAATCTTGCCATTATTACTGAGCTGTAGGCAACCTACCGTTTTCATGTCTTTTATTATTTTGATGGTTGAATTCGATTGCAAAGATAAAGAGTATTTTGGGAACTGCCAAATTATTTGATGTCTTTTTAACAAATAAATAAGAGATATTCATTTGTCTCATCAATAAAAAGCATTTCAATCAGAATAAATATTACTAAATAATGTGTGATTTTATATTTGGCCTTGGATAATTCATTTTTTTCCCTTATCTTTGCAGCGACAAACAACAAAATACAATGACTGATTATGACAAAGAAAATCACATCCGTCCAATACTTTATCCTCCGACAGGCCTTCGCGCACATGATCGACGACCTTGACACTGCAAGGATGGCCACGGCCATCAACGTGCTGCGTTCCGGTCGCGGTCGTTATATCGACCCCGACGAATTGTTGAGGGACATTCAGAAATCGTACAAGACCATCATCAACAGCTGGGGAGCCTCGGAAAGCGACGGGTCTCTGAGCGTTGACCTCGAAAAGGCCACAACCTCCATCGGACTTGACGGCCAGTACATGCTGACCATCAACCTCGAAGCCGATCCCGAGGACTGGGAATGGAGTCTGAACCTGCCCGTGGCCCTGGGGAGCGTCGAACAAGAAGACCTAGTTTAGACATGGCCGAATAAAATAAGTAGAAGTGAAATCATCCACCCTAAACTTCATGGAAATCAACGTATGGATGATAACGTTTATGGCAGAGAAACCGCACGCGCACAAAAGAAGCAACCATAACTCTGAAACATAGAAAAAAGAAGAGGATCGGGAATGCCATGCCTGCACTCGATAAAGTTCCTTCTCATTATATTGGCAATATCTACAAAATAATACGACATAATCTACGACATGAAAAGACTTTTATTTGTTCTGTTGTTATTTATCCAAATTTCTTTTGCAGGGGTCATTGCGCAGACAAAACGATTCTATTGTGAAGTCGTTGGAACAGAGAAGGAATTCTCTTCCGGTCTCAGAATTGCTTTTGATTTCGGTGAAAATCCTATTTACTCGGAATGGTTCGGGTTAAGGAACAAGCAGAAGCTTGTCGATGAACAAGGTGAAGAGATCCCTTTCTTTAGTATGGTTGATGCTGGAAACTACCTTTCTGATAAAGGATGGACTTTTCAGCAGGCTTATTCATCCTCGTATGGAGGGCGGTTGATTGTACATTGGATTTTTTTTAAGGATGCCAAGGATGCAAGCACGGCCATTGAGGGTATCATGACAAAAGAAGATTTCAAGAAAAAAGATCAACCCGAATAATTATTATCTCCACGAATGGAACAAACATATAAAGAACAATTAAGCAAGCACGTCGAAGACATCTTCAAGGGCTATGCGACCTCTGGTCTTCACATCTGCGACATCGCTACAGGTGGTGGCAAGTCATATACCATCGGAAAGTTGACCTGCGAATATTATCCAAAAGTATTTGACAGAATTGTAATCCTTTGTGTTCAAAACAAGCTAGTTAATAGCATGAGCAGGGAAATTGACAGGTTTATCGATGGAGAAAAGAGTCTAATCTCCTCTGATGATAAGGTAATTATTGAAAACAATTCAGAAGTTATTATCAATGCCGTCAGAAGTGGAGCCTTTCAACGTCTGCTTGATAAAATTGACTACCGTATTGGGGAACAAGATAATAAATACAATACGAAAGATTTAAAATATGCTTATAATGCAGTTAAAAAGACATTCGAAGGCCTTTCAAGTCTTGTAAAAACAGTTGATGATAATGGAAATAACGAATTTATTCAAGGCAAAATCGATGAAGGTGAAGCCCTCCTGAGAAAATTCGTTCGCAGATTCTTTGACCTTTTTAGGAAACATCTTGAAAATACCAAGCAACTGAAACATGCGACTCTTGACAGCATTTTGTCTCGTTTCCCGGAACTATCCGAAGCATATCCACAAGTAAACTACAGACGTAAGAAGGTTCTCCTTATGACTGTCCACAAGGCAGTTTACGGAATTGACCCAATACTTTACGAGAAAATCCGACTACAGGACATGGCTGACAGAAACAAACGCACACTAATTTTGTTTGACGAATCAGATCAAGCAGCGTTAGCTATACGTTCTGCCATTATTGATCAATCTATAAAAGGTCCGAAGTCCTTGAAGGGATATAACGGATACCTTCATTACAAATCTTTGATGCAGAGCCCAGAAACCATCTCTGACAGTTATTATGGCCACGCTCTTGATGATGGCATAAAAAAAGCCAATTCTATCATTAACCGAAACTGGGAAAGGTTATTTGACAAAGTTATTCCTTATAATAACATATTCCTAGATAACATTGAGAACCTTGGAACATATCGACGCGGTGTGTTTTTCTCTGGCCCTGCATTACGATTGAATGTAGCGCCTAAGGGTGATAGCACTAATTCTTATATCTGCTATCGAAAGGGTGAAAAACATTTATGTCTAATTCATAATAAAGAGAATGACTTATCCTTCTCAGAATTCTCTATAGTTATTCCTCTTGACAAGTTCCTAAATCTAATAGTAAACAACACAACCGCAATAAGATCACAGCTGCGAAAGATCATTGTCGAATCTTTAGAAAAAAGCCGTGAAAAGTTCAACCAGGAATGCAAAGATGTAGCAAATAACACTAGTGACAAACAACAGTTCCTTGGTTATCCGACACTTGAACGTGAAATTCATACTCTGTTTTCTCGTTTTGAAATAAACTCAGAATACCAGTTTGAGCAACAGATGTTGGAATTTATAACAAACAGAAAAAACCTGTTTGTAGGTGAAGATAACAACAATAAGGTTCCCGATCCTTCGGTATATTCTCAAGGTGTGCAGCTCTACCAAGAAGAGATAGACGAACTAGATAATCAACATAGGGTAAAACTTACTTGTAGAGAAATAGCTACCACTCCAGAGAAAATACTGATAGACCTTGTAAACTCTAAGAATACCTCAGTAGTTCTCTGCTCTGCAACTGCATCTTCTTGGTCTGTAGTTAGTAATTATGACGTCAGATACTTAAAGCAGACTCTTGGGGACATGGTACATGTAATATCCAAGGAAGATCGTGATAAATTTGATGACCTTGTAGCCAAAACCTATCCTGAAAGTCACAATATTGACATTGTACCGATAGAGAAATATGAATATCAAGACAAGAGGGAAAGTGGGATAGCATTGCCTGATAATTATAGACAGATGTTTTCGGCAGATGCCATAAAAGAAGGTCTTGCAGACAAATGGTTTAAATTGACAAAACGAGAGCTTATAAAAACCGCCAAGGATATTGATGATCTGACCTTTCAGCTTTACCGCCTTTTCCAGTTTATTGAAGCATATCATTGGTTTATTAGCCATGATGATGTCCATAGCATGATTTATTTCCAAAACAGGACGGGAGACAAGGATAAGAGGCAAATTCAACTTCTAAGTTGCTTGATTGATGGTTCATACAAAGATCAAGAGATTATCTTTGACGATGTAATTCCAAACAATTGGAATAATAGGCATATTCGTATTTCCAAGGACTTGGAAGATGTAGAAACAAAAATTCTCCCCGAACTAAGTCAAAAAAAGAATGTAAAAATAATGTTGGTTACCGCTTATGGCAGTTTTAAGGCTGGAACGAACCTACAGTATGTAATTCCTGATGGACTTGAGTATGTCACAGGTGACAACTGGGAGAATCAAGACGGCAAGTTGAAAAAAGACTGGGATGCAATCTATGTGCAATCACCAACTGCCTATCTAATGTTAAATGAAGACGGCAGTGAATCAACGCATGAGAAAGGTCTTTATAATGTGATGCTCGTGCTGATGATGCTCTTTGAACGTGGATGCCTCTCAAGAACCGAAGTGGCTCAATGGCTATATAAGGCCATTTCGAACAACTTCATGTTCGGAGAAAAGAACAATAATGGTATCATTAAGGACAAATCGGCATGGGCTCAGACTACTATTGAACAAGCCATTGGGCGCCTGTGTAGGACAAGGAACAAACCTCGCACTACATATATCCTATATGACAAATCGATGGAGCCATTCTTTGACACTGCCAATATGGAAAAGTCCTTGACCAAGGAATTCCGTACCCTTGCAAACTATATTTTATCGCATCGTTCTATAATCCCAATTGTACGCAATCCAGACGAAATCATCAGGACAAACAATGCGAATGAGTCACAATCTCTGCTTAACCGTATGCGACAGATAGCTCTCCGTTATACTCCCCATAATAATAACAATGAAGACTATGATGAGGAGATAGAAGACTCTGGTGAAATACCATATAATGTTCGTGTCCATCAGCAATTGAACCAGAGCTATAAGCAGACTATCATAAAGAAACCCGTGATAAGTAGCTATGAGGAATTGGACGATACTGACAAGAAGTTGTCGTTCATCAGCAAATGTTATGGTGCATGGAATCAAGACAAAAATGGATGCTTCACTTTCTCTTTTGACAAATATCACAGCAACAAGATATGTTCTTCTGGTGAAGGAAAGACTTACTCCATTTCTCCTTCAACGGTAAGACTTGATATTTTAATGAAGAATCCTATCATTAAGGCTCATTTTGAAAAGAACGGTTATGCGACCTCATGGAAAGAAGGAGGTCTAATACTCCATCCTCAAATATTGGCGACAGACTATGCAGGAGAGATTGGAGAAGAAGCATTTAAAGCAATTCTTCTGCATTATACCAGTTGCACTGAGGAGAATCTGAAACATCTTGAAGGCAAGGATTATGAGCTGGCAGACTTTGTAGTTACCAACCCAGATGGTTCCTTTAGAGTGGCATTTGATGTAAAAAATATGCTACCCGAGGCAGACCATAATGATAAATCTGGAGATATAACTACTGAGGAGAAACGCAAGATCAAACACAAGCGCCTTGGATGTGAACTTATAACAGTCAATATGCTGCAACTTCCTAAATCAGGCATGGATGAAATAAGGGAGATTGGCGGCATCATTGATAATAATGGTAATATTATTTTTAGTGCAATTGAACAGTTACGGATCTTAACAGATAACAAAGAATCATGATAGACGAACAATATATAAAGAGCCTACCTCTTACAACTAATAAAATAGAGGTTACATTTGACAAAGAAGCCTTCTTATCGAAGTATTCTATAGTTTCTTACTTTGGCACCAACAAGGAATCGAAAAACCTTGCCTACGAACAATTCGCAGACAAGCCATGTCTTTCTGTAACCGGGATAAAGTCAAGATGGGCGAACCTAAGATTTCCAGAGACTCGTTTCTTTATCCTTACAAATAAAGGTGATGAAAATGAAGTCCTTAGTAGTCTAAGGGCTTATGATTATTTAAGATCTCAAATTGATACTTTAGATGAGTATGACAATAACCTACAAAAAAGGATTGTTGCTTCACTTGCAATCACTTCTTTAGGCAAAAAGAAGTCCGGCAAGATGATGTATAACGATGGCTCATTGTTAGTATGTGATGACAAGAATTTCAATATTCCCAAATCGAGAAAAGAACTTGTTTGTCTTAAGATTGAGGTAAATGAATACATGAATCTTACTGCAAAAACCACTTCGTTTTCTAACCCATCATCTTTTAGCGAACTGAAAAAGCGGAGAAATTGCGTTTTTCGTATCAGCAAAGAAGTCGGTGGTTTCTTGTGGGAAGGTCAGTCTGTCAAGCCAGTCGTTGTAAAAAGCTACAAGGATGAAGATTATAAACTTCAAGATCTGTATATCCGAAAGAAGCATTTTGCTGACAATAAGAACAATGTACCTTATTGGCCTTATAATCCAGAAAGCTATACACATGGGAAACTATTTGTTATTTGGCAGGTTGTAAATACTGTTAATGAGGATTTCAATGGTATCTTGAATATTAGCTTTAGTGATTTTAATGTAATACACTACGATGAATGCAAATCAGGTAACGAAATGCTTTCATTCATGCAAAGTTATCTTGACAGGAAACGTATTTATGTAGAAGATCCATTTAATACTAATTATTCCAAGAATATCATTGATCAATTCATGAATGAAGCTAAAGCTCTCATTGGTGGTCTGACGTTTCACGTCAAGCCAACTGGGGACGACATGATTGTCAGATTGTGTGAACCCCAGAACCAGAAAACAGCTGAATCACTATATACTAAATCCCTCCAAAGGATAACATATAGCGGCAACGCTCTTCAACATATAGTTATCAGTGGCAACGAAAAAGAAGATGTCATAGGTAAAGCAAGTACAAGACGTATCTTGATTGAGCTGGTTGTCAAGGATTCACTTGCCAAAGAAAAACTTCCTACTCTGTTAGCTGAGTTGATTCAAGGTTGGCGCTTTTTCAGATATAAAATAAACAATGGGACTGTTCATGGAGCATCATTCACAGCTGATTCTAATGGGTCTATTATGATTCAAGAGTTCGGACTCGGCAAAAATCCGCTTGGCGACGATTTCGAGATATTTGTTCATGACAATCTTAAATACGATGGCTATGATAAGATACGAGGAGCAAGGGACTACATGGCAATGGAGAAAAATGGCAACGTCTATCTTATCATTGACACAGACGAGATACCTATTCTTGATGCATCACTTATAAATGATGCTTACGACGACATTGTAAATAAGGAAGAAAGTGAAACTATCGCCAAATTTAAGAGAAAGGCTGAGAAACATAAGTATTTGCGAGGTTTCATTGGTTTCCATCTTTGGAAGTCTGATGGACTAGACGGCGAACCAGATGCTTCTTATTCTTATATTTCAGGCACAAACAGTGAATCTTTGCAGATTTCTAAAGGCACCAAAATGGACAAAATGCCAAGAGCAAGACGTATATTCATTCTGCACCAAGATTGTCATGAATCGGAGAAAACTGACATTATGGAAATAGTGAACATGCTAAAATTTGGCTTTGGCAGGTGGAATGAACTAATGACATATCCTTTCCCATTCAAATATTTACAGGAATATCTTGACAATTCCTGTGAGATAGTTTTTTCAAAACATTGGAAAGACATTACTTATAATGGCGAACTATAAAATTAATTCCTATGAATAGAATACAATAGAAAAATAAACAATAAGAGTGGAATATTGGATTGAATGGAACAGAATAAATGGTTAAAACGAGTAATATGGGCAATATTTGTATATGATTAGTGCAAGAAACCCGATAATAAAACAATACCGTCAGCTATGATGGTATTGCTGTTTCAATATGAATTTGGTATGCCAATGGATTATTAATTATCCTCGCCAGCCCCTTTCGTTCTGTTTTTTCCACTCTTCATAGTAAGCCATTTCTTCGAACCTTTTTCGGTCTTGCTCTTCCCTCTCACGCTCCTCTTCACGTCTTCGTGCATCACGTTCACGCTTTTCCTTTTTACGTTTCTCATCTACAGCTTTAGCTTTGGCGGCTTCGGATTTTTCATCTTTCTTGTTTCCCTTGAACAAGAAATAGAGCACAGCAAGTAGTATCAGCCAACCTGCGCCGCTGTTGTCCGCACTGTTTTTCTCCTTGTTCTCCGAATGACTTTCCGCATTGGTTTTTGCTGTAGATACAGAGTGAGAACGGTTATCGGTGGAAATGGGATTGTTTGTATGACTGACCTGAACATCTGAAGTTTTCGGTGCTTCCGAAGCCTTGCTTTTTCTGTATAACTCTTCGGCTTCTTCCGCAGTAACGGTTTCGACGACAGGTTCCCAATCGGCCAATGGGTCGATCAGGTTTTCATCGTTCTGGGTCTTTGCGGCGGTGGAAGTCTTTTCCTCGGTCTTATACCATCCTTTCTCTACCATGTATTGCCTATAGCCCTCTTTCCATCGAGCAGTCCATTCCGCATTTCTGCGAAATGAAATCATGCTGCTATATGATTGCAAATCTTTACTTTTATCTGTATATAAGGTATTATCTGGGAAGTTAGTTTCTTTTGAAATCATATACGTAATATAGTCCTTCATAAACCTCACTTGATCCCGTACAGGATAATTGCTCTCATGCGCCATATATATGAAATCATCACCTATCAATCCGTCCAATTGGAACTGTATATAAGCGAATGAGGATTCGACTAAAAAATGCACGATATTGTCATCTCCCTCCTGAGTAATATAATAACGCACATTCAAATTCGAAAAATATCGTGAAACGTCATACCAACAGTCCACCTTATAGCCGCTGCGGGCTGAAACCCCAACGGCGAACATCGACATGAGAAAAATTAGAGAAATCCTTTTCATAAACGTTTTCTTATAATGTCTTGTCTGTATTTAACTGTTTACTATTCTTTTGCGCTGCAAAGATAAAAGAGGGGTGTTACAAGCATTGATACACCCCCTCTTAAAAAACGTTAAAAGCAGAGAAAATTTTCAGAAATCATCGTTTCAGCTACTTCATTACCTGAAATGTCCCGACGGGGATAGCCATAGCCGTAATGATATTCATGAAGAAGATGCCGTATTCTCCCTCCTCCAGTTCAGATGCAGGAATGGTCAGCAGATAGGACTGCTCGCCATACTTGTGCCCCGTGAAGCCGATGTAGCCAGCCTTGGCGGTCTCTTCCGTCCCAATCAATGCAGGCTCAAACTCCATCCACTGGATGCGACGCTCCTTTTTAGAAGTAGAGAAACGCACGATGCGATAGCAGTCCATCGGGTCGGTCTCATTGCTTTCTCCCTTGATGAGTAGTCGGATGTCATTGCCAGCATTATCCACACTGTATGAAGAATGACCTCCCTGGAAAAGGATGTCCATACCGGCCGAACCTGCAAGTCCACTTACGGCATCGGCCGCTGTTCCAACACTGGCAGCTGTGGAAATTGTACGAGCTCCTGCAACTGCACCTGAGAGTGAACCAGCAGAAACAGATGAATGGATGCCGACAACACCAACAACGCCCGCTACATCAGCAACCTTGCCAACCACCTTCGACCATTTCCTAACCTTGTTTTCATGTTTTCCGATTGTACCACTTTCCTTCGGAAGCACCTCATACGTAGAATCGCTGGTGAGAATGCAATATGAATTCACAAATTCTGGCTCAGCTACAGATATTTGAGCATTCATACATACCACACTCGCCATAACAGCTAATGTAGATACAAAAAGCTTTTTCATTATTTTTACAAAACTATCTCTCCTACAAAACTCCAAACTCGGTATTTAAAATAAAAGACGGGAGCTTTCTACTTGTTGCTTACCCGAAATCGAGGCTTCTCGCATTGCCTTGTCATAGGATAAGCAACTTTGAAAAGCCCTCGTCAGGATGGTATGCATATACCGCCTCCTTGCCCTTACAGACTTGGAGGTGGTGAAAGACATTTCACCAACCGAAGAGCTCCTCCGTTGCATTATCTTCTATGACGTAAATTTTGCGAGAATTTCGATTTCGAAGATAACGACTTCGTAGCGTCTTTTGTTCACATAAAATTGTTCGAAGTCATACGGAGATGACACCGAATGATGTTGCAAAAATAAGAGAAAAGAAAACAATATCCAAATTTTTCAGTCGAAAAATGAAGGAAAGTCCGAATATTAACGTGTAATTCGAGAAATATGAATAATAAGAGTACTAAAAATGGTTATCGTTGGTGGTTTGCGAACTTTGATTTGCGGACGGGTTTACGGACAATTAAAATAAGGGAAAGAGGTAAATATATTATCAATTCTTATTTGTTCGAAAAACCGTCGTTTTTTGGACTATGAATTAGTACCAGGCAATGATCATGGCAACCATGGCGAATGGTGAATCATCGATGTCATTACTGTCTGTTTTGCTGAACATACAAGACAAAAACTGCAAAAGAACAAAAAAACGAGGCGATTTTTGCAAAAAGTTCGCCCAATCTCTTGACACATTCGGATTTATTTACTATCTTTGTACCGACATTAGCCAAGGCCGCATCCTTCGGGGTGGGCGGGCCAAGCTCG
>JAEEGL013912548.1_pt1 | contig 13805 bp, 11 predicted proteins | sample 9134231 | NCBI WGS metagenome assembly JAEEGL01 (sample SAMN16246548, study PRJNA631951) | gut metagenome | biome: gut microbiome; feature: rumen; material: fiber-attached | host: Bos | place: Iran: Karaj | collected 2018-10 | reverse complement strand
GACGATGTTAAGGAAGTTAAGTCTAACTTTGAATGTGGTCTTGTTATTGAAGACTTTAATGATGTTCTGGTAATGGATATTATTGAGGCCTACATTATGGTTGAGGTACCTAGATAATGAGAAAGAATTCAGTAAAAAATACACGTATCAACGAAGAAGTTATGCGTGAACTTAGTAATATTATTCGTCTAGAAGTTAAGGATCCACGCATTTCACCAGTTACATCAGTTGTATCTGTTGAGGTTGCTCCTGACCTTAAGACATGTAAGGCATACATTTCAGTCTTAGGTGATGACGAAGCTGTTAAGAAGACTATAGAGGGATTAAAGAGCTCGGCAGGATTTATCCGCCGAGAGCTTGCCCACAGAATTAATCTTCGCAATACTCCTGAAATCACTTTCGTAAGTGATCAGTCAATTGCCTACGCTGCTAAGATGAGCAAATTAATCGATGAGGTTAATGCACCTTTACACGAGAGAGAAAATAATGATTAATAATTTCAACGAAATAATTGCAGCTTCTAATACAATCGCCATCAGCGGTCATATTCGCCCTGATGGGGATTGTGTTGGTTCATGTATGGCTGTATACAACTACATAAAAACATATTATCCTTCAGCAGATGTTCATGTTTATCTTGATCCTATTCCTAACATCTTTAAGTTCTTAAAGAATGCAGATAAGATAGAGGATATACATACAGTTTCTGAGGATACGGTTTTCGACTTGTATATTGCACTTGATTGTAGCGATGGTGGTAGATTAGGTGATGCATTTGCATTTTTTGAAAAAGCAAAACACACTATCTGCATCGACCACCATTTAACAAACGGTGGGTTCTCAGAGTTTAGCTATATTATTCCTGATGATAGCTCTACCTGTGAACTTGTTTACAATCAGTTTGGGAAAGATAAAATCACTAAAGACATTGCAGAATGCCTTTATCTTGGAATTGTTCATGATACAGGTGTATTCCAGTATTCATGCACTACCGAAGCTACTATGGCAGCTGCTGGTTATTTAATGACAAAGGGTATTGATTACCCTAAGATTTGTACTGATACATATTTTGCTAAAACTATGATTCAAAACAGAATGCTTGGTAAAGCACTTCTTTCTTGCAAGACCTTCCTTGATGGCAAGGTTATTGCTGCAGTTATTACCAAAGAAGACATGGCAGAATATGGAGCCGAAAGTAAACATTTAGAGGGCATTGTTCAACAGCTTCGTGATACTACTGGTGTTGAGGTGGCAGTATTCCTTTATGAGCTAGAAGATGGCGATTTCAAAGGAAGCACCAGAGCTACAGGTGATGTAGACCTTACAGTTATCACAGGTGTTTATGGCGGTGGCGGTCACAAGAAGGCTGCTGGTTTTTCAGTAAATACTAATGATCCATGGAGCGTAATAAATGACATCGTTGACATGGTAGAAAAACAATTAAAAGAGTTAGGAATTTGCTAATGAATAGTGGCATAATCAATGTTTATAAAGAAGCCGGGTATACCTCATTTGATGTGGTAGCCAGGCTTCGTGGCATATTAAAAATAAAAAAAATTGGTCATACAGGCACACTTGATCCAGATGCAACAGGTGTGCTTCCTGTTTGTGTAGGTAAGGCTACCAAGCTTTGCGATATGCTTACAGACAAAGATAAAGTATACGAATGCGTTATGATGCTTGGTGTTGAGACTGATACATATGATTTAAGCGGAAGAGTTCTTTCACGTAATTCGGTCACTGCATCTGAAGAAGAGATTGTAAACGCAATCAATTCATTCGTTGGGGATATCATGCAGGTACCTCCTATGTATTCGGCTCTTAAGGTTAATGGCAAAAAGCTATACGAATTGGCCCGCGAGGGAAAGGAAGTAGAGCGAAAGCCAAGACCTGTTACTATTTTTAGCATCGATATTTTAAATATTAGTTTACCTGAGGTAAGCATCAGAATTCATTGCAGTAAGGGCACATATATCAGGTCTCTTTGTCATGATGTTGGTGAGGTGCTTGGATGCGGCTGCGCAATGAAATCCTTAGTTCGTACAAGAGTCAGCATGTTTGATATTGCTGATGCCAGAACTTTAGATGAAATAGAACGCATTGTTAAGGCTGGAAATTTAGACGGTATTATGCTAAAGGTTGACCAGGCATTTGAGGGTATGGAAACAGTTTTTGTTATTCCTACCGAGGATGCCATAAAGCATGCCGTTAATGGTGTACCAATACCTGCTACTGATGTATTTGCGGAGTCCATCAGTGGATTTGAGGATGGTAGAAGATACAGAATATATTTACCTGATAACAGATTTATTGGGGTATATTCATACAATGATAATTTATTTACTTTGGAGAAAATGTTTTTGGAATAATTATGGAGTATTTACATTCACTTTTTGATACAAAGCTAGAACAAGAAACAGCAATAACAGTAGGTAAGTTTGATGGTGTTCACAGAGGACATCATCTGCTTGCCACTGATATCATTTCTAAAAAGTCAGAAGGTCTTGCATCTTGTATGATAACCTTTACTAATTCCCCTAGGCAGGTAATTAATGATGACAACACTCCTTGTCTAATCACTAATAACGAGCGTGTTTACATGCTAGAGCAGGGGGGATTGGATTATCTAATCGAGTGTCCTTTTGATGAAAGGCTTATGAATACAGAGGCTTCTGATTTCATCAAATTCCTATGCGATAATCTTAATATGAAATACATGGTTTCAGGTTCGGATTTTACCTTTGGAAAGAAGGGTATTGGTAATACTGTGCTTTTAAAGCAGCTTTCAAAGGAGTATGGATTTGAATATAAGGAAATACAGAAGATTCAAATAAATCACAGAGATATTAGTAGTACCTATATTAGAGAGGAACTGAAGGCAGGCCATATTGATTCCGTAAACGAAATGCTGGGCTATAATTATTTCGTTTGGGGTGAAGTTATTCATGGCGCACACCTTGGAACTAAAATCGGTATTCCAACTATTAATATTAGCCCATCAGCATCAAAGCTGGTTCCTAAGTTTGGTGTTTATGTTACCACCATTGATTTCGACGGCAGGCTCTATCACGGCGTTACAAACGTTGGAACTAAGCCATCTGTTTCAGACAAGAACATAGTTGGAATAGAAACTCATATCTTAGATTATAATGGCGATTTATATGGAAGATATGTAAAAGTTACCTTTGAAGCCTTCCTTAGACCGGAGATGAAGTTTGGCTCGGTAGAAGAGCTCAAGCAGCAGATGGCAAAGGATAAGACTGTGGCAAAGGAATATTTTAACAAATAATTTGTTACGTAAATATTACAAAATATTGACTTCATTTAAGCCTATTGATATAATGCATATGTTGTTTAAATGAAAATTATTGGAGGTTTTATGAAAAAGCGTATCATTTCGGCTTTCTCATTAGTTTGTGCCCTGGCACTTATTTTTGATTTTTGCTTAGATTCAAATAAAAATACAGCTTCTAAAGAAGAAGCAACACTTACAGCTGGTGCTATTACAGCTGGTGCAGTTGATATTGCAGCCTTAGAATCTATTTCAGTTACAGATTCAGATGCTATTGCAACAGCTAAATCACTTGGTGATATCTATGGTTACAAGAACCTTGGAATATGTAATGTTTCAGAAGGAAACCTTAACATTCGTGAAAGCGCATCTACAGATGGTAAGCTTGCTGGTAAGTTCCCTGCTAACGCTGGCTGCGAAATCCTTAGAGAAGAGGGAGACTGGAGCTATATTAAATCCGGTGACGTAGAAGGCTACGTACTTACAGAATATCTTCTTACAGGTCAGGAAGCTTGGGATAAGGCTGTTGAGCTTGCAGAATATGTTGCAACAGCTAAGACGGGCGGTCTTCGCGTTAGAGCAGAGGGCAACACTGAATGTGAGATTATCTATCAGCTTGCAGAAGGTGAAGAAATAGCCATCCTTGATAACACACAGGATCAGGATTGGATTAAGGTAGATGTTGATGGGGATGAGGGTTATGTTTCTGCTGAATATGTAGATGTTGATCTTTCACTTAAGACAGCTATGACACTTACTGAGGCAAGATATGGCGAAGGAGTTTCTGATGTTCGTTCAGCTCTTTGCGATTATGCTCTTCAGTTTGTAGGTAACAGATATGTTTGGGGTGGTACATCACTTACTAACGGTGTAGACTGCTCTGGCTTTACAATGCAGATTATGGCTAAGTACGGCGTATATCTTTCACATTCATCACGTGCACAGGCTAATGAAGGAACTAAGGTTTCTACATCTGAGCTTAAGCCTGGTGACCTTATTTTCTACGGTAAGGGCGGACGCATTAACCATGTTGCTATTTACATTGGTGGTGGTCAGATTGTTCATGCTTCTAACAAGCGTGACGGTATCAAGATTTCTAACTACATGTACAGATCACCTATTAAATGTGTCAGAGTTCTTTATGATTAATCTTTGATTTTGTAGGCTAGCTTCGGCTAGCCTTTTATATTGCATTGTGTTATAATTTCATACGTGGCTTGCCACATATTTTTGAGTATAAATTGGAGAGGAATTATTATGAGTTTGTTAGAAAACTGGCAAAAAGTTGCCTACAACCAGAACCAGTCTCAGGCTGATTTACAGAGATTCTGGCAGAATTATTTTCTTTTAGAGAAAGGAATCTACGAGCAGTTACTTGATGACCCAGATACAGAAGTAAAGGGTACAGTTAAGGAGCTTGCTGAGAAATATAAAATCGAAGTTATGCCAATGGTTGGTTTCCTTGATGGTATTAACGAATCACTTGTTACACCAAACCCAATCGAAACAATGGAAGAGGATACAGTAGTATCTCTTAAGTTCGACAAGGAAAAGCTTTTCAAGAACATGATTGATGCGAAGGCTGATTGGCTTTACGGTCTTCCACAGTGGGGGAACATCTTCGATGAGGATAAGAGAAAGGCTCTTACAAAGGAAGCTAAGAACATGCACACTATCGTTCGTGCAGAGAAAAAGGTTGGACGTAACGATCCATGTCCATGTGGTTCAGGAAAGAAGTATAAGCACTGCTGCATGAACAAGAAATAATACTTTAAATGATTAGCACATCTCATTTGAGATGTGCTTTTTTATTAAATTATTGAAATGACCAAAATTAACAGATTTTACACAGAATATACTCATATTTTAATTATAATCCAATTAGTCGGTTTGCTTGCATATGAAAAGTAATACTGTTCAATCGACCAAGGGAGAAAACACGGAGGTCGAATATGGATACTAAGAGTAAAAGGTCATCTTTGAGAGTAATGCTTATCGGTTTGGTTGTTGTTTCTTTGGCATGCGTTGGAACTGCGGCTACCATTGTAGGCTGTACCAACTTACGTAGAGGTATGGAATATGAGGTGGAGACAGGTGTAATGGCTACCTGTACATCATACGCTCAGGTTCTTCAATATACCTATGATGGAGTGCAAGTAGATGAAGCTTCCACATTGGAGGCAGATATGTCTAGTCAGACAGGTTATGATTATACATTTTTCCTTGGGGATACCAGAGTTCGTTCTAGTATTGAAGGCGTTATTGGAACAAAGGCCTCAGATGCTGTTATTGAGCATGTTATAAAAGGGAAAAAAAGCTATCAGGCATCTAATGTAATAATTAATGAAGAGCCATATTATGTAGCGTATCAGCCACTTCTTGATGATTCAGGTGAAGTTTATGGTATGGCCTTTGTAGGATTGAAAAAGATAGAGATTACTCATTATATTAGTAAGAGAGTTGCATGGACTGTAACCTTGGCTCTTGCAATAGTAATCGTATTTACTACGCTTTCCGTTATTTATACAGTTAAGATTATTCAGGCTATAGACGAAAACGTTAAAGCGGTTAGACAAATGGCTACCGGTGACTTGAATATTGTATTATCTGATAAAGTAAAGGCTAGAAATGATGAGCTGGGAGAAATGTCCAGCGCATTATTTGACATGTGTGCTAGAATTAGGTCTGTTATTGGAAATGCAAGAATATCATCTGATGAGGTGGATTCGTCTGCAAGCTATCTTTCAAATACAGTACAGACTATTTCTGAAACAACAGAAAACGTTAGTGTAGCTGTTGGTCAGGTAGCAACAGGTGCGGAAAACCAGGCTCAATCATTGCAGGATGCAGTTGAATCTGTAAATCATATTAATGATGCAGTTGAGATGATTACTTCTAATGCAGAACAAATGCAGAATATTGCGGATTCAATGCAGACAAATTCTAAAGCTAGTCAGGATAAGCTTACAGAATTACGTATGTCCACAAGAGAGAGTATTAATGCTATCGATGGTATTGTTGAGCTCATTGGAAATACTAATTCAGCTGTTACAACTATTAGTGAGAAGGTATCGATAATTGATGCCATTGCAGCTCAGACAAATCTATTGTCATTAAATGCTAGTATCGAGGCGGCTCGAGCTGGAGAAGCAGGTAAAGGCTTCGCAGTTGTTGCAGATGAAATTAGACAGCTTGCAGATCAATCTGCAGATGCTGCACAAAATATCCAGGAGGCCATGAAGGGGCTTTCATCTGATTCTAATAAGACTATGGAGGAAGCGGGTCAGGTACAGGAAACTATGACTAAGCAAAGACATATCATTCATAGAACTATTGAACAGGTAGATAGTTTAATTGAAGATATTAATAAATCCATTACTCTTACAAAGGATATAGTTGCTAACGTGGATAGAACAGAGGCAGCTAGCAATTTGATTTCAGATACAATTTCATCGCTTTCATCTATATCTGAAGAAAATGCAGCCAGCTCAGAGGAGACAAGAGCATCAATGACAGAATTAGCCGATACTATGGAAGCATTAACAAATCGAGCTAATAAATTAAATGATGTTGCTCATACACTTGAAAAGGAAATGGAATTCTTCCAATAAATTTATATGTGAATGTAGAAAGCACTATCGTTTTTACGATAGTGCTTTTAATGTTTCAAAGAAATTTGGATAAGATATTACACAGCATTTTTCATCATCAAATGAAGTCTCGCCATCAGCTATAAGACCTGCTATTGCAAATGACATAGCTATACGATGGTCTAAGTAGGTTTTGATTTTAGTTCCATGAAGAGGATTTCCACCATTAATAATCATTCCATCATCGGTTGCTGTAATATCGCAGCCCATGTTTTTTAGGTTTTCAGTTACAGTTGCAATACGGTCGCTTTCCTTAACCTTAAGCTCTGCTGCATCCTTTATTGTAGTAGTGCCATCAGCTGCTGCAGCCATTACGGCTATAACAGGAAGCTCATCGATAAGTGTTGGAATAATATCACCTGATATTTCACATCCATGTAAGCTGCTGGTGCATACATGTATATCAGCAACAGGTTCACCACTTACAATTCGTTTATTTAATAGCTCTATTTTGCCACCCATAGCCTTAGCAACCTCTATTATGCCGGCTCTGGTTGGATTCGTATTTACGTTTTTAATTAGTAAATCTGCATTGTCACATATTAAGCCTGCTGCAATAAAATATGCTGCAGAAGAAATATCACCTGGAACAGCTATCTTTTGACCATAAAGCTTAGGCTGGCCAACAATGGAAGCTGTTAGCTTTTCTGATTTAATATTTGCCCCAAAGCCTGAAAGCATAAGCTCTGTATGATTGCGGGATATTACAGGCTCTGTAACGGATGTAATGCCATCTGCATATAAGCCTGCCAAAAGCACGCAAGATTTTACCTGTGCACTGGCTACAGGAGAATCATAATGAATGGCGTTTAATGATGAGCCACCCATTTCTAGTGGGGCACAGCCATTATCCTTAATAGATTTAATATAAGCACCCATTTGGGATAGAGGAGTAATGATTCGCCCCATAGGTCTTTTTCTAATGGAATCGTCACCATCTAATGTACTAATAAAAGACTGGCCTGATAGGATTCCAGAAATAAGACGAGTGGTAGTTCCACTGTTTCCAACATCAAGAATAGATTCTGGCTTTTTAAGTCCATGTAAACCTTTGCCATGAATTACAACATGACTGCCTTCCTGATTAATATCTATGCCCATGGCGCGAAAACAGCCTATTGTGCTTCGACAATCTGCACCATCTAAAAATCCTGTTAGCTCGGTAACTCCATCTGAAATGGCTCCGAACATAACGCCACGGTGGCTAATAGATTTGTCTCCAGGAACAGTGATTTCTCCTTTGAGATTTTTTACTTTTGTTATTACCATTAATTTGTCCTCTGTCTTACGTAGTAGTTGTTGTGGGTCAATACAGTTTTTGCTTTATCAAGTGAATCCTGAGTATAGAATTCAAGTCTAAGTACACCTGGTTCGAATTCTCTGTTATGAATAATACCGATATTTTTAATACTGATATCAGCATTAGAAAGCAGCTGCAAAACACCAACAATTGTACCAGGCTTATCATCAATATCACAATACAATTCGAAGAATCTGGCATGTCCCTTGTCAGGTATTGTAAGTGAATCTCTGTAATCCTTAGCCTTGGTCCAAAGCTTAATGATTTCATCTGAATCCTGCTTTGCTATGGCATTTTCGAATTGAGATAGCTCTTCTTTAAAATCATCTATAAGCTTAAGCACGGCATCTTTATTACTTAGAAAAATATGCTGCCACATAGTAGGAGAACCAGATGCTATACGGGTAATATCCTTAAAGCCTCCTGCGGCTATAGTTTTACATATACTTTTTTCATCATTATCGTTTACAAGATTTACTAAAGATGCTGCTACAACATGTGGTAAATGAGATACAGTTGCAGTTGCATCATCATGCTCCTCAGGTGTTAGCTGAATAGGTATGGCACCTAAGCTTTTTATGTAATCTGAAAACTGACCATAGGTTTCCTTATTCATTTCAGGGTCAGCAGTCAGGATGTAATATGCGTTCTCTAAAAGTGAAGCAGAAGAGTGCTCAAGTCCTGTAAGCTCTGAGCCAGTCATTGGATGTCCCCCAATAAACTGATTAGTCATTCCAAGACTTCTGGCTACTGCTGTAATATCACCCTTTACGCTGCCTACATCAGTTATTATACAGTCTGGCTTTACTACGTCCTTTAGCTTTTCAAGATATTCGCAATTAACTTTTACTGGAGAGCAAAGAAAGATTATATCGCACTGACCGAATTGGTGGATTTTTAGAAGTCCATTGTTATCGATTAGTCGTTCCTCAAATGCTGTCTCAATGGTAGATTCTCTAGATGCTGTAGCAAGGATTCTGGTATTAGGATAGATTTTCAGTATTGCCTTTGCGATACTTCCCCCAATTAATCCAAGTCCTACAAAGCCTATTGTTTTTGTTTTCATAAGCATGCCCCTTTTGGTAATATGCTTTAACACTTTAAAGCAATTATTTTATTTAATGATATCATATTTATCCATTGTAAATAGTCTGAATATTAGATAAAATATAAATAAGTTTTAAAACAACACGGCGCGGCGGGGTTAAGGCGTCAAATAACTTATTGGGAGGTACGGCACATGAAGGTTTTTACTACGGACAAGATTAGAAATGTTGTGTTACTTGGTCATAGCGGGGCGGGCAAAACCAGTCTCATAGAATCAATGGCTTACTTGGCAGGTCAAATCTCAAAGCCAGGTACCATCGAGGCTGGTAATACTATCAGCGACTATGACAAACTTGAACAGAAAAACAAATTTTCTATCTACACATCTCTAGCACCAATCGTTTGGGGCGACACTAAGATTAATTTCCTAGACACACCTGGATTCATTGATTTCGTCGGAGAAGTTGAGGAGGCTGTTAGTGCAGCTGACGCAGCTATTATTGTTATATCTGGAAAAAGCGGAATTGAGGTTGGTACAAAGAAGGCTTGGGAACTGTGCGATAAGTTTAATCTTCCAAGAATGGTTTTTGTAACTGACATGGATATAGATGATGCCAGCTATCGTGAAATTGTTGAGGAGCTTCAGAGCTTATATGGCAAGAAGATTGCTCCTTTCCATCTTCCTATTAGAGAAAATGGAGAGTTTGTTGGCTATGTAAATGTTATTCAGCAAATTGGTAAGCGTTGGAAGGGGGATGGGGCACCTGAGCATTGCGAGGTACCTGATTATAATAAAGAATACCTGGATAAATACCGTGAAGCATTGATGGAAGCTGTTGCAGAAACATCAGAGGAATTCATGGACAGATATTTTGGTGGAGAAGAATTCTCAGAGGATGAAATTCGTCAGGCACTTCGTGTAAACGTGGCTTCTGGTGATATTGTTCCTGTGATGATGGGCTCAAATCTTACTAACAGAGGTCAGTACACAATGCTTACTGACGTTGTTAAGTATCTACCAAGTCCTGCTGATTGTAAGATTACAGGAATTAACGCAAATACGAATGAGGTATATGAAGCAAATTATGACTTCTCTAAGCCAAAATCAGCATACGTATTTAAGACAATCATTGATCCGTTTGTAGGAAAGTATTCCCTTGTAAAAGTTAATTCTGGTGTACTTAAGACAGATGACTTACTTTATAACAAACATAAAGAGTCTGAAGAAAAAATCGGTAAGCTTTACATTCTGACTGGTAGCAAAGCAGAAGAAGTGCCGGAGGTTCATGCTGGTGATATTTGTGCTCTTTCTAAATTACAGAAGGTTGCTACAACAGATTCGCTTTCTACTAAGGCTAATCCAATTCTTTATATTAGAACACCGTTATCTGTTCCTTATACATATAAGAGATATAAGGCTAAGAATAAGGGCGATGAGGATAAGATAGCACAGGCTATCGCAAAGCTTTGTGCTGAGGACCTTACACTTAAGGCTGTTAATGATGGTGAAAACAGCCAGTCACTTATTTATGGAATTGGCGACCGCCATATCGACATGTTTGTACAGAAGCTTAATGAAAAGTACAAGGTAGATATTGAGCTTAGCCAACCAAAGATTGCATTTAAAGAGACAATTCGTGGTAAGGCTGATGTTGAATATAAGTATAAGAAGCAGACAGGTGGTCATGGACAATATGGTCATGTAAAGATGACTTTCGAGCCATCAGGCAATATGGAAGAGCATTATAACTTTACTGAATCAGTAGTTGGCGGTGCTGTTCCAAAGAATTACTTCCCAGCTGTAGAAAAGGGATTACAGGAGGCAGTTACAGCAGGTCCACTTGCAGCTTACCCTGTTGTTGGTATTCATGCTAACTTATACGATGGCAGCTATCATCCAGTTGATTCTTCTGAAATGGCCTTCAAGGTTGCAGCAAAGGGTGCTTTCAAGGATGGTATCATGAAGGCAAATCCAATTTTGCTTGAGCCTATCGAAACACTTAAGGTAGTGGTTCCTGATTCTTACACTGGTGATGTAATGGGAGATCTTAACAAGAGACGTGGTCGTGTTCTTGGTATGAATCCTACAGATACATCTGGTAAGACAGAGGTTCTTGCAGAGGTACCTATGGCTGAGCTTTATGGATACGACACAACACTTCGTTCTATGACAGGTGGATATGGAACATTCTCTTACGAGTTAGCTCGTTACGAGCAGGTTCCTTCTGATGTTCAGGCAAAGGAGGTTGAGCGCAGAGCAAGCAAAATTAAAGATGTTGATGAAGAATAACATCTAAATAATATTTAAATTCTAAAACTGGCGAAGCTAAGGCTTCGTCAGTTTTTTTATCCATAATATTATGTATAGGTGAAATATGGGACAGAGTATAAAAATTGCATGTAGAGTCCTTTTACAAGTCGTGCTACTATATCATGGCGAATTTTTAAAGTAAGAGATTAGAAAGAGGTAGTTTAATTGATTATAGAGTACGAAGCTAATGAAAATACTAAGGAGGAATATTTCTTTGAGGCAAAGGCCGATAGTTTGGATGATTTAATATCATTTTGTAAAACTATAGATATTAGTGATCCTGAGGAAGCAGGTATATGTGTTTACAAGGACGATTACTCAGGAAATTACGTTGTTCCATTCGTAGCTGATGGAACAGTTTCTCCTTTAAATTACGGAGAATACTTAGATGTTAAGCGTGTAGAAGAAAAGTACTGGGGAATAGACGAGCACAGAACCTATATCACAAATTTAGGGATGCTTGCTATGATGTCAGTAATAGCATAATAAGACAAGGCCAAATTTCTGTAGAGTTTTCATTGCAAAACTCTACAGCTTTTATTATAATTCTTGTTTAGTTAGATAAAGTGCGAGAGGTATAAATAAATGAAGCATAATTTTAAAGCAATTGAGAAAAAATGGCAGGCAGCCTGGGAAAAAGATGATATTTTCAGAGCTGTTGATGGTTCAGACAAGCCAAAGTTCTATGGATTGGTTGAATTTCCATATCCATCAGGAGCTGGTATGCACGTTGGACATATCAAGGCTTATTCTTCAGTAGAGGTTATTTCTAGAAAGCGTAGAATGCAGGGCTACAATGTATTATTCCCTATCGGATTTGATGCATTTGGACTTCCTACAGAAAATTACGCTGTAAAGACAAACACACATCCACGTAAGATTACAGACGACAATATTAAGAAATTTACAACTCAGCTTAAGAGCGTAGGTTTCTCATTTGATTATAGCCGCACAATCGATACTACACAGGAAGATTACTATAAGTGGACACAGTGGATTTTCCTTAAGATGTTTGAAAAGGGATTAGTTTTCAGAGATAAGACTCTTGTTAACTACTGCCCACATTGTAAGGTAGTTCTTTCAAACGAGGATTCACAGGGCGGTAAGTGTGACATCTGTGATACAGACGTTATCCAGAAGGAAAAGGACGTTTGGTATCTTCGTATTACAGAGTACGCTGATAAGCTTCTTCAGGGACTTGATGGACTTGATTTTCCAGAGAACATCAAGCAGCAACAGGTTAACTGGATTGGTAAGTCAAAGGGTGCTTTCGTAAACTTCACACTTGACGGCATCGAGGACAAGCTTGAGATTTACACAACTCGTCCAGATACACTTTGCGGTGTTACATTTATGGTAATTGCTCCTGAGCATCCATATATTGATAAATACGCTGACAAGATTTCTAATATGGACGCTATCTTAGCTTACAGAGCTGAGTGTCAGAAGAAGTCTGAGTTCGAGCGTACACAGCTTGTTTCTAAGGATAAGACAGGCGTACGTGTTGAGGGCTTTGATGCAATCAACCCAATCACAGGAAAGAAGATTCCTGTATTTATTTCAGATTACGTAATGATGGGCTACGGCACAGGTGCGATTATGGCTGTTCCTGCTCATGATCAGCGTGACTGGGACTTCGCTACTAAGTTTGGCATCGACATCATCCCTGTAATCGAGGGTGGCGATGTTACAAAGGAAGCTTACACAGGCGAAGGCAACATGATTAACTCTGAGTTCTTAAATGGTCTTAACAATAAAAAGGACTCAATCGATAGAATGATTAAGGAATTAGAGAAGCTTGGTTGTGGTAAGGCTGGTGTACAGTTCAAGATGAAGGATTGGGCATTCAACAGACAGCGTTACTGGGGCGAGCCTATTCCAATCGTACATTGTCCTACATGTGGCGATGTAGCAGTTCCATTTGAGGAGCTTCCACTTAAGCTTCCAGTAATGGAGAAGTTTGAGCCAGGTACAGACGGTGAGTCACCACTTGCCAGAGTAGAAAGCTTTGTAAATTGCAAGTGTCCTAAGTGTGGTGGAGCTGCAAAGCGTGAGACAGATACTATGCCACAGTGGGCTGGTTCATCTTGGTATTTCCTTCGTTACATCGATCCACACAACGATAATGAATTTGCTGCTATGGACAAGCTTAAATACTGGATGCCAGTTGATTGGTATAACGGTGGTATGGAGCACGTTACACGT
>JAEEGL013594209.1_pt1 | contig 13805 bp, 12 predicted proteins | sample 9134231 | NCBI WGS metagenome assembly JAEEGL01 (sample SAMN16246548, study PRJNA631951) | gut metagenome | biome: gut microbiome; feature: rumen; material: fiber-attached | host: Bos | place: Iran: Karaj | collected 2018-10 | reverse complement strand
GGTATCGCTGCCCAGAGCGTCGGCGTGAGCGAAGCCGCCTATCAGGAGGCTATCGCCTATGCCCGCAGCCGTGAGCAGTTCGGCAAGGCCATCATCAACTTCCCTGCTGTGAGCGAGATGATTGCCAACATCAAGGCCAAGTTGGATGCTTCGCGCACCCTGCTGTATGAGTGCACCCGCTTTGTCGACATGTACAAGTCGCTGGAGGCCATCAGCCGCGAGCGCACCCTCGCTCCCGAGGAGCGCAAGACCATGAAGGCCTACAACCGCTTGGCTGACGCCTTCACTCCGCTGGCCAAGGGTATGACGAGTGAGTTCTGCAACCAGAACGCCTATGATTGTGTGCAGATTCACGGCGGTAGCGGCTTTATGCGCGACTACGCCTGTGAACGCATCTACCGTGACGCCCGCATCACCAGCATCTACGAGGGTACGACCCAGTTGCAGGTTGTTGCTGCCATCCGCCACGTCACCACAGGCACCTATCTGAACAAGATTAAGGAGTACGCTGCCCGCGAGTACAGCGAGGCCGTTGCTCCCATGAAGGCCAAGCTCGAGGCGATGACCGCCCTGTATGAGGAAACGATGGCCAAGGTACAGGCCGTTGAGGACCCTGAGTACATCACCTTCCACGCACGTCGCCTGGTCGAGATGCTCGGTCACATCATCATGGGCTATCTGCTCATTGGTGACGCCTGCAACGAGCCCGAGTTGTTTATGGACAGCGCCAAGGTCTATGTCAACATGGGCGAGGCCGAGGTAGCACGCCACGCACGCTTTATCGGCGCTTTCAATCCTGCCGACCAAGCTGCCTACATGCGCCAATAGTAGTTAGTGTTTTCTCGCCTGAACCAGGCACTACCCTGGCAGGCGAGAAAATGAATAAAACTATGTGAAATCACAGAATGATGTGACTAATGTGGCCGTTACTTGTTAATTTGTGTTAATTATCGTGCAGAGATAATTCTTGATTGGTCATTCTGACGTAATTTTTACCACGATTTTCAATAATGGGCTGTTGTCTTAAAAAAAACTGTTGATAATCGCATATTATAGAGAAGGTTACTTTATTTTATTAACTTTTACATTTATTATTTTTTTACAAATTATTTTTTTATGAAGAAATTGCATTTTTTCTTGTCAGTCATGTTACTGACTTTGGTTTCCGTTGGTGTTACATCATGTGGTGATGACAAGGATGAGCCCAAGAGCGCTGACATCGTTGGCACCTGGCAGATTCAGGTCGTTGATGAAGACGGTGCATCCTATGAGAGTCTGGTTCAGTTCACCAAGAGCGGCAAATGGAATTCAGTGGATATTTACACCGACGAGGTTGGCGTTCAGGTTGAGGTTGATCAAGGTACTTACACCATTTCTGGAAACAAGGTAACCGTGACTTATACTGAGGATGGTAAGAGCGTTAGCGAATCATTTACCTATGAGGTGAAGAATAACAAGTTGATGATTACTTACGAGGATTTCCCCGCTGCAGTTATTTTTGTACGTGTTAAGGACAGTGTTATTGAGCAGTACCTCAATTAATAATACACTTTTATCACTATAGCGTGTCCCTGCCGATGTCCGTCGGCGGGGACATGTTTTTTTAGATGCGGACATTGGTGGGATAAGGAAAAAGGTATATCTTTGCGGGGTGATGAATCGAGAAAAGGAAATCTACAAGGTGACGCTGGTGGGCAGTGCGGGCAATGTGGCGCTGCTGACCTTTAAGTTCATTGCGGGTGTGATGGGACACAGTTCGGCGATGATTGCCGATGCCGTGCACTCGCTCTCAGATTTTATCACCGATGTCATTGTGCTCGCCTTTGTCCACGTGAGCGCCAAGCCGCAGGACCAAGACCATGACTACGGGCACGGCAAATATGAGACCTTTGCCACTTTTATCATCGGTCTGGCGCTGATGGCAGCCGCCACGGGCATCATCGTGTCGGGCGCCGCCAAACTCATCGACTGGGCAGGAGGCAAGGCACTTGCGGCACCCGGATGGCTGGCACTTGCGGCAGCATTGGTCTCGATACTCGTTAAGGAAGGGCTTTACCATTATACCGTGATTAAAGGCAAGCGTCTCGACTCCCAGGCAGTCATCGCCAACGCATGGCATCACCGCAGCGACGCCCTCTCGTCTATCGGGACTGCTGTGGGCATCGGGGGCGCCATCCTGTTGGGAAACCGCTGGACGGTGCTTGACCCGCTGGCATCGGTGGTCGTAGGCGGGATGCTGGTCAAGGTGTCCCTCGACCTGCTGCGCTCCAGTGTGGGAGAACTCACCGAGCATTCCCTCTCGGGAGAGATTGAAAAGGAGATAGAAAACATCATTTGCTCGTTTCCCGACGTGAGCGAGCCCCACAACCTGCGCACACGCCGCATCGGTAACCGTTTTGCCATCGAGGCCCATGTGCGCATGGATGGTAACACGTCGCTCACTGTCGCCCATGACAGGGCAACCGCCATCGAGCAACGAATTAGGCAACGCTTTGGCCCCCAGACCCATGTCACCATCCACATGGAGCCCATGAAATGAGGTATAGAAAAAGCAGAGGCGCAAAATCTTGCACCTCTGCTTATAAATAGTATGTCACCAATATCATTTAATCGTAATCCATGTTGTTGGCGGGAGTGACATTGCCATCGATGCTTACTGAATAGCCAATGGACTTGCCACTCAACTTGTTAAGTGTGCTGATTACCTTGTTCTTAGCAACACCCTCAGCATCAATGATGGATACCGTGTTGGAGTAACTTGCTCCATTGGTCGTCATGATTCTGATCATGAGAGAACCCTTAAGGTCATACTTCTCTTTGACCAATTCTGCATCAGACTTCGTGCTGAACTGGTACATCACGCCGAACTTGGCGGGGAACTTATCGCTTGTAATCGACTTGGTCCACCATGGTTCGGTGACAGGTTCCATCACATTGCGCCCGTTCTCGGCCTTGTAGGTGATAATCACGTTGCAGGCGTCGAGCAGGTCCTGTGAGAACGACAAGTTATAGGTGGCAGTAGCCGTTTGTTTCTGCTTGGGCTCGTCTTTGCCACATGACGTGAGTAAAAAGATGGCCACAAGTAAAAAGGCAGTTGACAGTAAATACTTCATAATTCAGTAAATTACAATGTATTAATGATGTTTACTGATTGATAATCTCTTTAACAACAGCATTGACGTCGGCAACGGTTACCTCACCGTCCTTGTTCACGTCACCCTTGAGTTCGGGAGCAACGCCGAACAGTTGCACGCCGATGATTTGTTGTAACACCTGCAGATTGATGTCGATGTTGGCGCTCATGGCAGTACCTGTGAATCGGGCAACCATGTCAAGGGGTACTTCGCCCAGTTGCGGACCTACCCAGAAGTCGTATTGGGGGTCGTCGCCGGCAGCGATGTTGATGGGACCGTTGAAAGTGATGGTGGTGTAGCCAAACTCGTCAACACCCTCTACACCACTGACCTCGATATTGCCAACAGGCATGGGAACGCCTTCAGCAACCAGCACAAAATTCTTGAGCGTCAAGGTGTATACACCATTGGTGTTGACAACCTCTACCTGCACCTGGTCTTGCTCAGCGACGGTCTCGTTGATGGTCACTTTGAGGTGAGATGTGTAGGTGGTGGCGCTTAACGCCATAGCGCAGCATGCAGCTGCCATAAATACAAAAAATTTCTTCATTTTATTATCTCGTTTAGTGTGTTAATTAATTGCTACCCAGTAACATATCAATCAGAGCTGTTACGTCACTGATAGAAATGTCATTGTTGCCGTCAACGTCGGCTGCCTGCGGGTTGATGTCCTCGATGTTGCCGCTGAGCAGGTAGTCGATGAGTGTGGTCACGTCGCTGATGCTCACCTCGCCGTCATTGTTGACGTCGCCCTTCTTGACAGTAGGAACAGTGGCGTTGATAACGTAGCAGGAAGCATTCTGGAGGTCGGCCGAAACAACGCTGATGGCGATGCGGTAGCTGCCGTCGGCGTTCTGCTCCATCGACTTGGTGAGCACTGCGCTCGCACCCTCGATTGTAGCGGTGAAGTCATCAAGAACGGGCTCACCAGCCATCTCCATGTTATACTCCTTCACATCGGGATTCCAGCCCTCGATGGTCACGCCCTGATAACGCAAGTCGGTCATGTTGCCGAGGTAAATCAGCTCCATGTCGTCAACATAGACGGCATCATTCTTGCTGCCCGAGCCGGGATTACCGTTGGTCGAGAAGGTCACAAAGATGGCGTTGGTGGCGGCATTGTTGGCTGCATAGCTGTTGTAGTCGAAGTCGAATGTGAAGTGTGTCCAGTCACATGTAGCGATTGCTCCGCCCACGATGCTGCCAGACACGTTGGTGTAGGTCTTGTCGGTAGGCTCCTGATAGTAGTTGCCGTCAAAGGTCTTCACACTGACGCTGGCCTTGTTGTTGGCATTGGTTGTACCTTGGGTGTATTTCATCCATACACTGAATTTGTCAGGCTTGGCATACAGCGGCATGTAGAAGTCGTTGGTGCCGTTAGCTTTGTCCATTTCGGCATGGTTGAGGGGGCTGTTGGCGTCATATGATCCGGCCATGAGTTTGCCGTTGGTCATGGTACCATTGGCCACGACAGTAATGAATGAGCCGGCAGTAAGGACTGCACAGTGACCTGTTGCACCGGGACGCACGTCGTTACTGGAGTCAAGGCTGGCAATGTTGGCCGAAGTGCTGGCAAACGTGCCACCTGCGCTCTTGAAACCGTGCCAGCGGTTAGGCTCGTTGGTATAGCTGCTGTTCCAGTCTTCCATGTCGCTGTTGGGCATCTGGAAGTAGTTGCCCACGGTGTTGAACCACATGGTGGTATTCTGTGCGGGGATGGCAACATCGGCAGCCATCATGCCGTTGGTAACGCGGGCAAACAGGGTGGTGCGCATGTTGCCGAAGTTGGTAGCCACGTCACGCACGGCGCTGTAAACGGTAATGCCGTTAGTCTCATTGGCAGGAACGTCATACATCTTCATGGTGCCAAAGACAGGCACTTGAAGAACAAAGTTGTAAAGGCCGTTATCGCCCTGAGAAACCGTCACGGTTACATTTTGGTTGTAGGTCTGTCCGTTTCTTACCAAAACGATATTGCCGCTGTAGGATTGGGCATTGAGGGCCAACACGGCCGTCAGTGCCAAACAAAGAGTAGAAATAAAATTTTTCATTTTGAATTAATGTAGTTATAATAATAATGTTATTTGATTCTATAAAGAATGCCTAGGGTGCCGTACATGGGCCTCAGTGTCTGGACCGAGTGGAAATCACTCTTGAAGATGCCGCTCAAGCCGTAAGTCAGCTCGGCAAACATACCCCAACGTCTGTGGAACTGCCAGTCGGCGCCCACGTCGATGCCCCATTGCATGTGGCGCATGTTGCTGTCAAAGTCAAAGTCACCGCGGTCGCCGGGTTCACGTCCCATGTCGATTTTGGCGCCAATGGGCGTACCCTCGCGCAGGTAACCGTCGTAGGCCCATCCCCAGAATTTGCGGCTGGTGAGCCATCCCATGAACAGTCCGCCGCGCAATTTGAACTCCTTGCTGAAGTCGTATTGGGCCTGTATGGGGAGCGTGATGCGTCGTTGTGTGGTCTTGATGCGCACATTGCCCACGAAGATGCCATTGAGCGACTCCTCGCCCCTAACGACCTCGATGTCATAGTTCTTGACGCGGCTGTCCACGTCCATGCTGCCCAATTCGTAGCGCACACCAGAGTGTATTCCCCAGTTATTGCCCAGTGGCAGTGTCGCCTCAACGGCAATCGAGAAATTCAACCCTGGGTTGAAGCTGTTGATGCCACGAATCTCCTTGCCCATGTGGGTGGGAATGGTGCCGCCCACGGTATATCCCAGGCGAGCGTCCACCCACAGGCTGTCAAGCACTGTGGCGTGAAGACTTATGCCAGCCATGGTCATGCAGGCCAATAAAACGATATGTTTGATGTTAATCATTTATTGTCGGTTTTCAATTTTCAGTTTATGGATGCTCATTCCTCGTGGCTGCAGATGAGTCTTACCTTGTCCACACACAGGCGGCTGCCGATGGCGCCGATGAAGTCGCCTCCGGCAGAACTCGACGAGAACACGATAGCCAGGCTGTAGCCTCGATTGGCGAGCAACTGCTCGTCAACCTCCTCGCGATACTTGAATTTCAACTCCCATGGAGTCCATTGGCTTGTGGGGGCCACATATTCCAGTTCGGCCACAGCGACAATCAGGTTGCTCGATAAGACGTTGTCTCCATAGAGCACCACCTCGTTGCCGGCAGCATCGTGGTTACGGTAGAACACCGCATATACGTCGGCACTGTCAACTCGTCCAGCAATGGGATTGCCGTAGAAGTCCTGCACTGTGGGGCCGGGTTCGTAGGTATAATAGCCCGTGAATTTGTCGGGCTTGCTCGTGAAGGGAATGCCGAAACGTGTAGCGTGCAGGTGGTCGCTCATGGCAATTCTGATGTCGAATGTGCCCAGGAACATATTGCCTGCAGCCAATCGCTTGTTCGCCATCTTGCCGAAAGGTCCCGTGTCACAGGTGCGCAGGCACACGCCAGCTCCGTCAAATCCCGCTGCCAGTGGGGTAGTGGGGTATTCCTCGGGCTGGGCCGAACTCATCGAGATGCGGTAGCCGGCATTGGCTGTTGACCAGTCGTTGCCCAGTGTGCCGTCGGGCAGCACGTTGTGCCAGATGTAGTAGCGTTGGCTGGCGGGGTCCAGCTCATAGTGCTCAAAGTCGAAACGCAGCGTGTCGGCTACCATGACAGCCGTGGGTACCACGCTCAGGCGGTAATGGCGTTGCCACCTGCCGTCCTGAGAAGTCACCGTGTAGATGACGGGGCCGTTAGAGAAGTCGTGGGTACTGCCGCTGGCAGGGCTTACCGTAGCGCCCTCCGAGAGTTTAAACACGGGAGCCAGTGAGGACACGTCAACATGACTGCGCACGGCGAAGGTGATAATAGTGTCGGTCGAAAAGACCACCTGCATCGAGTCGGTGGGCTGGAAAAAGAAGTCCCCAGGGTTGTCCACGTGCAGGGTGGCAATCTCGATATCGGCCTCGCAACCGTCGGGCTCTGAGCCGAAGCAGGAAGTGTTCATCACCGTCATGAGTATCGTTAACCCGATAATGGCCAGGTGAGTGATTAGCTTTATGATAGATGATTGAATCATATTTTATAACTTTTAAACCTGCAAAATTAATCAAATTCCTTTTAATGGACTTCAATGGTGTAGAGTTTTTTTGATTTCTTAGCAATTACACTCGTTTGATAATGAGTGCAGAGCGATTTCTGGGTTTTTTTGAGTGTTTTTTAAGATTGATTTTTGATTATTAAAATAATTACACTAACTTTGTGCGTTTAAAAATGACCGATAAAAGACCCGCTGTGAACCATCGAAAGGATGCCGCTTTTTCACGGGAACGGGCAATAATAGCACTGGTGCGCTGGACATGATATTGAAAACGGATATCATTCCACCTTATCACTGTCCTTGAGGCACCGGACATGAAAAAATTGAACCCTACACAATGGAGAGAATAATAAATAAACTTTTGGACTTGAGACTATTCAGGTCTTTTAAGGTAAAAACCACACCACGGTGGATTATCTTGCTGCTTGACATGCTCATTGTCTTGGTCAGCTATGTATCCACAGTTGTTGCCGATATTTACTCGTTGCATCAGGTGCCGACGCCCATGAGCATCCTTCTCAACGGATTCATAATTTTGGCAGTTTATTTCATTATCTCTTATCTCTCAAGGAGTTATACTTGCGTTATACGTCTATCGGTAATTGAGGACCTGTATCGCATTTTCATGCTGATTGTATTCTCCACTATCGTGCTTGTCGGTATCAATGCCGTGCATCTGGCTCTTTGGAGCACGATGTTGATGAAATTCTGGAACATTCTGGTCATCGGTGCGCTGTCATTCTCGATGATGATGATTGAACGCCTGTGTATCAAGTACTTGTATATGAGGATGACCAGTTCCACTGAGGGGCGTAAACGTGTGCTGGTTTTGGGCACCTCGTTTGCTTCGGTATTCCTTGCCAATGCGCTCAAGGGTGAAGTGGGCGGCAAGTATCTGCCTGTGGGCCTTCTCAGTCTAAAATCGGGCGAAGAGAGTAGCGAACTCAACGGCTTCAAGGTCTATAAGTTTGATCCTACCACGATGACTGAAATCTTCGCCAGCAAGAACATCGATGCTCTGATTTTTGACTCTCGCAGCAACTACTTGATGAACAGTGGCTTTGCCGACTACTTTATCAAGAACGATATTGCACTGCTTGCCATGAACAGGGTGGCAGAGTTTGAGCAAGACGAGGAAAAAACCGATGAGAAGCGGGGCATTTCGACTTATGTCAAGGAGGTGCAGATTGAGGACCTGCTGGGCCGTGATCCCATCGTGCTGAACAATCCTCTGGTGAGCGAACACATCAAGGGCTCATGTGTGCTCATCACGGGAGCGTGCGGTTCTATCGGCAGCGAAATCGTGCGTCAGGTGTCCAATTACGGTGCTAGCAAGATTGTGCTGTTTGACCAGGCCGAGACACCCATGCACGACATCTCGATAGAGATGAAGAAGGACTATCCTAAAGCCCATATCGAACTGTTTATCGGTGATGTGCGCAATCGGGAGCGTGTCGAGGAGGCTTTTGCCAAATTCCGTCCTCGCTATGTCTTCCATGCTGCTGCCTACAAGCATGTGCCCATGATGGAAATCAACCCCACCGAGGCGATTTTGGCTAACGTGATGGGTACCCGCAATGTCGCTGACTTGGCGCTCAAGTATAATGTGTACAAGTTTGTGATGATTTCGACCGATAAGGCTGTCAATCCCACCAATGTGATGGGCTGCACCAAGCGTCTGGCCGAAATTTATTGCCAGTCACTGTTCTTCTATGCCCAGAAACAAGGCAAGAAAACGCAGTTCATCACCACGCGCTTTGGCAACGTGCTGGGCAGTAACGGCTCGGTGATTCCCTTGTTCCGCAAGCAGATTGCTGCCGGTGGCCCCGTCACTGTGACCCACAAGGAGATTATCCGTTATTTCATGACGATTCCCGAGGCCTGTTCACTCGTTCTCGAGGCGGGTTGCATGGGCAGCGGCGGTGAGATTTATATCTTTGACATGGGTGAACCTGTCAAGATTTATGACCTGGCACGCCGCATGATTTCGCTGGCAGGCCTCAAGCCTGATGTCGATATCAAGATTACTGAAATTGGCCTGCGTCCTGGTGAAAAACTGTATGAGGAACTGCTCAATGACAAGGAGAAGACCACAGCTACCGTCAACAAGAAGATTATGATTGCCAAGGTCAGGACCTATAACTACAGTGACGTGTGCGCCAATATCAGTAAGATTATTGAGCTTGCTGGCAAGGCCGATGTTCATGCTATGGTATATGCCATGAAGAAGTTTGTGCCTGAGTACAAGAGCCAACAGAGCAAGTTTGAGTCAATCGACAAGGAAATCGAGCAGTCTGATTTGGTTCAAGAGCCGTCGGCTCCCGATAGACTTCAGCCCACCGCCGAGTAATCATCATTTTCCACTCTTTTTTAAATGAACGACAATGGAAGAATTTGCCGCTACGCTGCTGAGTGACCTGCACCGATATTTGTGTGACCGTGACGCTGTTGATGAGCGTCTGCCCGAGTGCCCTGATGTCGAGGAGAAATGGCCCGCCATCGCCGAGGCCTATTTGCCCGATGGAGCCCGTGAATTTGCCAGCTATCCTGTGGCTTCGCTGGGATGGATGATGTTTGTTTCCATGGCAGTGACCAAGTTTTGGGATGAAGATTGGGAGCGCTATAGCAAAATTGACAATTTGTATCTCTACTTGCGCGACAAGCGTGGATATGATAACTTGGACGAGTACATCATGGATGAGGTGCTGGACCTGCATGGAGACGATGCCGAGGCCATGCAGATGCTCGTGGGTGACTGTGCTGAGCGCGCCAAACGGCTTCTCTTCAAGCAGGATATCGAGCCGGGAACAGCCGATGCCTTCAGGGGCTATGTAGCGTGTCTGCAGTGCATGTACCAGATGGGTATGGCGGTACAGCTCAAGTCGATGGGCTATAAGATGACGTTGATTGAATAGGGAGTATACGACTCTTGACAATCTGTAAATACTGGATAACTTAGAAATATTGGATTTAATTGGACAGAATTATCCTAATGGATGATACATTAATTTAAAACGATTAAAAGAAAAACCGAATATGAAAAAAGTCTTATTAATCAATGGTTCACCTCATGAAAAAGGCAACACCTATTTCGCCCTGAGTGAGGCAGCAAAGACTCTGAACGAAGCGGGTCTTAAGACCGAAATCGTGTGGATTGGCGTGAAGCCAGTGCGCGGTTGCATTGCCTGTGGCGGTTGTGTAAACGCCGGTGACGGTCATTGTGTGTTTAATGATGACCTGTGCAACGAGGTCATTGATAAGTTGAACGAGGCCGACGGACTTATCGTTGGCTCGCCGGTCTATTACGGCACCCCTACTGGTACGATACTGAATCTGATTCACCGCGTGCTGTTTGCTGGCGCCAAAGTCAAGGGCAAACCCGCTGCAGCAGTGGCCGTGTGCCGTCGTGGCGGAGCCAGTGCGGCATTCCAGACGCTGCAGATGCCGTTCCAGATGGTGAATATGCCGCTCGCTACCTCACAGTACTGGAATATCGTCTATGGTCGCGAAGCTGGCGAGGCACGCCTCGATGGCGAAGGCATGCAGACGATGCGCACCATGGCGCTGAATATGGCGTGGATGATCAGGCAGCTCACCCCCGAGACGGCGCCCAAGTATGAGCCCTGGCACGGAACGCATTTCATCCGATAACTGCTGATGACCGAGTTGAAGGACCCGATGGGTCATGCCATCGCCGATTACCACGCTACCGGTAAAGCGGCCGCCCGCCTGCGTGTATTCTCGCCGATGTTCGACGAGGACGAAATCCCTGTCACCACCCTGTTTCGCTCGGTTGACGATATGCCGGCGATAGAACGCAAGGCGCTGGAACTGGCCGACGGCAATATTCTTGACGTGGGAGCTGGAGCGGGATGCCACTCGCTGGCGTTGCAGGCCATGGGCAAGCAAGTGACAGCGATTGACATTTCTCCGCTGTGTGTCGAAACGATGCGTGACCGCGGCGTGGACAAAGTTCTGAAGCAGGATTTCTTCACTTTGCGTGGGCAATATGACAGCATCATCATGCTCATGAACGGCATTGGCATCGTGGGCTCGTTGAGCCGGCTGCCCGCTTTCTTCATGCAACTCGACGCTCTGCTGGCGCCTGGTGGCCAACTGCTGTGCGACTCGAGTGACATCTGCTATGTCTTTGAGGACGAGGACGGCTTCATCGACCTGACGGGCATTGATGGCTATTATGGCGAGTTGACCTACCAGATGCAGTATCGTGGCATCAAGGGCGAGCCATTCCCATGGCTGTTTATCGACCCTGAGACCCTGCGGGAACAGGCGTTACAGCACGGATTCCACTGCGACATCATCGCCCGTGGTGAGCACTACGACTTTCTTGCCCGCCTCACAAAAAAGGTCTGAACACAGGTCGAAATTAACAACTGATTAGTCTGAGGAGTCTGAAAATCAGAACACTCAGACTAATCTGTTGTTTTAAGTGGTTTTCATGGTATGGGATTTAAGGTTTATGTGGTGCGGATGAGGTCGGCAATGGCATCAGCGGTGTCGGGGTTGTTGATGAGGTATTGCTTGGCAGCCTCACGGCCTTGGCCCAAGCGCATATCCTGCCAACTGAACCATGCACCGCTCTTCTTGATGATGCCCGCCTCGACACCCATGTCGATGAGTTCGCTCTCGCGGCTGATGCCGATGCCGTAGATGACGTCGAACTCGGCCTTGCGGAAGGGTGGGGCGACTTTGTTCTTCACCACCTTGACTCGCGTTTGGGCGCCCAGCACGCGGTCCCCGTCCTTGATGTGCGCCAAGCGGCGGATGTCGAGTCGCACGCTGCTGTAGAACTTCAACGCGTTGCCACCGGTGGTCGTCTCGGGGTTGCCGAACATCACACCCAGTTTCTCGCGCAACTGGTTGATGAAGATGCAGCAGGTGCGCGTCTTGGCGATGGTCGAGGTGAGCTTCCTGAGGGCTTGGCTCATCAGGCGGGCCTGCAGGCCCATCTTGCTCTCGCCCATCTCGCCCTCGATTTCGGCCTTGGGCGTGAGGGCGGCGACGCTGTCGATGACAATGACGTCGATGGCGGCACTGCGGATGAGCTGGTCGGCAATCTCCAGAGCCTGCTCGCCATTGTCGGGCTGCGAGATCCACAGGTTGCGCGTGTTCACTCCGACGGCCTCGGCATAGGAGCGGTCAAAGGCATGCTCGGCATCGATATAGGCAGCGATGCCTCCCATCTGTTGCGCTTGCGCGATGGCATGCAGAGCCAGCGTGGTCTTGCCCGAAGACTCGGGGCCGTAGATCTCGACGATGCGGCCGCGGGGGTAGCCACCCACGCCCAACGCGCGGTCCAGACCGATGGAGCCCGTGGGGATAACGTCAACGTCCTCGATGCTCTCGTCGTTCATGCGCATAATGGCACAGGTGCCAAAGGCCTTCTCAATCTTGGCCACGGCATTTTGCATCACTTGCAGCTTCATGGGGTCCACTTCGATGGCGCGGGCTGTGTGGGGGGCGGTCTCGGCTACGTGGTTGCTCACAATGTCGGGCGTGGCAATGCTCAGCACCTGTTGCCCGTCAATCATCACTTCCTGTTTTAAAATCTGCTCAGTCATAGTTTATTAAATTTTAAATTGTTAGTTTTTTAAATCGTTAGTTGTCGCTTGACGATGCAAAGGAACTATGATTGAGTGCAATAATTTGGCGCTAATAAAACAAAGAAAGTTAAATTCAATGCTCGCTAGCGCTCGCGGTTTAGTTTTTAGTCCTTAGTTCTTAGTATTTTAGTCCTTAGTCCTTAGTCCTTAGTTTTTAGTTGGCATCCGCACCCCGTTGACTCACGCTAAGGCGTTAAGACATAATGCTCGCTGTGCTCGCAGGTTAAAGTTTAATGTTTAAAGGTTAAAGAGCATCCGCACACCGTGGCCCCACGCTAAGGCGTTAAGACGCTAAGTTTTTTATATCGGCCTAACGGTCGAGAAGTTAAATGAAAATTTATTATAAAATTAAATACAAAAAAATATTGTCCTTTTTGTCTTTCTTGTCTTCTAACATCGGGATAAAGACATCCGCACCCCGTTGACAGGAATGCGGATGCCCCTAAAGCCTAAAGTCTAATGTCTAAAGTCTAAAGCCTAAAGTCTAAGGTCTAAAACCCAATACTTAAGGCCACTGGCCTGAAAGTAGATAGTCGATGAGGGAGGACACGTCGGCAATGCTGACATTACCGCTCTGGTTGCAGTCGGCGCCGGCAGGGGGTGTCTCACCACTCAGCAGAGCATCGATCAGGGCCGACACGTCGGCGATGCTCACATGACCGTCGCCGTTCACGTCGCCACGCAGGCTGGCGTTTTTATCGGTGAAGTAGCCCGGGTTGCTGGTGCCGCCATCGATGTGGGCATAGGTCTTGTCCATCGGGTTCGAGGAGCTGTAGGTCGTGCCCTGGCCACCCACCAGGCTGGTGCAGTTATAGAACATATAATCTGATGCTGTCACAGCCGCAGTGCTCCAGCCATCGCCCACATAGATGGTACGCAGATTGCTGTTGCTATTGAACATGTAAGCCATATTGGTCACCTGGGACGTATTGAAGCTGCCCAAATCAAGGCTCGTTAAGCCAATGCAGCCATAGAACAT
>JAEEGL012423957.1_pt1 | contig 13805 bp, 11 predicted proteins | sample 9134231 | NCBI WGS metagenome assembly JAEEGL01 (sample SAMN16246548, study PRJNA631951) | gut metagenome | biome: gut microbiome; feature: rumen; material: fiber-attached | host: Bos | place: Iran: Karaj | collected 2018-10 | reverse complement strand
ACGGCGTATCGCTCATCGTGAACACGAGCTCGCCGCCCGCGGCAAGCTGGGCGTGCGTTAAAAACGGCTCCGCAAGCTGCACGCCGTTCAGCGTTACGCTTTTTACGTACACGTTCTTTTCGCTCTGGTTCAGCGCCGTGATCTTCAGCGTTCTGCCGGGGGCGACGGGCAGCTCTGCCGCCGAAACGCACGGCGAGCCTATCCAGTACCGGTCCGTGCCCGCCACGGGGTAGAACCCCAGCGCCGAAAACACGTACCACGCGCTCAGCGTGCCGCCGTCGTCGTTGCCGTCCAGACCGTCCGGGTCCGCGGAAAAACGGTTTTTCAGCGTCCAGCGCACCCATTTCTGCGTAAGATCGGGCCGCCCGGCGTCGTTGAACAGGTAGGCGCAGTGCATATCGTGCTGGTTGCCGATCCAGTACCCCGCGCCGGGGTCGACGGCGCCGCGGGTAAGGGAGGCGTCACCCATAAAGTCGTTGAGCTCCGAAACAAAGTATTCCGCGCCGCCGAACAGCGCGATCATGCCCGCGGTATCGTGGATGGCGCTCCAGCGCCACTGGCGGGCGCTGCCCTCGCAGTAGCTGCTGAACAGGTCGGTGCCGAAGATATCGTCCACAAACGAGGTCACGTTGGGGGTCAGCCTGCACCAGCTGCCGTCGCTGTTTCTGGGGCGGAAATAGGCGGTCTCCGCGTTCCACAGGTTTTTGTAGTTCATGGCCCGCGCGCCGTACAGCGCTTCGCCTTCGGCGTCCCCGAGGGCGCGGGCGAGCGTTGCGGTGGCGGCGTCCTCCCACGCGTATTCCAGCGTGCGCGACACCGAGTAATGCGGCGCAAGGTCGTCCGGCAGATAGCCGTATTCGTTATACAGCGCTGCGTCGTCCCGCTGCGCGCGGGCGTTCGCCTTCCCCTCGGCGGAGAGCTTCATATACCCGTACGCTTCCTCTGCGTCGAACGGCACGCCCTTTAAATAACTTTCGGCAAACACGACGTTCGCCGGGTCGCCGAACATGGAGCCCGCGTCCCCCGCGCCCATCGCCCAGCGGGGCAGCGCGCCGCCCTGCTCCGCCATGCGCAGCATGCTCTGAAGGCAGTCGATCTGCACCTCGGGCGCGATCAGCGTATACAGCGAATGCACGTTGCGGCAGGTATCCCACAGCGAAAGATCGGTGCGGTAAACGTAGCCCTCCGCGGTATGCACAGCGCCGTCAAAGCCGCGGTATTCGCCGGTGACGTCCGTAAAATCGGTGGGCATCAGCATCGTATGGTACAGCATGGTGTAAAACACCTTTTTCGTGTTTTCGTCCGCGTTCACGCGCACGGCGGAAAGGCGGTTTTCCCACGCCGCGGCGGTTTGCGCGTAAACCCCGTCGAAGGAGCTTTCTCCCACCTCGGCAAGCAGGTTCGCTTTGGCGTTTTCGGCGCTCACAAAGCTTACGGCGGCCTTCAGCGTGACGCTTTCGTTTTTAATGCTGCCGAAGCGCAGCGTGATCCCGCTGCCGTCGGCCTCCGGCAAAAGCTCCGCGTCCTTATCCCATTCGGCGTACAGCCATACCGGCAGGCCGCCGTAGCGGTCCGAGAACGCGCCGGTAAGCGTTACCTGCGCGGTAAGCGCCCTGCCGGAGGGGTCCGGCGTGACGCTCGCGTCCCTTGCGCCGCCCTCGCTGATGCAGGAGGCGGCGTCCAGATACAGGCTCGCCGTTTTGCCGGTGCGGAACGTATACCGCTGTACGCCCGCGTGGGCGGCGGCGGTCATCTCGCACAGCGCGGCCGCGCCGGGAAGATACACGGCGTAGCAGCCCGGTACGGCGACCTCGTTGTTATGCGTATACGCAAGCGCGGCGGGGCGACCGAGGTCCCCCGCAAAGGGAAGCACCCGGAACATGCCGTAATCGCGCGCGCCGGTACCGGAAAGACGGCCCATGCTGAAGCCGCGGATATGCCCGTGCTCGTAATAATAGCCGGAGGTGTTCGTTTTCACCTTTGCGATCCCCCCGGCGGCGCAGGTATCCGGCCCCACGCGCACGCAGCCGAACGGCGCGGACGCCGCGGGGCTGAGCATCCCGCACATCCAGGGATAACCGCCCGTACCCGTAAACAGGTCCACGTACCCGGCGGCTTCGCCCGTTTGGGGCTGCGGCAGCGCGGCCTTCAGCCCGCCGCCCGAGATCCCGCCGGCAAACAGCGATTCAATAAAAAGGATCACCGAAAGCAGTACGCGCAGCACGCGCATCATAACAATCCCTCCCCGTAAGCTTTTACATTGTGATCAGCGCGCAGGTGTTGCCCCGCAGCCGCAGAACGCCCTCCGGCAGCGGCACGGGCGCGTCGGTGCGCCCGTCCTCCACAACGCGCGCGGTAAGAAGCGCGCCGCCGGGGACTTCAAACCGGAATTCCGCCTCCGGCGGGGGCGACTGGTTCCAGCCGGCGTCGTCGTTGAAATAGCTTACCAGCAGCGCGGTTTTTCCGTCCGCGCCGACGGCTGCGGTCACGTACAGGTCCGGGCAGTCGCATTCCGCCTTTACCTGCGCGCCCAGCTTTTTCAGCTCGTTCCAGTACTTCAGCGCGTAATAGCCGGGCCTGCGCAGCGGACGGTGCGCCGCGGCGTGCGCGCTTTCCGGCGCGGGCGCGAACACGCCGTTCCAGCTGTTTGCAAAGCCCATCTGCACGTCGTAAAACATCGCCTTGGCAACGCCTGTGCTCTGCAGCGCCGAAAGCGAAGCCGCCATATACGCGCACTGAAACGCCTGCCGGTGCAGGTCGTAGCACTCCTGCAGGCGCGTATCCCAGCGGCATACGTAATTCCACTCGTCAAAAATGCTTTCAACGCCGCCGAAGCCGTGTTTTTCCAAAAGCGCGTCCACGCGCGCGGAAAGCGCCTTTACGCGGGGCGGATCGTTGAAATAATGGTGCCACGAAAAGAAATCCATCGGCAGCCCCTGTTCGCGCACGGCGGTAAGCCATTTTTCCGCCAGCGGCCCGAAGGGGTCGGCGAACGCGCAGCCGCCCACCTTCACGTTCGGGTGCTCCCGCTTGATGATCGGCGCGGCGGCGGCGTACAGCGCAACAAACTGCTCCTCGGTGCCGGTCCAGCATTGCGGGATATCCGGCTCGTTCCAGAGCTCCCAGTATTCTATGCCCATATAAAAGCCGTTTGCCCAGCCTTCGTTGTAGTGCGCAATTATATGCGAGCAGATCCGCCCCCATTTGGCAAAGTCCGCCGGGGGATGGATATACAGCTTGATGGGCTGGTGCTCGATGGTGGAGCCCAGCCGGTAAAAGGGCTTCGCCCCGGCGTTCAGCATCGCCTTTAAGTATTCGTCGGTAAACGTAAAATTGTAGCTCGCGGGGTCGTTTTCGTCCTTGCCGAAATCTTTGAATATGCAGTGGATATCCACGAACTCCCCAAGCCCGAACGGGTATTCGATATCGTGCGTGCGGCAGAACGGGATGCCCGCCTCAACGAAATCCGGCGTTGCGTCGTACACAAAATGATGCGTTACCGGTCCGCCGCCCACGCCGTGCAGATCGCGGATCGGCCCCGTTTTTTCGTCCGGAAAAACCTTTACCGTATACATAAAAACACGCTCCCCTTTTTATTTTTTCAGCAGCCGCCTGTGATTCGCGGCGACCTGTTCGTAGGTATAGCCCGCGCGCAGCTCGTATAAAAACCGCCCCGCGTAGCCGGTTTCCTCCAGCGCGGCAAAAATGCCCGCCCAGTCGTTTTTGCCCTCCAGCGGCAACAGGTGGCGCTCGTCCGTAAAATCGTAATCGGAAACGTGCAGGGTAACGGTCCTGTCGCCCAGCGCGCGTATAAAATGCGCGTTATCCTCGGTAAGGCTGTGGTTGGTGTCGAACACGGCCCGCAGCGCCGGGATCTCCGCAAAAAAGCGCAGCATCTCGTCCGAGGTACGGCCGAGGCAGGTGCGCGGCAGGTTTTCGAGGCACAGCGTTACGCCGCATTCGCCGGCGGCGGCGCATAGCCTGCTTATCATTTCCACGGCGGCGTCCAGCCGCGCGGCGCGTTCCGCCTCCGGGTAAGGCTCGCCGGAGGGGTGGATCACCGCCAGCGGGATGCCCGCCGCCCCCGCGGCGCGCAGCAGCTCCGTCTGCTTTTCGTAAACGTGTTTACGCACGGCGGGATCGAAGCTCGCGGGGTCCATGGTTCCGAACGGCGCAAAGGGCAGGTGCACCGAGGATATCTCCACCCCGCGCTCCCGCGCTTCGGCGACGAGCGCCCCGGCGCGGCGCGGAAAATCGAGCGCCTCGTAAAACGGGGCGATATCGCCGGAGCTCAGCTCCGCCTGCCGGATCCCCGCGGCGGCGAGCGCCGTTAAGCTTTTTTCGTTCATCTCGCGCGGGCCGATCGAGAGCGCGAGCGGCCAGTTTTTACGGTTCGTCATATTGCCGCCTCTTTTTTATCAGTTTACCGGGCGCAGCGCGTTCAGCTTCAAGTTCAGAATGCGGTACACCGAGGCGTTCAGCCGTTCCTCGGAGATCTCGCCGGATCTCACGGCCTCCAGCACCGCGTTGTAGCTCGGCAAAAAGGATTCGGAGAGCAAAAGCATATCGTTGCCGGCCTTGATCGCCATCACCGCGGCCTCCCCGGGCGCGTAATGCTTGCTTACCGCGCCCATGCTGAGCTCGTCCGTGATGACAACGCCGTTGTAGCCGAGCTTTTCACGCAGCACGCCGGTGACCATCGCGTAGGAGAGCGAGGCGGGCAGGCCGTCGTCCGTCGCCTGCGGCGTGGAGATGTGCCCCGCCATAATAAACGGAATGCTGTTTTCGGCGGCGTCGCGGAAGGGTATAAGGTCGGATGAGAGCAGCTCCTGCATCGTGCGGTGCGACACCGCGTAGCCGAGGTGCGAATCCTCCGCCGTGGCGCCGTGCCCCGGAAAGTGCTTATACGTGGGCAGCACGCCGAACGAGAGCATCCCTTTTGCGTACGCCGCCGCCAGCCGGGTGACCGCGGCGGGGTCCGCGCCGAACGAGCGCCGTTTTACCACGGTATTCTCGGGGTTGGAAAGCACGTCCGCATCCGGCGCGAAATCCACGTTGAAGCCCAGCGCGGCGAGGTAACCGCCGATGGTCTCCCCGATCTCCTCCGCGCGCGCCTCGTCGGTCACGCCGCTCATATTCTCAAATCTGGGCACGTTGAAATTGCCGTTGTTGCCGATGCGCGCCACCGAGCCGCCTTCCTCGTCCACACAGATAAACAGGGGCAGCCCCAGCCGCCCGCGGCTGAGCGCCTGCAGGTCCCGGCAATAGGAGATCGTCTGCTCCGCGTCCGTAAGGTTTTTGCCGAACAGGATCACCCCGCCCACCGGATAGCTTTCAAACGCCTTGCGCGTGTTTTCGCCCACGCCGGTCAGCGGGCCGCTGACGCGCAGAAGCGCCTCCGGCGACACCACGAACAGCTGCGCCGCGCGCTCCTCCAGCGTCATTCCCGCAATGCGCGCCGCGATCGGATCCGCCGTGCCCGGATCGTCCGGGAAGGGCTCCGTTTCGGTCGGCTCCGTTTCGGTCGGCTCGGTTTCGGTGGGTTCGGTTTCGGTGGGTTCGGTTTCCGTCGGTTCCGTCCCGGTCGGTTCGGTTTCCGTGGGCGCGGTTCCCGTCGGCTCCGGTTTTGCGGCGTCATCCCCGTCCTCGGAGGCCGAAGGGGACGGCGGCGCGGTGGGCGCGGTTTTTTTGCCGCGGTCCGGCGCGTCCGCGCCGAAGCACCCGGCAAGCAAAAGCAGACCCGCAAGCAGGGCGACTATATATATAATACGTTTTTTCTCCATTTTTCAGCGGCTCCTTCGCTCAGTCCCTCGGGCGTTACCCTCTTACGGCTGCGTGATCTCGTAAAACACGGCGGTGTTGGCGGCGAGCGTATCGCGCAGGGTCAGGCTGCCGTTCTTCACGGAAGCGGTATACGTCTCCGGCACAAGCTGTGCGCAGGCCTCGTATTTTTCGCTGTTGCCGTAAAAAAGGTCCTTCGCCTTACGGTCCCGCATCGTCAGCACGCAGCCGTCGTCCGGCGACCACGAGAACATATCGTCCGTAATGCCGTTCGCCTTGCGGTCCGCGGTCCACTCGTCAAAATAGTTGCAGTTATCGTCGATCCTGTAAACCGTAACGGTAACGTCGCCGTCGGCGAACTGCGGGACGGCGAAGTCCACGCTTACGTCCGCGGGGCGGAAATAGAGCAGGTCGTTTTTAAAGTTATAGGCAAACGCGCGCAGCGTGCGCGTGCTTTCGTTGTAAGCGGCGTGCACGGAGACCTCCGCCTTGTAATTCAGGCCCCTGCGCACGGTCTCCACGGGCAGCGCGCGGCTGCCCGCGTAGCGCGATACCATATCCGAAACGTGGTAGCTTACCGTGGGAAAGCCCTTTGTAAGGCCCTCGGTAAGCGTATGCCAGTACGAAAAATACTGTATGCCGTTATCCATAAGCTGGCCGTACATCCGCGCGTCGTAGGCGCCCTGCCACGTATCGCCCACCGAGCGGGAATACAGTTCGTTGCTGTCCGCCCCGGCGTTTACGCCCACCAATATCCTGCCCTCGTCCACGCCGTAATCAAGCCCGGTAAGGCCGTATTTTTCCGCGGTAGCGCGCAGCCAGCCTACCGTTTCCGGCAGCGTTTTGCCGGAGGTGAACTTCCCCGGGCGGACGTCGTAGAACGAGGCGGAAAGATAGCAAAGGCGGGTCCCCTTTTCGCCGGTGATATAATTGGTCCCCTCGGCGCAGTGGCGGATAAAGATCTCCTCGTCCCAGAGCCCCTCGGTAACGGTCATGGAGTGCGCGCCGATGTAAATATCCCCGCCCAGCACGTCCTCAAGCGCCGCAACGGTATAATCGTACAGCTTGCAGTAGGCCTCGGCGGTCTCGGCGGGGTCGCCGCTCTTCGCACGGAACCAGTCGCTGTTCTCGTATTCTGTCATCACGCCGAAGCGCCAGCTTCTTACCTCGTCCGCGCCGAACGCGCCGCAAAGCGCCTCGGCGCAGGCGCGCATGTAGTTATAATACGCGCCGTAATCGTCCGGCGGATTGATATTGCCGGAAAAAACGCCCTTTTCGGGGTCGGAGGTGAGCTTGAGGGGCACGTTGCCGAATTTGAGATGCGGCTTTGCGCAGAGGGAAAGAATGCCCGCGCAGTTTTTTACGAGTTTGGTAAAATCGTAGTCGTCGGTAACGGTGCGGTCCAGCGGGTCGCGGAACAGGTCCCGGTCGGCGTCGCCGCCGGAGCACTGCATCAGCTGCACGTATTCCACAAACCGGAACACGTCGTAGCTTTCGTTTTTCTGCGGCTCGTAAAACGCGGTGCCCATATTCCACACGTTAACGCACTGCGTCAGGTTGCCGATCTCCTGCCCGGGGGCGGCGGCGTCCACGCGGAACGTATAGCGGTTGGCAACGTCCATACAGCCGAAAATGTTGTAAAAAAACGCAAGAAAAGCCATAATAAACGCGGTAAAGGACGAAAACATATCCCTTCTCCTTTCTTTAATAAAATTATACCGTATCGCCGCGGCAAATGCAACCGCCGTTTTGCGTTCCGCCCTATTGATTTTTGCCGCGCATGCGTGTAAAATAAAACCGTAAAATTCCGGCAAGGAGGATTTCCCATGCCCGCAGTACTGCCCGAACTTCACTCGCACCCCTGCATAAAAAAACGGCCCGCGCCCATCGTGACGGCGGCGGACCTGCCCTACCCCTGCACGCTCGTTTTCAACGCGGGCGTAATTAAATACCGGGGCGAATACGTTATGGTGTTCCGCAACGACTACGGCACGGACCGCGCCGGATACGAAAACGGGAACCGGCGCTTCGCCGGTACCAGCGTAGGCGTCGCCCGCAGCAAAAACGGCGTGGACGGCTGGGTGTTCGACCCGCTTCCCCTCATCGACAGCAGCGATCCCAACAAGGACCCCGAGCTGCGGCGGCTGTACGACCCGCGCGTGGTACAGATAGAGGATAAGCTTTACCTCTGCCTCGCGATGGATACCCGCCACGGCATCCGCGGGGCGATCGCCGAGCTCTCGGACGACCTCCGGTCGTACCGCGTGATCAGCGCCAGCGTGCCGGAGAACCGCAACATGGTGCTGTTCCCCGAGAAGATCGGCGGAGAATTCGTGCGGCTGGAGCGCCCGATGCCGGTTTACAGCCGGGGCAGGGACCGCTTTGACGTCTGGCTTTCCCGCTCGCCGGACCTCGTATACTGGGGCCGCAGCGAGCTGGTGCTCGGCGTGGAGGACGTGCCGTGGGCAAACGACAAGATCGGCCCCACCGCCGCCCCGATCAGAACGGAACGCGGCTGGCTCACGCTGTTCCACGCCGTGGACAGGGATGATTCCCGCGGCAAGAACGGCTGGGAAAAAACGTGGAAAAAGCGCTACACCGCCGGGCTGATGCTGCTGGACCCCGAAAACCCCGCCCGGGTGCTCTCCGTGTACGAAGCCCCGCTGCTGGCGCCGGAGCTGCCCGTGGAAACCGACGAGGGCTTCCGCGAAAACGTGATCTTCCCCTGCGGCATGCTGCTGGAGGACGACGGCGAGGTAAAAATCTACTACGGCGCCTCCGATACCTGCGTGTGCCTCGCCACGGCGCAGCTCCCGGACCTGCTCGCCCTGCTGTAAGCCGCGCGCGAGCCCCCTGATTAAAACCAACGGGGAGGTAATAACATGGCATTTGACCTTTTATGGGAGTTGGCGGTCTGCGGCGCGCACCTGAGCGGCAGCTTTCAAAAAAAATATAGAAAAAAAGGGCTTCTGCTTCCGGCGATCGAAGCAAAGGACGCCGAAACGGTCTCGGAATACCTCTCCGCGTTCGGCGGTTACAGCGAAGAGGCGGTCCTCGCGCTGTTTTACCTGATCGCCGAAAGAGATTACGGCATGCTGGAGCTCTTTTTGCGCGGGAACGCGAATATCAGCGCCGCCGTAAAATGCCCGCTTGCGCACGGCGAGGCTTCCGTTTCGCCCTTTATGTACTATTTAAGCCTCTCCGCGAAAGAAACCGACAGCGCGTATTACGAGGTCCTTTCGCAGATGCTGCGCAGCCGCCCGTACAAGAACGCGGCCTTTTCCGGCTTTGTTTACGACGCGCCGGGGCCCGGCGGCAGCTATATCGGGTTTTCCTGCACGCCGGAAGACATCGCAGAAGCAAAATCGGCGCACGACAACGGCGCCGCGCTGAAGCTTCTTTCGGCGTACCTGAACGAACCATAACGCGCGCATTCGGCATCCGCACGCCGCCGCAGAACCATACAAATAAAAGGCTGCAAGCCCGTACCGCACGGGTTTGCAGCTCCTTTTTTTGCAGCGGGAACAAACGGCCGTCAGCCTAAATTCCCGGCAATGTCCTTTATGTTTTTCGCGAGGCCTGTCAGCGCCTCCGCTTTGTTTTTGATCATTGCCGAAAACGCGGAATCCTGCGCCTTAACGCATTTATGAACGTTGTCTATCCGCAGCTTGCTTGCGCTGTTTACGGAGCGCAGCTTTTCAAAATACTTTTTGATCCCCTTCATGGCAATACCGGCGCTGATCGCGTTATACCATTCTTCGCCGGAATAGGAACTCCACGAGGACGTAACGTCCACCGCGCTTTTGCTGATCGAATCGATGGCGGTATTGATCACGTTCTGGCTTTCGGCGGAAAAATCGCGTTTTTTGTCCGTCCGCGTCGTATGGTCGTGACGGCCGTTGGTTTTGCTGACCTTAATTTTGTTCCGTTTGATCTTTGCTTTTGTAAGGATGCCGCTGAGGAAAAGCTCGTCCGTTGCGGTGACGACCGCCTCTCTTCTGACCCTCCGGAAAAAATTCAGATAATAACCGAGGTCGTGCTCCCCGTCCAGATCCTGTTCGTCGATCACCCACCAGATCGCTTCCGCTTTTAAGCCCGTGATCCCCAGCATTTCCATCAGCTTGAGCGCTTCATCCTTGGAAAGATGATACGTTTCGATATACTTCATCAGGTACGCGATCATGGTAGAAGCGCTGTCGGGGTCGCTTAAAATAAAATCCATGATGTTGCTTTTATCGTATCTTTTTCCGTTGATGTAATATACGCCGTCCGACAGGCCCATAGCCAGCAGCATGCCGAAGTATTCCCCTACCTTCTGGCGGTCCTCCAGCGGCATGTTGTTTGCAACAAAGCACGTAAACCCGTGAAAATACGTCATCGCGGGGTTTTCCGTGGTTTCTGTATACGATATGGTCCACCGATCGGCTTTCGCGTCGTAGGTAAGGTGCAGCATGGCGTTCGGGTTGTGGCATTCTTTGCCCGTATTGCTCCCTTCGCAATAGATCTGCTGCGCGCCGGGAACGTAATTCATAAGGATATGGACGAAATCGCTTTTATAGGAATAATTCTTTATCAGGTGGCCTTTCTGTTCGATCTCGGCCCAGTACTTATCGAGGAATTCCTTTGAAAAGCCCTGTCCGTCCATCGAAACGCAGCGGTTCACCTTATCGGAAAGAAGCGTAACGTACTGCGCCTTGTTGCCGCCCTTTGAGTGCCCTACAACGGTAATATTGTCGTGCGGCAGGCTTTCTATGTAATCCAGCGCCCACTGCTGGCATTCCGTATCGGCAACGCCCAGGCCTACGGCGTCGTCCTTCCACTCGTACGGACCGCAGGTCCCCCGGAACGTCACGTACGTTTCTCCGTTTCTTTCGTCGACGTAACAGTACCCTTTCGCCTTGTCGCTGTAGCTCTCGCACTTCAGGTTCATGATATCGTCGTCCGCCCTGATTGCAAACAGTATATCCGCCCATTCCGTGCCGGTCATCGTATGATTTTTGATCTCATCTTTTTTGCTTAATGCGTAAATACGGTCCGGAGACAGTTCTTTTATTTGCTGCAGCACCTGCGAAGGCGAAGTATAGGTGATCCCCAACGCGTCAAAAAGATCCTTATCTGCATAAGTCAGCTGCTCCAACAGCATCAGTTGCTCATCCGTCATACGGTTCACCTCCCCGGTTCGTACAGCTTTTCATCGCCGTTCTGCCAGTTATAATACCTCAAATGCCGTAAATACTCCTCCGCGCGGAAGTCCTGAACGAACCGTTCCGGCAGGTCGGCGCCGAACGTGCTTTCCTTTACGAGAAAAACATCGGCGGAAACGGCGTGCTCCGTAACGTTCCCGCGGAAGAACCCCGCCAGCGTTGAAGATATGTTTTCAAACGTTTCTTCTCCCGCTTTTTCCCGCACAAAAACGGTGACGCCCGCGTTGCTGCGCCGCAGTACGGTCGTCTCGCCGTCCCACGCGCCGTCGTACCGGCTGACCGTCACACTTACGATATAATCCTCTTCGTTGAAACGCTCCGCCAGATAATCGTTGATCGCCGCGGCGTACGCGTCCGAAGCCCTCACCAATGTAAAATCGTCTTCGTAAACGGGGCTTTCGCCTGAAATATCGCGCCGCACCGTAACGCTTCCGTACCGGCTGGCAGCCAGAAGCTGTTCGTTTTCCAGCGGCGACTGCTCTATGTATCCCATGAATTCAAACGGTTCGCCCGGATATTGCCCTTCAAGATATCCGAGCATATCCTCAATTGCTTCTATCGCGATCTTTTTTGAAAGGGGCAGCGCTTCGTAATCTGTTGGGAACCCCTCTTTTTCAAGTATTTGTTTTTGTCTTTCGTTCAGCATATACGACTCCTTTTTGTCTGCGTCCGAGGCCGCAGGATTGCGAAACAGCGCGCAACCCGCACATAAAACGATCATCAAACAGGAAAGCGCGAGTGAAAAAACCCGCTTCACGAGCTTTGTCCCTTTTGGAACTGCGAAGCGAGCGCCCGGTCCGCGGTTTCAAACTGCTGCGCCGTTTTACGCAGCACGGCGGCGGTCTGTTGGTACAGCAGCGCAAGCGCGTCGCCCGTCTTTTTCAGCTCGTCGCCGTAATTCTTCAGCTGGTTCACCATCTCCCCCTGGGAGTAGGTAAAATTCAGGCTGAGATTTCTGGAACTCACGTCTGACGCAAGCGTGTCTAAATTGTCGGCGGCGGACCTGATTGCCATGGGCCGGATCCGGATCCGCACGGCGTCCCCGATACTGCTTATGGCGCCTGTAACAGATTTCATACTACCACCCCTTATAAAAACATGGACAGCGCGGAAAACAGCGAGGACATGCCTTCGTCCGAATACTTGTAGTTATCCTCTTTTTCCACGGCGGAAACAAACTTGCTGTTTGTGCCCTGCACGTAATTCACGCTGTTTTCCAGCTCCGTTGCGATCGGCTTTATCTTTTCCTGCAGTTCTTTGATCGCCGCGGTGATCTGCGCGTCCTCAATGCCCACGGACAGAACGCCGTCCAGTGTTTTGATATACGTTTCTATGCCGGACGTTAAAAATTTAGTGTAATTGGTTAGCTTATTTGTGTTTGTGGAAAACTCAGCTTCGCTGAGCTTAACGCCGCTGCTCATTACGTTCCCTCCGCTTCTTTCAGTTGTTTTTCAAGCTGCCGGATGGCAGAATTGTGATTGTCCGTCAGCGTCTTCAGCTGGTTTACGGAGGCTTTCGCGGCTGAGATGGACGCCTGATACTTTCTCAGTTTGATGTCAATCTTCAGCAATAGCCCCTGCAGAGCCGCGGCTACCAGTTTTGTCCCGAAGCCGGATAAGGTTTTGCTCATCCCTTCGCTGTAGTTTTTTGCGCATTTGCTTACGCTTTTCAGCTCTTTTACCGGCGCAAGGTACCGGTTTTGGTTCTGCGTGATGTTCTGGACGCTGCTCTTGGAATTCACCACTTTTTTTCTGAACTGCGTCAGCGATTCCTGCGCCCGCTGCATCTTCGTTATGGAATTGTTCAGGTTCGATATCTGCGAGCTGTTGCTTCTTATCATGTTTTTCAGCTGATCGATTTGATCCGTCTGATTGCCGGACATCGTTCTTCACATCCTTTTTGCGTGCGGCCGCGCCGCCCTCCGCCCGGGGGCCCGAACCGCGTAAATATATACAAATTATTAACGGTGTATTCAGTATATCACGCGCGCGCCGTTTTTACAACAGTTTTATTTCCGTCCCGCACCGCAGATGATGCAGCGGGATCTGCGCCTGCTGGCTGTGGCCGCATACCGTACAGCGATCCGCGCCGTCCGGAAGCTCTGCCATACAAAACATACAGTAATTCATGTTGCACCCCCAAAAGCCATTGTGCGCCGCGCCCCTTCGTCCGGAAGGCGGCATGCCCGTTCCGCCGCGCGCTTTACGTTTTTCTTCGGTACAGTTTTGCTGTCCCGCGCCGGAGCCGTTAAGCCCCCGGATCTGCCTTCGCGTTTCCGGCCCGGCTGACGGCGGGCGGAAACCGTCTGTGATAACACGCCTCGCAGTAAAACAGATCGTCAACCAGAACGAACGCGCGCTCAGGCCCCGCGGTCCCGCACGTGGAACACACCTTGCGGTACAGGCTTTCCTTTCTGCGCCGTTCTTTCTCTTCGGTTGCCTGCGCCGCCGCCTGTTTCCGGTACAGAAGGCGTAGGTCGCAAAGGAGGATCCGCCTGAGCTCCTCCGCGCCGGTCCCGCCGTCAGAAAGGACGCCGGGGTATTTCCGGCGGACGTAACAGCTCCCGCAATAATACTTACCGCCCGTTCTGCGGGCAACGCCGTTGTACGGGACCGGCGCGCCGCACTCACAGCACCGCGCCGATACGCTGCTCCCCGCCGGGCTCCGTGGGTTCGCCGGGGGCGGGGCGGACGTCTGCGCGCTTCTCACGGCGCGCAGCGCGGCAAGCTTATCCTTCATCATGCCGTAGCAGTCCCCGCAGTAATATCTGTCGCCCATTCTGTGCGCCCTGCCGTCGTTCGGCACCGTCGCGCCGCACTT